>Ga0315274_10007441_pt1 | contig 15851 bp, 8 predicted proteins | sample YL17G02_20_MG_FD_203700 | JGI IMG/M metagenome (GOLD analysis project Ga0315274, IMG submission 203700) | Sediment microbial communities from Yellowstone Lake, YNP, Wyoming, USA - YL17G02_20 | ecosystem: Environmental > Aquatic > Freshwater > Lake > Sediment | place: USA: Wyoming | collected... | reverse complement strand
GCGGGTCGATCGGCAAGAGGTCGCTGTCCGGGTAGGCCTCGTAGATGAGCCGGGCGAGGTTGGGCAGGTTGTCCTTGGGCATGGTTCACCACCTTTCAGATGGGGTTACACGAACCGGATCGGCGCCAGGGGCTCCGTATCCGGCGGGTTCACGAGGCGGCGGATCGCCTCCACCGGGGCCGAGGCGTCCAGCAAGGTGTCTTCCAGGACGGCGGCGATGAGCCGGGTAGCCCGTGGCAGAAGGCGTACATCGAGTCGTTCAACGGGAAGTTGCGGGATGAACTGCTGAATCTCGAATTGTTTCTGAGTCCGGAGGAGGCGAAGTACGTTGCGGAACGGTGGAGACTGGATTACAATCACCCCCGAACGCACAGGGCACTGAACGGGATGACGCCGGCGGCGTTCGCGGCGTCGTGCCCGTCGGCGGTCGATGGGCACGGGTGTGTTCCTCGGGGCTCGGCTGCGCCTCGCCCCTCGGCAGACACCCGGAACGCAACGGAAACTCTCACTCGCCCTGGTACATAAAACGGGGGAGGGTCAACGGGCTTCTTTCGCTGTCTGTGTTTGTGCGGTGTCAACATGGAAACGTTCCTCGCGGCAACCGGTGTTCTTGAATGCGCCAAAATTAGTATAACCCGGGACGCGGTTGTCGTTACAGAAATCGGCCAGGCGTTGCTGTTACGTAACTACTTGAAATGACGAAGGTTAAGGGCCCATGGCTCAGCGGTAGAGCAGGGGACTCATAATCCCTTGGCCGGTGGTTCGAATCCACCTGGGCCCACCATTGTTAGGTAATGACAGACGTTGACACTTGGCGACAAGTGGCGACAATTCTTAGGCTTTCCGCGAGTCCCTCTCCTCGGCTACCTAACTCCCCATCATGGCAGGTGATGACACGGAATGGCGTACGGGGGCGTTGGCGCGCTGAAAGGGCGCTGAAAGACCTGTGGGCCACCCGGGGCCGTCGCGTCGCAAGTCTTGTGGCTTTGGCCGCCGAGGTGGCGAGGAACCTGGCATAGATAAAGGGCGGCAGTCCCGCGCCTGCCGCCCTTTACTGTGAGCAAGATTACTTCCTGCGACTTCTCCGCAGAAGTGCCAGCCCACCCAGGGCCAGCAGACCCAGGGTCGCGGGCTCCGGCACCACCGTGAAGGCCGTGATGTAGCCGCTGGCCTCGATGCCGCCGAACGCGGCTGTCTCCGGCACCACCGACCAGTCCACCAGCGACTCGTCCAGCGGCGAGAAGAAGTTGCCGTTGTGCAGGCGCTGGCCGCGCGGATCCAGGCGCCAGTACTGGACGGTCGCATCGTGGACGGCCTCGGTGAAGTCGCTCCCCGCGAAGAACTCGGACTTGTACTCGCCCCCCGGCGGATCGTTGAAAATGAAGTACACATCAATCACCGTGTCGGCAGTCAAACTTGCCGGGGCGTCGCCCGTGGCGTTGGCAAAGGGCAGGGTCGCGCTCGTCAGGCGCAGGACATCGTTGACGCTGTTTGTGGGATTGGCGTAGTCCGGCCCTGGCGCGCCGATCTCGAATGAGAAGTTCCGCGGGGCCTCGGCGTTCAGGACCTGGCCCGCGGTCAGGATGGTGGAGGGCGCCCCGGGGCTGAACGTGCCGCCCGCCTCGATGCTGACGGCCTTGCCGATGGTTCCCCTGCCCAGGAGGGTGCCGCGGACGATGAGCGTGCCGGCGCCGCCGCCGAGGGTGCCGTTGATGATGAAGACGGCGCCGGAGTCGATGGTGACGTTGCCGCTGGTGAGGACCGTGCCGCTGGGGAGTTGGTTGGCGTCGCCGCGGATGGTCAGCGTGTTGTTGAGGGTGAGGGTGCCGGTGGAGGTAGGCGTGCCTCCGATCAGCGTGGAGTCTCCGGTCAGGATGACCGGTCCGCTGATGATGCCTGTGCCGCCGAGGGTGGCGGCCCCGACTGTCACGGTGCCCGAGCCGGTGCCGGAGCCGGCGGTGTTACTGACGAGGAGCGTCCCTTCGGAAACCGTCGTGCCGCCGCCGTAGGTGTTCGCGCCGCTGAGCACAAGCCTGCCGGTGCCGATTTTGGTGATTGAGCCGCTGGTGCCGGAGATGACGCCGGCATACGCCGCGGGGTTCGTGTTGTCGCCGCCGACCGTCAGGGTCCTCGCCCCGAGGGCCACGTTGCCGCCGGCCGTGCCCCCGCCGGTGAGGGAACCGATCTGCGTGTCGAAGCCGTTGAGGTCGATGGAAACGCCCGCGGTATTCGCCAGGGTGACGGCGGAGTTGTTGCCGAACGCTCCACTGGTATTGGCCACGGAGGCGATGCCCGCTTGGAGGGTGCCGGCGTTGACGGTCGTCGGGCCGGTGTAGGTGTTGGCGCCCAAGAGGGCCAGCGTGCCGGCGCCCTCCTTGGTCAGGCCGCCGTTGGAGAGCCCGCCGACAAGGGTAGCGAAGTCGGCGCTTGTGTTGGGGTTGTCGTTGACCCTCACGGTGCGGGTCCGTCCGGCGAGGTCAATGGGGTTCAGGAACCGCGTCTCGTTGTCGGCGGTGTCGGAGCCGAAGATGAGTTCGCAGAAGTCCGGAACGAAGGAACCGACGTTCCACGTCAGGGTGTTCGGCGTCGGGTTACCGCCGATATTGACGGTCATCAGGCCGCCGTAGGCCGAGAACCCGCCGCGGACCATCCACTGCACCTGGTCGCGCCCAATGCCCAGGCCGCGGATGAAAGTGACGGCCCTAACGCCCTGTAGAACGCCGTCGATGAACACCAGGTTGCTGTCCGTGGGCAGGCCCGCGCCCGAATTGGCCTGAAGTGTCCCGCCACCATCAATAGTGGTCAGGCCGCCGTAGGTATTGGCGGCAGTGAGGACCAGCCTGCCGGGGCCATCCTTGGTCAAGCCGCCGTTGGAGAGCACGCCGGCCAGGGTGGCAAAGTCGGTGTTCGTATCGGGGTTGTCGTTGACCGTCACGGTGCGGACACCGCCGGCGAGGTCGATGGGATTCAGGAACAGCGTCTCGTTGTCGGCGGTCAAGGACCCGAAAACGAGTCCGCCGGTGGTCGGAACGAAGTTGCCGACGCCCCACGTCAGGATGTTCGGCGTCGGGTTGTTGCCGATGTTGACGGTCATCCGGCCGCCGGATGCCGAGAAGCCGCCGCTGTAGGTCCACTGCACCTGGTCGGGCCCCTGGCCCAGGCTGCGGCTAAAGGTGACGTTTCCAATACCTTCCAGGACGCCGCCGGCCAAGGTCAGGTTGCCGGCCGCAGGGAGGCCCGCCCCCCCCACCCCCCACGCCTGGAGCGCCCCGCCATAGATGGTGGTCGGGCCGGTATAGATATTGGCACCAGCGGCGAGAACGACCGTACCGTAGGGGTCCGCCTTGTTCAGGGGGACGAGGCCGGCGAGAACGGCCGTGATCGTGCCGCTCCGCACCTCATAGGATGCCGTGCTGACCAAGCCCGCGGCGGTGCCGCCGACGATTGAGCCGCCGTTCAGTGTCACGGTACCCACGGTGGCAGGGTATAACCCGATGTCGAACGTACCCCCGTTGACGGTGACGGCGCTGCCGGGGTTGATGGCATTGGCGACACCATACGCCAATGTACCGGCGTTCACCGTAGTTGGACCGGTGTAATTGTTGGCGGCAGCCAGAACCAGCGTTCCCGGGCCGTCCTTCGTCAGGCCGCCGTTGGAGAGCACGCCGACCAGGGTGGCAAAGTCGGCGGTGGTGTTGGGATTATCAAGGACCGTGACGCTCTCGGTGCCCCCGTTCAGATCTATCGGGTTCACCAGCAGCGTCTGGTTGTTGGCGGTTGAAGACCCAAAGACCAGGGCGGAACCGGACGGAACGAAGCCGCCCACCCCCCACGTCAGGGTCTGCGGCGTCGGGGTGCCGCCGATGTTGACGGTCATCAGGCCGTCGTAGGCGGAGAACCCGCCGCTCCCCGTCCACTGGACCTGGCCGGCTCCGACACCCAGGCCGGGAGTAAAGGTGACTCCGAGACCTTCCAGGACGCCGCCGGCCAAGGTCAGGTTGCTGACCGGAGAGAGGCCCGCCCCGGAGTTGGCCCGGAGCACCCCAGCCGCCACGGTCGTGGTGCCGCCGTACAGGTTCGCGCTGCTGTTGCCCAGGACAAGCGTCCCCGTGCCGGCTTTGGTCAAGCCGCCCGGTCCGGACACCGTGCCAGGCAGGGCCAGCGTGCCGGACCAGACGTTAAAGTTCGTATTGCTGGCCAGGAAGACGGGGGGTGAGATCGTGTGGCTCCCGCCGGCGACGTTGATAATGGCGGGGCCCCCGGTGGCCTGCATCGTGATCGTCGGGGCGCCGACCAGCGTGTACGCATTGGCATTGTCGAAGTTCAGGGTCCCCACGGTCACCGGGACATCGACCGTGATGGTGCGCGGGAGCGCGGCAGGGGTATCCAGGAACGAGGCGGCCGCATCGACGCCGTTCGGCACGCCGCCCGCCCAGTTGCCGCCCAGGGACCACTGGCCGTCGGTGGCGACCGCCCATCGGCTCGTCGATGCCCCCGAAAGTTGCACGCTCCAGTTGACGGATTGCTCCAGGAGTTGCCGGTTCCTCGTCACCCAGTTGTTCGGGTCCGCATCGTAGGCCCTGGCCGTGACGGTGTAACGGCCGGCGCCGTACTGGCCAATGATGTTCTGAATCTGGAATGACCCGCCCGAGGCGACCGGCGCGCCGTCTATCGACCAGGCCACCTGGATCACCGCGGGGTCAACTACGGTAACCGAGAGGGGGTTCTGCGGGTCGATCACCGGCGCGGCGTTGGGCGACCACGCATCCAGCGGGCGCACAAGGCTGTAAATATCCAGGATGATCTTCTCGCGGCAGACGGCGTTGAAGGGAACGCCATAGATGGAGTCCGGGTAGCCGGGGCTGGAGGACCAGTACCCCACGTTCCTCATCTTGGAATCCGCCGACGGACGCCAGATGCCCGTAGTGTAACTACCAAGGCCTCCTTGGTTAGTGCCGATGACGCCGACAGCCGGCACGTCCTGGTACCCCAGCCACGGGGCCCATTTCGAACCCGTTTGGTCCGTGCTCAAGTTGACCGCCGCCGGCTCAGAACCGGTATAGGCCCCCGGGCTATCATACTCATCACCCAGCCCGTTGAACGAATGCCCGAGTTCATGAAGAGCGACCTGCCTGGCGAAGGCATCGCCTGCGGCATAGACGGCAAAGGGTCCATAGCCAAACAGCCCGCCTCCCCCGCCATACAGCGTGTCGTTGACGGCGACCACGGGCACCTCGGCCGTGAAGGGCGCCCCCGCCAGGTTCTGCGCCAAGACGCTCCGGCCCAGGTCCAGGTCAATGTAGAGAAACCGTTGCGGGCCGCCGCCGTAACCGTAGCCGGCGTTCAGGGCCGTGTTGCGGGGTTGGGGCGACTGTGAACCATTGTCCGCTCCGGACTCGGCGGACACGACGTCTATGCGCCAGGTGTTGAAGAATCTCCGGTACTGCACGTATGGGTCCCGCTCGTACTGGTCAAAGTTGATCGGTGGCGGGGGCACAGGGGGGGGAGGCGGCCCGAACAGGTAGGTCCAGAGCGTCTGGACGTCGTTCCAATAAGTAGTGGGAATCTGGTCCGACGTATAGCCATCCCCCATGAAGACCATGTCCACGCGGTTGGATGACGGCCCCGTGACACCGACCGGGGAGTACTGGCCCTGCAAAGAGGCGGGGCACAGCGCAAACAGGCCGACGGACGACAGGATGAACAGAACGGCGAGACTTGCCGACTTCCTCCGGGACGAGAGCATGGCCACCCTCACTTTCTTCGGGGGCTTGCCGGATAGCCCCTCGAATAGAGGTGCCGACAGCAAAGGGTCGTATGGGCAGATACCCGCCGCGCACTGCGGATGCCGGTGCGGCTCTCCCATACTTTACCTCAATAACAGGCCAAAGTCAAATCAGGAACGCCAGGAGTTTCCCCACGTCTTGTCAGGTCGGCGGTTTGACGAAGGCGAGGACGAGTTGGCCGGGGGGCGGGGGCCGGGCGCCGCTAGAGTTTTCCACATTTTGTGGATAACTTTTCAACACGGCATTTCGGACCCCCGAAAACACGGTTTTTGACCCTTTCGGGAGGCCAAATCGGCCCTGGCGCTAGCGCCACAGGGGGTGAGACCCCCAAATGTTAAGATGGGCATGACGAAATGCGCGCCTTTTTGATGCCTTTTTGACGGAAAACGTCGCCTTTTTGACCGATTTTGACCCGAATTTGATGGTTTTTGACATGGACGGATGGGCATACGCCGTTGTGGATAACTCCCAAAAGCGGGGAACGGGGAACCGGGAACGGGGAACCGGAAACCTGGGGACACCCGTGCTTGGGGGGAAAGGCGGGAACAGGGAACGGGGAACCGGGAACAGGGGGCGGGGGACAGGGAACCGGAAACCTGGGGACACCTGTCGCCGTAAAGTAAGGCGGGAACAGGAGTTACGAGTGCAGAGGGTAATAAAAGCGGGAACCGGGAACGGGGAACGGGGAACCGGAAACCCGCCAGAGGCGGGCAGGCCAAGGGACGAGGGGCAAGGGAACTGCCAAAACGGCAGACGGCGGCCGACGGCCGGGAATCGGGATTCAGGGGCCGGGGAACAGAAAACGAGAAGAAAAGACACGAGACGCGAGACAAGGCCATGCACTCTGACCGCGATGTGACATTGACCCGGCAGTTGAAGCCCAGTACACTATCCGTATTGCCTTTTGTGTGGCCGAGCATCAGGAGAGGCCAACTTTAAGCGCCAGTTGGAAGGGGGACCGCCCGTGGACAAGCAATTCCGACAGAGGGTCATAGAGGCGATTCAGCGGGGCGAGGAACTGCCCGCTGAGTGGGCTCGCGAGTTATTCCCGCCGGAGAAGCGCGAGTATGAACTCGTGTACCACGGCAAGGAGCGGGAAGAAGACATCCTGGCCGACACCATGGCCTTGCCGCTGCAGCCCGTCCGCACGTTCGGCACGAACGGCAACGGGTGGGCCAACATGCTCATCCTCGGCGACAACCTCCAGGCGATGAAGTATCTGCTTCTGATGAAAGATCGCGGGGAACTCACAAGCGCCGATGGTACTCTGGGTGTCCGATTAGTTTACATTGATCCACCATTTGCGACCAAGAGGGAGTTCTCAGGCACGCGAGACCAGAAAGCCTACCAAGACAAGATTGCAGGAGCGCAGTTCGTTGAGTTTGTGCGGAAGAGGCTGGTTCTTCTGCGCGAACTCCTTGCGGACGACGGAAGCGTATTCGTGCATCTTGACTGGCGGAAATGCCACTACGTGAAGACCGTTCTTGACGAGGTGTTCGTGGAGAGCAACTTTCGCAACGAGATCATCCTGCCCGGTAGGGCCTCTAAGAACCTACAGCAGCAATTTGGCGCAGTCTCCCGACTCAATGTACGCCACGATACGCTTCTCTGGTACAGCCGCGGCGAGAAGGCGAGATTCTCGCCCTTATGGGTGGAGAAGCACAAAGCGAGTAACCCCGAAGGTCACTGGCACCACTTCTGGAGTACTGCAGACCGCCGGACAATGCGGTATAAACTCTTCGGAATCAAACCGGAAACAGGCCAGTGGACATGGAAGCAAGAGCGGGCCAAGTGCGCTGTTGAAAACTACAAGAGGTTTCAGGAGGAAGCCGGCGGGCGGACGCTTGCCGAGTACTGGCGTGACACTGGCTGCGCGTTGGAGTTCATACGCAAGAATCCAGAAGATGGAACGCCTCAATACTGGCGTGCGCCAGCCGAACTGAGACTGGCAGACACCATGTGGTCCGGCATTCCTATCTACAACAACAGCACCGGATATCCGACGGAAAAGAACGAGACTCTGTTGTCTCAGGTCCTTGAACTTGCATCCAGCAAAGGGGATTTGGTCTTGGATGCCTTTGCGGGCTCGGGCACGACCTGTGCCGTGGCCGAGAAGATGGGCCGACGCTGGATCGGGATCGACTGTGGCAAGTTGTCCATTTACACGATTCAGAAGCGCATGCTCAGCCTGCGGCAAGAGATCGGCAATAAGGGCGAAACGCTGAAGCCGAAGCCCTTTACGCTATACAACGCCGGCCTGTATGACTTCTCGCGGCTCAAGGAACTGGACTGGGAGCGCTGGCGGTGGTTTGCCCTACAACTTTTCAACTGCCGGGACGAGCCGCACACGATTGGCGGGCTAAGTCTTGACGGCAAGTTCAGGGGCGCGAGCGTCCTGGTGTTCAACCACATGGCACAGCCGGGAATTCGCATCGACGAGAAGACGATCTTGGAACTGCACGCGCACCTGAAAGGGAGGATCGGCGACAAGTTCTTCATCATTGCCCCAAGAGGCGTGTTCGACTTCCAGCAGGACTACATTGACCTCGGTGGGGTGCGGTACTACGCCCTGCGGATTCCTTACTCCGTGATCAAGGAACTGCACCGGCGGGACTTCTCAGCACTTCAGCAGCCCAATGATGAGATGGCTGTCAACGACACCGTGGACGCCGTGGGCTTTGACTTCATCCAGCCGCCGGAGGTCAAGTTCACGGTGCGGGTCAAGAAACCCAAGGGGCAGTTGCTCAAGGCGGCTTACCTGAAAATCGCGTCCTTTGAAACCCATGCCCGGATTAGGGGAGAAGACCGGCGAGCGGGCAAGGAAGCCCTGTCCATGCTGATGCTGGACTTCAACTATGACGGCGAGGTGTTTGACCTGGACAAGGTTCTCTATGGCAGCCAACTGCAGTCGGAGGGCTGGCAAGCCACTTTTGCCGCCGAGGGCCTGGGCGCCCAAGTCATGGCGGTGTTCATTGACATCTACGGCAACGAGTTGTGTGTTGTCATCCCGCGTGAGGACTTCGGCATTAGCCGCAAGGCCACGCGGCGGGCCAGGAAAGCCAAGGCGTAACGATGCCAGCGAGTTCAGAACGCCAACGCTTCCGTAATGAAGACCTGGTGCTCAAGGTGACCCCGGCCTTAGACCGAGCCAGGTGGGACGAGAGCCGGTACGAGGCCTTCATTGACGAACTCTGCGGCAGCCGCGAGTACCAGAAGGAGGCCCTACAGACGATCCTACGTTACCTCTTGGGCGGTGAGTACGGCAGCCTGCGAGACCTGGCGCGCCAGAATTTTGACTCGAACGACGTGCTGCACGCGCGGTACGGGTCCTGGGCGGGGATGGAGCGGCACCTTCAATTGCCGGACCAACTCTCTGCGTCCCTGGACCTTGCGACCGCGACGGGCAAGAGTTACCTCCTGTACGGCATAGGCGCAATCCTGCTGGCCGAGGGTGCGGTGGACCGAGTGCTTGTCCTGTGCCCTTCCACGACGATTGAGGCCGGGCTCCTGGGCAAGTTCCGCGACTTGGCCAGCAATGCGGCCTTGCGCGACCTTCTCCCAGACAACTCAAGAATTTCGGCGCCTCAGATCATCAATGCTAGCCAGACGATCACCCAAGGAAGCATTTGCGTGGAGAACTACCACGCGATTCTTGTGCACGTGGGGTCCTCGATACGCGACAGCCTTGCGGGCAGAGGGGCGCGCGTGGCCGTGCTAAACGATGAGGCCCACCATGTGGCCAATGACAGCGATGCCAGGGTTAAACGCTGGAAAGAATTCCTTACGGACCCGGCGTTTGGATTCCGGTACATCGTCGGGGTCTCTGGCACGTGCTACGTGAACAACGAATACTTCGCAGACGTGGTGTACCGTTACTCACTGCGGGAAGCGATTGAACAGAACTATGTCAAGTCGGTGGAGTACGTGGCCGAGATGCCACGCACCCGGGACCCGGACGAGAAGTGGCAACTTATCTACAATCGCCACGAGGAGTACCGAAAGAAACTCCGCCAGCGCAGACTGCGGCCGTTGACAATCATTGTGACCCCCAAAATTGCCCGGTGCAAGGACGTGGCTGAAGAACTCAGGGGGTTCCTCATGGACCACGCCGGCCTAACGCCAGACCAAGCCGATGAGCAAGTGCTGGTGGTGTATAACAACGCGCCGGACGTGCAAAAGTTGCCCCACGTTGACAACGCGGCCAACAAGGTTGAGTGGATTGTGTCTGTCTCTATGTTGAACGAGGGGTGGGACGTGAAACGTGTCTTCCAGATCGTCCCGCACGAGGAGCGCGCCTTCAACAGCAAGTTGCTGATCGCCCAGGTGCTTGGCCGGGGATTGAGGATCCCCCCAAACTGGCGAGGTGAGCAGCCGCAAGTCACTGTCTTCAACCACGATGCCTGGGCGCCGCGCATCCGACACCTGGTGCAGGAGATTCTCGAAATGGAGAAACGCATTACCTGCCGGGTGTTACCGGACAGCCCCCACCACTTTGACCTGCATAACATTGACTACAAAATCGTGCCCACTTCAACTTCAATCCGCAAGCCGATGACGGGTGAGTATACACTCTTTGACAAGGGGTATGTGGACCTGGCAACAGATTCCCCGGCCGAAGACGTCAGCGTCACACTGGAACAAGCCGTTACGGGCGCCCAGCGGACTTGGCGGACGACAATCAAGCACAAGACATATAAGGTGCGCGAGATTGCCGAAGCGATGTACCATCGCCTTGAGGAAGCCCAGGACGCAGATGATGCAGACCCGAGGATGCGCACCTTTTACACGGATGCTTGGCCGCTGAGGGAGTTGGAGAAGATTGTCAGGAAATCTTTGCAATTGAGAAAAGCCGAGGTTGCGACGGAGAGCATGAAGCAGAAGTTCCTTCAGTCGCTTGGGCCGCTCCGGCGCAGAAGTTCCGAGTTTGTGAGGTACAAATTCCGGGAAGACCGTTACCTCATTGTGCCAACGCGGGAGCGCCCGGGGGACAGTGCGAGTGCCGCAGAACTGCATCGCACAAAGACACTGTTCTACACGGACCAAACTCGCGGCACGCTCGTAGATGAGCAAGTGGAGTTCTTTGACCAGATAGCCGAACCGGGGTCTGGATTCAAATTAGTTGCCGTTGACAATCGGCACGATTTCAAGACCCCCATGAATGCGGTTATAGCCGATCACGATAACGAACTCCGGTTTATGCGGATGCTCGTGCAGCCCGAAAACGTCCCGCACTATGACGCCTGGATCAAGTCAACAACTATGCGGTTTTACGAGATTGACTACGCTTGGAAGAAACGTGAGCATCCCAAGCGCGCCAAGTTCAGCCCGGACGTATTCATAAAGGCGGGCAATCTTATCCTTGTTCTTGAGATCAAGGACGACGAAGAGTTAAGCGCTCCCTTGGAAGAGTCGGAAGAGAACCGCAAGAAGAATCGGTACGCCTTGAAGCACTTCGAACGGGTCAACGAGCATCTGGCACAGGAAGGCAGTGCGCTCCGGTATATGTTCAACTTCATCACGCCCATAAACTTCAGCACGTTCTTTCAGCAACTTGGTAGTGGCAACATAGCGAACTTCCGGTCTGAACTGGATTTGAGGCTGGCAGAAGACAAGTAGGAATGGGGGCGGTTGCTGGCGGCTCCGGGGTTCATCAAGGCGGCCGGCGGCCGCTTGCCGTCTCGGTCGCCCTCTCGCACTGTTGCGCAGGGTGTGGGAAAATACCACTTGACCACCTTCCCACAATGGGCTATTCTAGGGAGTGGAGGAGGCTGAGCATGGTAACCAAGGTGGCGGACTCCAAGGGCCGCGTGACCCTGGGCCGGCGATTCGCGAACAAGACGGTCATCGTGCGCGAGACGGACGAGACCGAAGTCATCGTGACGCTGGCCCGCGTCGTTCCGGCACGCGAGGCGTGGCTTCTGGAGAACCCGAAGGCCAGGCGGGCGGTCGCCAGGGGCCTGGGGCAGGCCAAGGCCCGACGGTTCGCCAAGGGGCCGAACCTGGCGGCCGATGCGCGGCTGGCCGATGCGATTGACGAGGATGCCTGATGCTGCGGCTCATCTGGACGCCCGATGCCGCGGCGACCTATGAGACGCTCCGGGCGAAGGCCGCCCAGGTTTTCCAGTCCAGGCGGAAGGGCGGAAGGTCGAAGCCCAGCCGCCAGGAAGCGCTTTTCAAGCAGGTCCACAAGTGCCTGATGCACTTGGCGGCCGACCCCAGGCACCCCGGGCTTCAAACCCACCCGTACAGTTCCATCCCGCATCCGTACGACAGCCGGCAGAAGGTCTTCGAGGCGTACGCCCAGCAGCACACCCCCGGCGCCTACCGCGTCTTCTGGTGCTACGGCCCGGGGAAGGGCGAGATGACGATCATCGCCATCACGCCGCACCCGTAGCGGCTACTACTCCAACGCAACTTGGGTTTCTTTGTTCCGGACTCCCCGCCGCAGGCGACCGATTACCGCGCCCTCCGGCATTTCGTTGAACCAGAGGCCCCGGCCGGTTATAGGATGTCTCTTGGCCGCCTGCCCGCGGGGCCGCGCGGCCGCGGAGCACACGATGAAAACCATCTTCATCCTCATGGATTCGCTGAACCGGCACTACCTGGGCCTGTACGGCGCCGCCCGCGCCCGCACGCCGAACCTGGAGCGGTTGGCGGCGCGCGGCATCGTCTTCGAGAACCACTTCGCGGGGTCTATGCCGTGCATGCCCGCCCGGCGGGAGATGATGACCGGGCGCCTCAACTTCCTGGAGGCGCCGTGGGGGCCCGTCGAGCCGTTCGACGACTGCCTGCCGAACGAACTGCGGGCCAAGCGCGGCGTGTACAGCCACCTCATCACGGACCACTACCACTACTGGCGGCCGATGGGCGAGGGGTATCACGAACTCTTCGACACATGGGAATTTATCCGCGGCCAGGAGCACGACCCGTGGCGCCCCCTGGTGGGCGACCCGCAGGCGCCGCCCCACAAGGGCCGCTACTCCCGCCAGTTCTGGGTCAACCGCCGCGGGATGGACACCGAGCGCGACGAGGATTATTCCACGCCCCAGTGCTTCATGCGGGCCATCGAGTTCCTCCAGGACAACCACGCCGCCGACAACTGGCACCTGCACCTGGAGGTCTTCGACCCGCACGAGCCGTTCGTCTGCCCGAGCCGCTACCTTAAGATGTATGGCGATACGTGGGACAAGCCTTTCGCCTTCCAGTGGCCCGACTACGCTCCGGTCGAGGAGGGGCCGGAGGCCGTCGAGCACGTCCGCAACTGCTACGCCGCCACCCTGACCATGGCCGATGCCTGGCTGGGCAGGTTCCTCGACCAGATGGATGCCCTCGATGCCTGGAAAGACACCACCGTCATCCTGACCACCGACCACGGCCACCTGCTGGGCGAGCACGGGTACTGGGCCAAGAACTACCCGTTCGACTACCGCGAACTCGTCCATATTCCGCTCATCCTCTGTACGCCCGAGTCGGCCCGTGCGCCGAAGCGCGCCAAGGCCCTCACGGCCACCATCGACCTTATGCCGACCCTCATGGACCTGCACCAGGCGCCGCTGCCGCCGCACGTCCACGGCAAATCGCTCCTGCATCTTCTCGATCGGGACGGGCCGCACCACGACGCCGTGCTCTACGGCTACCACGGCAAGGACATCGGCATGACCGATGGGCGGTACACGTACGGCCGCCAACCGCTCCCGGGGTCGTTCCTGTACCACTACACGGCCATGCCGCGGCGATACTTCAGAGCGAGAGAGAAGTTGGCCGCGGCCGAGGTCGGCCCGTTCCTGAAGCACGCCTGCGGCATTCCGGTTTACCGCGTGAAGGTGCCGTCGCACCGGCACCACGCGGCGCCGGACTTCAACCCCCTTTACGACATCCAGGCGGACCCCGGCCAGGCGCAGCCGATTCACGACGCAAGGCTGGAGTCGCAGTTGGCCGCCAAGATGCGGGAATTGCTCCAGCGTTACGATGCGCCCGAGTGCCAGTACGCGCGCGTGGGGCTGTAATCCTGGTTAGCGCATTTCACGCTTGCCTTTAGCAACAAGTCGCGCGGTGGGCATTCTTGCCCGCCGCGCGGCTTGCGCCTGGCAACGAACGCAACCTCTTGCCACAACTACACTTACGCGCCGTAGCGCGGGGCCTTGTGCCCCGCGTAGGAAGGCGCGGGGGATAAACCCCCGCGCTACAGCCTGAAAGCGGCGTGCGCTTGAATTTTCGCCCCGTGCCTCTTGGGCGTAAGTCGCGTTGTAGTACTAGGCGACCGCGCGACCAGGTTCGGGGCGCGTTACTTGTGCGCCAGCGCGCCGGTCGGGCAGGCGGCCACGCACTCGGCGGCGGCCTTCTGGAGCCCGTCGGCCACCGTCTGGCTGAAAGGCGTCCCCACCCGCACGTTGAACCCCCGGCCGATGAACGCCAGGCCCAGCGGTTCCTTCGACCGCGCGGCAACCTGGATGCACAGGCCGCACGAGATGCACTTGCCGGGCTCGTACACCACCGCGGGGTGCCGGGCGTCCTGCTCGAATGGCCGGCGCGTGCCCTGGTAACGTCCGGGGGAGGCGCCGTACGCCTCGGCGTACTGGCGCAGTTTGCACGCGTCGGCCTTGCGGCAATCGCAGTGGAGGCACCGCGGGGCCTCGCGGCGGGCCTCATCCTCGGTAAACCCCGGCGCCTCGGCGTCGGCGGCGGAGCGGGCATCACCCGCCGCTTCCGCCTTCGCCAAGGCTTCGGCGGACAGGTCCGCGGCGGGCTCGAGGCCCTCGGCGGCGGCCGGCGCGACGCGGCCGGCCGGGCTCGCGCCGGCGACGAGCCGGGCCGTCTCCTCCGCCGTCGGGGCATGCAGGCGCGTCGTGAACGGCCGCTTGAGGCCGGTCACGCCCTCTCCCCGCAGGTGCTGGGCGATGGACAGGGCCGCGGCGGCGCCGTCGGCCACCGCGCGGACCGCCATGCGGTGATGATGGACCACGTCTCCGGCGGCAAACACGCCGGCCTCGGAGGTCTGGAACGTCCGGCGGTCGATACCGGCCCCGGCCAGGAGCGCTTCGCCCGCGGCCGGTCCCGCGCCGTCCGTCCGGGCCGCGCCGGCGGCGACGAGCACCGCGTCAAAATCCTTCCGCAGGTCCGCCAGGGCCACGTCGCGGCCGACCCGGGTGCGCATCCTGAACTCGGCGCCCAGCGCGGCCACGAGCGCGACCTCCGCATCGAGGACGTCGCGCGGCAGTTGGGTCTCCGGCACGCTCAGCCGCAGCATGCCGCCCGGCTTGTCCTGGTCGTCGAAGAGGGTGCAGGCGATGCCGTCCTGGAGGAGGCGCCACGCCGCAGCCAGCCCGCACGGGCCGGCGCCGATGACGGCCGCGCGCTTGCCCGTCGCGGGTTTGCAGGGCGGGAGCGTCCGGCCTGCGGCCGCCAGGTCGGAGTCGGCCGCACGCCGGTGCAGGCTGCGGATGGCCAGCGCGGCATCGTGGTCGGCCCGGCGGCATCCCTTCTCGCACGGCGCCGGGCAGATGCGGCCGAGCGTCGCGGGCAGCACCAGGGCGCTGCGGGCCGTGGCGGCGGCCGAGGCCCAGTCGCCGGCGGCCGCCTGCCGGAGCATCCGCGGAATGTCCATCCGGGCCGGGCAGATGCTCTGGCACGGGGCGATGCAGTCGCCCGGATGGTCGCTCAGCAGGAGTTCCAGGGCCGTGCGGCGGGCCGTACGCACCTCCTGGGTCTCGGACTCGACTTCCATGCCGTCCTCGGCCCGCGCGCCGCAGGCGGGCAGGAGGCGGTCGGGGTTGCGCACCTTGACCACGCAGACCATGCACGAGGTGGCGGGCGTGCAGCCGTCGAGGAAGCAGAGCGTGGGGATCTCCAGGCCCGCCCGCCGCGCGGCATCCAGGAGGGTCGCCCCGGGGGCGACTTCCACTTCACGAGCGTCTATGAGCAGTCTGGGCATCTATCGGCCGTTCTTTTTCACCGCGGAGACCGCAGAGAGCGCAGAGAAAAGAGAGAGCAAAGAAAGGGCCCCAAGGCCAACGGCGGCAAAAACCGCCCAGGCGAACGCGGACGCGATTAGGTCAGTCCGGGAAT
>Ga0315274_10007440_pt1 | contig 15852 bp, 15 predicted proteins | sample YL17G02_20_MG_FD_203700 | JGI IMG/M metagenome (GOLD analysis project Ga0315274, IMG submission 203700) | Sediment microbial communities from Yellowstone Lake, YNP, Wyoming, USA - YL17G02_20 | ecosystem: Environmental > Aquatic > Freshwater > Lake > Sediment | place: USA: Wyoming | collected... | reverse complement strand
AAAAGAGGAATCATGTATGTTGCGATTTCATACCCAGACTGCCGGTTGTACGCTTACTGCCCAACAGCCCGATAATAATGTGGTGAGGGTCGCTTTTCAGGCATTGGCTGCAGTATTAGGTGGGACTCAATCCCTCCATACCAATTCCAGAGACGAAGCTTACGCCCTGCCCACTGAAGATTCCGTGAGGATCGCGTTGAGAACTCAGCAAGTCATTGCCTATGAGAGTGGTATCGCCGATATGATCGACCCCCTTGGAGGTTCTTATGCCGTGGAAGCCCTCACGAACGAAATAGAAAGGAAGGCCATGGAATATATCGAAAAGATTGATGCCATGGGTAGCGCTATCAAAGCCATTGAATCCGGATACATTCAGGGAGAGATTGCTGAGAGTGCGTATCAATATCAAAAAGAGATCGAAACCAAGAAAAGGATCGTTATAGGATTGAACCAATTTCAGATCGAAGAGAAACCTCTAAGAGATATCCTAACGATCCGGCCCGAGGTAGAACGATACCAGAAAGAAAAACTTTCAAGGGTTAAAAAGGAAAGGGACGATCGTAAAGTGAAGGATACCCTCGCTGTTTTAAAGAAGGCAGCACAAGGAACAGAAAATGTGGTTCCACCTATTTTAGAAGCAGTCAAGGTCTATACCACATTAGGTGAAATCTCTGACACCCTGAGAGAGGTATTTGGGGAATACAAGGAAAGATAACTAAAGGCATAGGGCATAGCCTGTAACTCAGCCCTTTAGGGCTGATTCATCAGGGCTAAAGCCCTGAGTTACGTTCCGAATTCCGAATTCCGAATTCGTGAGGGAGGACATATGGCTCGCAAGATTCGAGTACTTATTGCAAAGCCCGGATTGGATGGTCACGACAGAGGGGCAAAGGTGATTGCTCGAGCTCTAAGAGATGCTGGGATGGAGGTGATCTATACGGGCATCCGGCAGTCACCCGAGCAGATAGCCAATGCTGCTATCCAAGAAGGTGTGGACATTGTAGGCCTCTCCTCCCTCTCTGGTGCCCACAAGCACCTCTTTCCAAAGGTGGCTCAGATCCTCAAGGAGAAAGGAGCTGAAGATATCCATGTTTTTGGAGGTGGAATTATCCCCATCGATGACATCCCAGAGTTAAAAAAGGCTGGAATCCGCGAGATATTCCAACCCGGTTCTTCCACCGAAGACATCATTAAGTACATCAAAGAAAATGTGAAAACATAAATTCGAAGCACTAAATTAGAAACAAATTCAAATGACCAAAACACAAAATCCAAAACAACACCCCCTCACCTTTATCCTCTCCCCCGTGAGACTGTGTCGTAATTGGTAGTCGCAACCTTTAGGTTGCGGTCAGTTTCAATAAAATCAATGAGTTGCACGCAGGCTAAAGCCTGCGGCTACCATCAAAATGGGATTACGACAGTCTCCGTGGGGAGAGGGAGGGGTGAGGGGTTTTGGAAATTTTGAAATTGGGATTTCGGATTTGTTTCGCCTGCCTGCCGCAGGCAGGGATTTCTATATTCGGATTTCGGATTTCAAATCCGAAAGGAGCATGTTATGCTCAAAAAAATCAATCACATTGCTATTGCAGTCAACAACCTTGAGGAGGCAGCCAAGTTCTATCAGAATGTTTTGGGCCTTACCATCTCAGGGGTGGAAGTGGTCACTGCCCAGAAGACAAAGGTGGGTTTTTTTAAGATTGGTGAGTCGAATATCGAGATGGTCCAACCCTCCGAACCTGATTCCCCACTGGTTAAATTCCTGGAGACCAAAGGTCAGGGGATCCATCACATCTGTTTTGAGGTGGACGATGTGGAAGCAGAGGTGAAGGCCTATCTGGCGAAGGGAGCGACGTTGATCGATCAGAAACCCAGACCGGGTGCTCACAACACCAAAGTCGCTTTTGTCCACCCCAAATCTTCAAACGGCGTGCTCATCGAGCTTTGTGAATTTCCCAAAGGCCACTAAACATGCAAAGCATCAAAGGCTGAAGGCTCAAAGCCTGCCTGCCGCAGGCAGGGGTTTAACTTTTAGTTTTGGACTTCATACGTCCTACGCTTTACAATTTTTGAATAGACCTTGTGATATATAATGTTTGATGAGTTACAACCCTCCGTCCATCAGGGAATGAGTGAATAGACCTGGGCTTTCTTTGTCCATTCGCTATTCGGATAATCCCTTTGAAGGACTTCTAACCCCAATTTCAATTCCTTTGGATCATGACTCGCCTTATATTTAGCAACTCCAAGGAAGTATTGAGCTTCAGGAGCAGCATCTGTTTTGGGATACCGGACCAAAATCTCTTGGAAGCATTGGATGGCCTGCTCAAAATTGTCTAAATTGAATTCAGCCTTTCCTCTGCCAAGGATGATCTGACCAATAAAATCTTCTGGCGGCAAATAACCTATGAAACGGTGATGCTCATCTCCATCCAAATCTAAGATCACAATGGTAGGAGTCCATTTTATTCCATACCGTTTCACCAATGCCTTATTCTTGTTAAAATCGACCTGAAGGGGAATGAAATTCTTCTCCACAGAAGCACAGACATTGGAATCGGGATATGTAACAGCTGCCAGCTGTTTGCACCCAATTCAGAGATTGTTGTAGAAGTCCATTAAGATCAATTTCTTTTCCTTTTTCGCTTTTCCCTTTGCCGTCGTTAAGGATGTTTCCCAACGTATTTGTGTTGCCATAGTATAGCCTCCTTTCGTTCTATTTAGTTTGTCTTGGGTACCGAAGGTTTTAAACAATCCTCTCTAAAGCAGCATTGAAATTGGTTGCAATAGTCCTTGGCCGTTCCAAAACAATCAAAATTTCCTTCTGTCCTCTGAATCTGTCGAATCAATTCCGCCTTTGATAATCCAAAAGTCTTTTTCATGCCCAAATCCTTTGCCTTTTCTCTTACCTCTTGCATTTTCATCTCAAATACCTCATTAACAGTGAAAATTGTCATTGGGTTATGGTTAGGAAGCCCGTTTGGTTTAAGGTAAAAGGGTTATGGATGAAGATTTAAAGACTAATGACGTAACCCATTCACAAAACTGGCATCTTAACCCTAACCCATAAACCAGAGACTTTTATTCTCTTAAAACCATTGTTTTACGATTCTAATCGTTTGTCAAGTCCATTTTAGTTTAAAGAGTGGATAAAGCCTTTTGGACCTGATTCTGTTATAATGGGCAGACATGATGGAGGACCAGAATCATCACCAAAAATTAATTCCTCTTATTATCCCAAGGTCAGAACATCCAATCTCCAGAAAGATGATCGATGAAGAGGCGTTAAAGGTTCTCTACCGCCTCCATCGGCATGGGTTTATAGTCTACCTCGTTGGAGGAAGCGTCCACGATCTCCTTCTTGGGAAGGTTCCAAAAGACTTCGATGTCGCCACTAACGCTCATCCTCATGAAATCAATGCTCTCTTTAAAAACAGCAGAATCATCGGTCGCCGATTTCGATTGGTTCAGGTCTTTTTTAAAGGGGGGAAGATCATCGAGGTCTCCACTTTCCGAAGCCATTCGGAATTTGAAGAGATACAGACAGAAGATGGGAATATCATCCGGGCAGACAATTTTGGAACACCAGAGGAGGATGCCCTACGCCGGGACATCACGATCAATGGCCTCTTCTACAATATTGTAGATTTTTCTATTATAGACTACGTGGGTGGGATGACCGACCTTAAGCGGCAGATCATCCGAACGATCGGGGATCCGAATGAAAGATTTCAGCAAGATCCTGTCCGAATGATTCGGGTCATCCGCCATGCTGCCCGAACTGGCTTCTCTATTGAAGACCCAACATACCAGGCCGTTATCCGGCATCGGAAAGAGATCCAAAAATGTTCTCCTTCTCGTGTCCGGGATGAATTCCTCAGAGATCTGAAGGAAGGGTTAGCTCAGCCCTCTCTCAACCTGATGCTCCAAACGGGCTTGCTTTCTTCTCTCTTCCCAGATCTTGATAGGGTTTTTGGAGATCGAAATCCTTGGAAGACCAGGGATCAAGAATTCTTCCTAACTCTCTTCAGCCTTGTAGATAAACTGACTCATATGGGCAGACCCGTTCCAGAATCGGTTCTCTTTGCTCTCTTTCTCATCCCTTTTCTTCAGGCAATCAACCCTGAGCACCCTTTTCTTGGAGAAAAGGAGCGATCCATCTACTTGAGGCAAATCATTCAGTTGGCCATTCGCCAAGTCCTTACTCCATACTCTTTCCCTAAAGGAATAAAAGAAATGGCCTCCCAGATCTTAATGGCCCAATCGACCCTAAAGAAGGCCATACAACGTGGAATGATCCCTAAGAGACTGAAGATGAAGAAATATTTCAAAGAAGCAGTTCTTCTCTACGGGATCGAAGCTCAGGCAAAGGGAGAGAAGGTACCTCACTTCCTTCGCAACAGAGTACCTTCTGATCTATTGCCTTGGTGGCCGAAAGGATGGAGTAGACCCCGAAGATTTGATTAAAAGATCCCTTCTACATCAACATTAATTTCTTGGGAAGGTAAAGGCAGATCTCTGGAAATGCAAACAACAAAGCTGCACAAAGCATCATACCGAGGATAAAGGGATAGACCCCACTATAAATCACCCCAAATGGCTCCTTTGTAATATTTTTGACCACAAAGACATTGATGGCCACAGGAGGAATAACCACACCAATCATTACAAAAATATGAAGGATGACACCAAACCATATCGGATCGAATCCAAGTTTGACGACGACAGGATAGAAGATGGGAGTGGCCAGGACCATAAAGGCAAGGTCATCGATAAAAGAGCCACCTATTTCATAGATAATCAAAATGATCAGCATAATGAGGTAGGGAGATAAAGGAAGTTGCATCGTCCAATCTGCGGCGATCATGGGGATCTTCGTCACTGCCAGAAAATGGCCAAAGATGGTGGACCCTGCAATAAGGACCAGGACCATACAGGCCGTGCGCAGAGATTCTGAAACCGATTTTATAAACCCTTGAAAATTGATGGTTCTTTTCCCAATAGATAAAAGAAGAACGGCCATTGTCCCAACACTTCCTGCCTCTGTGGGCGTAAAGAACCCCTTCGACATCCCTCCGGTTACAATGATGAAGACAAGAAGAACCCATATCACCTCTTTGAGGGATACCCACCTCTCCTTCCATGTCGATCTTTCAGCCCTGGGCCCCATGGATGGATTGATCTTGCACATTCCGTAGATGATACACATAAAGAAGAAGGAGATAATCAGCCCTGGAATGGTAGCAGCCAGAAATAATTTACCAATGGATTGTTCAGTAATCATGCCATATACAATCAGGGTGATACTTGGCGGGACGAGACTTCCAAGGGTTCCTCCAACGGCAACGATTCCAGCGGATAGCTTCCTGCTATAATGATATCGATCCATCTCAGGAATGGCTATGCTGGCAAAGGTGGCTGCCGTTGCAGGTGCAGATCCAGTGACGGTTCCGAAGGCAGTGGCCCCTGCCACAGTCGCCATGGCCAGACCTCCGGGGATATGGCCGATGATTTTATATGCGGCATTATACAAGCTTTTCGCAATCCCTCCATTGAATGCGATCTGACCCATGAGGACAAAGAGGGGAATAATCGTAAATCCATAGGATGCGAAGACATCGAAGATATCCTTGGCCAATAGATTCAATGCAGCCTTTGTGGATATAATAATACTGAATCCTAAAAAACCGATCAGGGCCATACCAAAACCTAACTCAATGCCTGTAAGGAAAAAGATTAAAATCACTCCCAGGCCAATAATCCCTATAATGACCTCATTCATATTTCCCCCCGCGGATCTTTAAGATATCGCACAAAAGCACCAGGCACTGGAAAAAACAGCAAATTCCTATTCCGTAGGCAACAGGATAGAATGGCATCTGTAATGTGAGGGAAACCTCTCCTGATTTACGTAGGTCCATTCCATACTTGATCAGGTTCCAACCAATCATCAGGAATAGACATATGACCAGACATCTCGTAATGATATTGAAAACATTTCTTATCTTTTGAGAAAATCTTAAAATAAGAAAATCCACATAGACATGCCCCCTGACCCAAGATGTAAAAGGCACAGAAAACCCTATGACTACTGCCCCTGAAAAAGCTACCAGTTCGTAGGTACCAACAATAGGTCTTCTAAAGAGTCTTAGAATCACATCGGCAATTGTCAGAAACATGAGGAATGAAAGGCTGATCCCTGCAATGAGATTGAGAAATCGACTGATTCCCTTTACCTTACTTAAAAATCCCTCCATGGATCGCTCCTTTACTATTTTGATCCCACTTATGAAGAAAAAGAGAAGGGATGTTCACCATCCCTTCTCCTCACTCTCCTATTGGAGTTTTTTCAATGTATCCAAACAGAATTTGAGTGCTTCTTCTCCAGGAAGCCCCTTCTCCTTCATATCTTTGACATAACCACTAAGAAGAGGGTTGACGGCTTTTGCCCATCTCTCATTCTCTTCCTTAGAAAGAGAGATAATCTTATTACCTAATTTGAGGGTAGCATCTTTTCCTAATTTATCGACCTCATCCCAATTTTTCCCCTGCTTCTCAATCCATTCTTCATTCACTTTTTCGATAATCCTCTGTATATCTGGAGTGAGAGATTTCCATTTATCCTTATTCATGACCACAAAGAAGCCTGTGCTATAAGAAGCACCCCAGCATTCCGTTGTAGACTTCACCACTTCTCCCCATTTCCAAGTATTCAGCGCCTCTTGCGGTGCCATCGAACCTTCTACTACCCCTCTGCTTAAAGCATCGTAGGTCTCGCCCATTGCCATAGCCACAGGAGCTCCTCCAAGTGCAGTTACTATTTTTGCAGCCAGGCCAGTGCAACGGATCTTCAATCCTTTGACATCCTCAAGTTGATTCACTGCACTTTTGGTATGGAGGATCCCAGGTCCATGGGCATGAAAATACATAACCTTCACTTCATCAAATTCTTTGGGGTTGAATTTCTTGTAATATTCATTTATTAAATTTGTCGCTGCTAAACCACTTTTGATACCTATAGGTAGGTCAATTACTTCAGTTAATGGAAATTTCCCCCTTGTATAAGCCAGAACCGAAAAGCCAATATCAGAAATTCCCTTTACCACACCATCATAACATAGAGGTCCTTTTGTAAGTGTTTCACCTGGGAACATGGTGATCTGAACCTTCCCATTCGTCCTCTTTTCAATCTCCTTTGCCCATTCTGTTGCCACCAAGGCTTGTGGAGCAGTGGGGCCGAAGAAGATTGAGTAATTGAGTTTTATCTGTCCAAAAGCAGGTGGAATAAAGTAGAAAAACGCAACAATCAATACACACAACGCTAATGATCCTAATTTCCATTGTCTCATGCTTAACCCTCCTTTCGAAGATTAAAGGTTATTGGTTAAAAATCCAATCTCTTTTCCTGCTTCTATCACCTCCCTTTTCTTTAGTCTCCCTTCCTTAAGCGGCACTATATATAGGACGAATGATTATAACCAATATTCAGATACGATGGCGAATTTTTTTTAGGCTTCTTTTTAAGAATTTCTTAACATGTTTATTTAAAAAAAAATTCTTGTCAAGTAAAATCTGTGAGGTTAATCTGTGAGGCGTAAGTTTCGAAGGATATTCAGAAGTGAATTCAACGAGATAAGTGAAGTCTATTGATAAAAAGGAGAAAACGCGACCTCCACCCCTATTCGCTTCACCGTTTCACGATGGCGTTTAAGGGCAGATTCTATCTCCAATCTCAACATTAAGGGAAGGGTCTTATTTTTCGATAATTCTTTTTCAATTTTAAAGAGTGTGGCCTTCAGGCAGTCTACCACACCTTCAGCTAACTCTGAATTCTCTACATTTCCGTTAAACAGAAGCTCTCCATCCCGATAATCGAATTCACCGCTAAATGGGTCGAGGAAGAGGTACTTATTCGATTTCTCTAAGAGGGACCTTTTGAAAAAACTAAGAAATTTTCCTTTTTGAGAGGCTCCATCAACTAATCTCTCTGCTTTGGAAAGGACTTCCTGGAGAATCAGAAGGAGGACTTTCCTCTCATCCTTTTCTTCTATGAGAGGTAACTCCTCTTTAGAAATTTTGCTCACTTCTTCTTTAAAAGGGACTTTGCTCATCGCTTCTTCAGGATGAAATCCTTTTATCCCTTTTTTCGTGATTTTCTTTTCTTCTATTGGGATTTTCTTGTCTTCAAAAAGAATCTTCTTTTCTTCCGAAGGGATTTTCTTCTCCTCTAAGGGATTTTTCTTTGTTTCTTCTTTAGTAATGTTTTTCGCTTCCTCTGTTTCAATTTTCTGCCCCTCTTCCTTAGGAATTTGAACTGCCTCGGGAACCTTCACCCCTTCTTTTTTTGTAATTTTACCTAAATTTCGGTAGACATTTAAAACGGCCCCTCCCTTGACACTGTTTTCTACAAACATTGGAATCGATTTTCGTCCAAAGACAGAGGGGCCAGAGGCAGAGGTGGTAAACATTTCTATCGGCTCTCCTTCATGCAGAAAAAGAACGCCCATGGGTTGATGGTCTTTTGTAAAAACCTCTATGAAGCCATCATGTTTTTCTTCTCTCAATTTCAGGAGGAGTCGATCAAACCGCGTGAAATCCGTAGAGAGTTCTTTAAAAATGATTTCATGGTTGAGGTTACTGGCTACGATGGCTGTCTGTTCCGGTAACAACTGATAGACATTGAGGACTCCGTCTTTCTGCTTGGAGAGGGCAAGAATGTATTGAACGGCCTCCGGCCCGATCATCCTCTTTGAATCAGCCCCTACCTTGACCTCTGCATTGATGGCCTCTCCCGTATCAATAAATAGTACCCCTTTATTTTCTGGATATTCAATTTCAATGGTTCCACTGAAGCTCTCGGATTTAAGGGTAGATAAAAGCGCCGGGAGATCCGTATAGGATGTCAATAAATCTTGATGCCTCACTTTCCCTTTTGGGAATATCATAGGTTCCTTTTTTATTTCCTAACAACCTCAGGGGACGTTTAGATCTCAGAAGAAAAAAGGTTCATGCTGATTCCTTTCTCTTCTGTAATCGCTCGATAGCAGCTTTGACACTCGTCTGCATTCTCTCGATGGATTCAGCAAGAAGACCCACTTCTCCCGTCGCTTTGATTCGAATGGGAGCATCCAAATCTCCCATGCTGATCCTGTCAGCCACTTCGGAAAGATAGTGAATAGGGTGAATAACGGAACGGGAATAGAAGTAGACCATCATCAGCATAAAGACGATTGCCACCAACATGACGAAGTAAAATACCTGAATTTTTATCTCATAGGCGTTAAAATATCCTCTTACTACAAACTGCATGCTCCCTTCGATGACCTTCGCTGGCTTTGAGAATTCGTCGATGTAGGTCGTTGCAGCGACGATGAGGTCTGTCCCTTGGACAGGAGCGAGATACATATATTTCGGCCGAATCTTTCCATCTGCTTCCTTCCAATCATAATAACCCCACGCCGGTCCCTTTAAACTGGCCTCCAGGATCTTCCAGAAAGCAGGCAGCTTCGGTGCGAGATCGTGCAAGTCCGTCTCCATAATCGCTGGGTTCACATGGAAATGGTTAATACCCTTATCATCATGGACAGCAGTATACCCTGTTTCTCCAACCTTTTGAATAGCGATGCTTTTCAGCCACGGATCTTTAAAGAGATCCTCTCTTTTCATCTTTGGACGCGATTTGATAAAAATCTCCATCTGTGCAGCCACATCGATGGCCTTTTGCTTGATGATCTTCTCGCCCAACTTGTTCAAAGAGGATTTTGCCTCTCTCACAGAAACCGTGCTCAATTCTTTTAAAGTCTGGGCCCCAATGTCCTTGATGCTCGTAAACTGGTTTCCTCTAAAATCCCAACTATAAAAAATCAAGATCCATAGGAAAAAGAAGATGATTAGAATTGGAATGAAAATTCCTAACAACAGTCTCGGTAAGAGGCCCAATCCCCTTCTTTTTTTCTTCTCTTTCTTCTCTTTCTTCTCTTTCTTCTCTTTCTTCTCTGCCATAACGTCCCCTCCTTTTGAAGCTCTCTACCTAAAAAGGCAGGGCTTCATTGATATTTAAAATTATTTTTTAAGAGAAAGAAATTCCATCATCGCCTTCTTAAATTCCTTCCTCTTCCCATCATTGGCTATGTCTTCGCTCAATGCTTCAACCAAGGATAATGCTTGATCCTGGGGAAAAGAATCCTTGGTTTCTCCAAATTCGACGAGGTGATCATCGATGATGAAAGAGGCCACCGGCCCCATGATCTTTTTTAATTCATTCTCGACCCTTTGGAAAAAGTGTCTATCTAAAAACTTCTTACTTGGAGCCCCCTTGTCTCCCCCCTTCTCCAACAATTCTTCTTGGACAAGTTGACATATCACCTTCGATGTTTTGAATTCATCCCATCCAAGCGCCCTTGCAATTTCTAAGACTGTCCTGCTTCCATTGGCCATGGCTAACACATTCCATTGATCTCCCTTGATATTCTTATCCTCTGAATGACTCTGAACGGAGATGCGGAAGATGGCATTAGGGGAAGGAACTAATTTCCTGATCTTTTCCCATTCTTGCTTTTTATAGGACCAGTTGAGGAGTAAATTTTCTGTAGGAATGAAGATCGTTTTTTCTCGAAGTGGTACATCCGGATCAAATGTGGTCTTCCCTGTTTGCCAACTCATGATGTTTAAGAAAGCCTCTTCTCCAAAGGAGCGTGCAGTTTTGGCATGGACGATATTTCCACTCTCTAAAAAGATCTCCCCATTCTCATTGCCTTTGATCATTAATATTCCAGTCTTTCTCCCAACCAAAAGGGGTTTGATAAGATCGAAAAATTTGATTTGAGAAAGTTCGCCTAATAAAGTTTCAGGCATAAACGTCCCTTAAATCTATTGTCAAAACATGTAAAAGCAAAACAAATGCCAAAATTTGACACAGATTTTTTATTCAATCAAATCAATTGGAATCTATTGATATTAAAAGGATTTTTAAATTATTGGAGAATAGTTAAGAATTTTAATGGAATTAACTATGGTAGAAAATGGTAAAATATTTGTCATTTTTCTGACATTTTCGTCCAGAAATCATAGGGATCATACTTTCTTACTTATGATTCGAAATTTGGAGTTCTGGATCCCCCCTGCCCGTCGAGAGTTGGGTTCATTAAAGTGGTTTGATCATAATTGAATTGATCATTTCCATGCAGGTCTTCTGGAAAGTCTCATACACCTTTCTTTCATTTCCTGAAATCGAATCTCTTTCCCAGTCCTTCCCCTCCTTAGAAATCTTTAACCCAAAGGAGTGGACATCCTTTGAATACCTGATGAAGACGGCGTGTTCTCCTTGATAGACAAATAGGAATTGTCCTTGAACGGCCAAATGGGATGGAATTACAATGTCTTTCTCCGCAATGGGTTGAAGGGAAGGGGCATCAGGATTCCATGTCATCAATTGAATCATGGAATCAACGACTAAGTCTCCCTTCTTTATTTTATCCTTCAGATACATTCTTTTCTCTGAATCAGGTCTCAGTGGAGGTGTGTTCATGGGCTCAGCTTGAGGATTGGTCCTATCCGCTATCTGAACAATAAACATTTCCTCAACCTGCTTCTCTTTTTGTCTAATCAAAAAATAGGATCGGGTAAGTGAATTTTCCTTCGGGTATTCCACAGAAGAGGAATGCATCAATTGAAATTCGGAAGGTAACATTAAGGTAAAGGAAGGTTTTTGTGAAATTAATTTTTTTTCACGAATTTCCAAGTCCTTCTCGGGGGCAACACGAGAACAAAAGATCAAACCCAAACAAATCAAAGAAGTAAACCCCATTAGAAAAAATGGGGCCTTAACTCCGCCTTTTCTATAAGGAATTGAGATTCTATCCATATTACCCCCGACATAAATATCGGGGTTTTCCAATGGGGTAAAGATTTTTTTCATAGGTTTCCTTTCCCCTTACCTCCCTCCCCCTTTGACATGTTCAGGGTAAATTTCGTTAGGAGTATTCTAAATTCAATCAAACTCCCTTTGACTAAATGATATTATCTCCTTTTTGAACCGGAATGACTTGCCCTCCACTTCAATTTATTCCACTCGTCGTCAGCATCCTTTTGGACATGTTTGATTTCCTCTTCTTTTAAATGCCTGAATCTCCCCTGCTTTAACAAATATTCTTGAACAGGAACCCGGCGTGGCTCATGATTGATCGTCCACCGAGCCCCATCTTCCACTTCGTAGAGAGGGAAAATGTTCGTTTCAACTGCCAGAATTGATATCTCGGGGGAAATGTCAGTGGCCATTCTCCAGCCTGTAGGGCAAGGGACAAGCATATGAATGAATTTTGTCCCTCGGATACTTTTGGCCTTAGTGATTTTTTGCTGGAGATCACGCGGGAAACCTATGGTTGCTGTGGCAGAATATGGGTTATAATGGGCGGCCATAATTTCCATGATATTTTTCTTCCGGCGGGGATTCCCTTCGGGGGTCGTCCCGGTCCAGGCATAGGAAGGGGTGGCAGAACTCACCTGAATCCCAGTGTTCATATAGGCTTCGTTATCGAGGCAGACATATATAATATCATCATTGTTCTTCATCACCCCTGAAAGAGACTGCAAACCGATGTCAAAGGTTCCCCCGTCTCCTGCGAAAGCCACCACCTGAATATTATCTTTCCCTTGAATCTTAAGGGCATTAGCGATACCTGCGGCTGTAGGTGCTGCGATCTCGAAAGCAGAATGAAAGGTCGGGACACCATAGGAAGTGTTAGGGTACACACCTCCTATCGCCCCTTCGCAAGATGGAACAATCACGGCAATCGTTCGAGGTCCCATCGCCTGCAGGACCAGTTTCATACCGATGGCGAGTCCACAACCAGCACAGGCAGCATGACCCGGCCTTAACAGATTCGGTTGCTGCTCAGGTAGAACCATACCAAACTCCCCTCATCCGGACGATTCGGAATCAATTAATAATCAGAAATAAATTCCAAATCACAAACTACAAATCCCAAACAAATTCCTAGTTTGGTGTCTCAATAACAGCTTTACAATAATCTGAGATCTGTCATTCCCGCGAAAGCGGGAATCCAGATTGAAAAGACTGGATTCCGGGCTTCGTCGTGAGCTCAGCCGAACGATCAAGTCCGGAATGACAATATGTGTAAAGTCATTTCTGAGACAGTACACCAACGCCAATTTCAAATGTCTGAAACGTTTTTAACTTTTGATTTAAGATTTGAGATTTCAGATTCTTCAATCCGCAATCCGCAATCTGCAATTGATTATTATTCCTCCATGATCCAGATTGGTCTATCCATGGGTTCTGTCTTTTTCACCACATCAAGGGCAATTTTCTCAATAACCTCAGGATCGACATCGGTCCCCCCAATCCCTGCAATATAGCTGAAAATAAGAGGATGATCCGGAGAATGAACCAGAGCTGCCCTTAATTCCTGGCAGAAAATTCCGCCTCCTCCCAAAGATATGTTACGATCAATGACAGCAATCCTTTTCTTCCCCCGAAGGGCCACTTGAATGGCTTCGATTGGAAAAGGTCTGAAAAGACGGATTTTAAGCAGTCCAATCCGGTTCCCTTTTTCTCGAAGCTCTTTGATGGCCACCCTTGCCGTGCTTGTGATCGATCCCGCTGTCACAATAACAACTTCAGCATCTTCGACCATGATCGATTCAACGATCCCATAGCTTCTTCCGAATTCCTTTTTAAATTCTTGATCCACCCGCACTGCAATTTCTTTGACAGAGTCCATAGAACCCTGGGCCATATGTTTATACTTCCGGTATAATTCCGATGGAACCACAGGGACGAGAAACCCAGGCTTATCAATATCGAATTTATGTGGAAGATCCATAGGGGGGAGGAAGCGATCGATCTGCTCCTGCTCTGGGAGGTCAACAACCTCCATGAAGTGGGAAACGAAGAAAGCCTCCAGAGAGAGCATTGCCGGAAGGTAAACCTGTTCTGCTATTTTATAAGCCTGGATGACTGTATCGAGAGCTTCCTGACCATTTTCACAATAGAATTGAATCCATCCTGTATCTCTCTGGGAAAGGCTATCCAACTGGTCAGCCCAGAATCCCCAAGGCGCGGCCAATAGTCGATTGACATTGGCCATGACCACTGGAACACGACAACCCGCTGCAAAATGGAGCATCTCATGCATGAGGGCGAGTCCTTGGGACGATGTTGCAGTGAACGTTCTCACTCCGGTCAACGAGGCGGCGATGCAGGAAGCCATGGCCGAATGCTCCGACTCAGTCCTCATCATGATTCCCTTGAGAATGCCCGAGGCCTCCCATTCGGAGAGTTTTTCGTAGATCGGTGTTTGTGGGGTGATCGGATAAGCAGCAATCAATGGAGTCCGACACAATCTAACAGCAAAAGCCACTGCATGGTTACCCGTCATAAATTCTTTCATGGGAATACCTTTATGAAAACATTCTCAAAAGCTCATTGCAAAATTAACATTGCAAAGTTAGCAATTGGCAGTGAGAAAGAAACATTCTTTCATTGATAACTTTGCACTGCTAACTTTACATTTTGCATTGATCTCCTACCGACCCAATTCCTTCATCTCAACGACGCTTCTTGGACAGGCCTTTGCACAGGTGCCACACCCTTTGCAGTGATCTAAATCGACGGTCTTTGTCTGTTGAACGGGATCGAGTGAAATCACCCCTTCAGGACAGAAGAAGTAACAGTTGCAGCAGTAGTTGCATGTTCCGCAGGTGAAGCATCGTGAAGCCGAAAAGTGGGCCTGATCAGGAGTGAGACCTCTGTTCACCTCTGAAAATCCTTTCAATACCTTATCACGGTCCAATCTCCTCATCTTGGTTTGTCTGCTCGACTCAAAATACAAAGTATTGATTCTATCGTATGTGACGATATCCTTTATTTCAGGCCACTTCCCCACATCCATCCCTGCAATATAGGCTTCCATGGAAAGGGACCCTTTGTTTCCAACCCTGATCTTCGGAAAAATCTCATCTCGGGATACTCCCTTGAGATACAGATCCATGCAGATGGCTGCCTTTTTCCCTGAGGCAATGGCAGTGACTACGGTTCGAGGCTGGTCGATTGCATCGCCCCCCGCAAAAATCTTATTCCGAGCAGTGAGAAGGCAGGGCTCTACTTCAATCACACCATCTCTGATAAGATCCTCAGGCATCCATGAAAGATCAACGCCTTCACCTACAGCTGTAACAACACGATCCGCATCAAGAGTTAAAAAATCCCCTCTCACAGGAATCGGCCTTGGTCGATGACTCTGATCTGGCTTGCCCAGTTTCATGCGCTGAAATTTTACGGCAACTCTTCTATTCTTAAGCAGACTGATCTTGACGGGTTGGATCAGGAATTCAAATCGCACACCTTCATTCTCTGCATCGTGGATCTCGTCCGGGATGGCAGGCATCTCATCCCTCGTCCTTCGATAGGCGATCGTCACCCTCGACCCGAGGCGCAAGGCTGAACGAGCCACATCCATTGCCGTGTTGCCCGCGCCAATGACAATGACCTCTTTTCCTAATCGAATCTTCTCTCTTAAGTTGACCCTTTCTAAAAACTCCTCACCCTTCCACACCTCTTTCAAACCTTCACCTTCAATCTCCAGAGGTATACCTAACCCTGCTCCTGGAGAAAGGAAGACCGCATCAAACTGTATCAGTTCTTCAAAGGAAAGGTCTTGACCCACTTTGATGCCTCTCTTGATCTCGATGCCGAGGTTCAAAATCCTCTGGATCTCCCTTCTTAACACAGACTTAGGGAGTCGGTATTCCGGAATTCCCCAGCGCATCACACCGCCAGGCTCTCTTTGAGCCTCCAAGATGGTCACCTGATGCCCTAACAGTGTAAGAAAA
>Ga0315274_10007439_pt1 | contig 15852 bp, 17 predicted proteins | sample YL17G02_20_MG_FD_203700 | JGI IMG/M metagenome (GOLD analysis project Ga0315274, IMG submission 203700) | Sediment microbial communities from Yellowstone Lake, YNP, Wyoming, USA - YL17G02_20 | ecosystem: Environmental > Aquatic > Freshwater > Lake > Sediment | place: USA: Wyoming | collected... | reverse complement strand
TAATCGTTTTTTAACATTAAGTGGGGGATCAATGAGTGATGTTATGAAAATAATGGGTGTTACGCAACATCCCGCTGGATGTTATGTGATCAGTGCATATGAAATGTATGATAGATGGAAGGCGCGTGGAGAACCTTGGTATGCGCTTTATAAAGGATAACACTAAATGTATATTAGTAGAGGTGATAAAGCAATAGAAGATGCCGCAAGAGGTATTTCTATGGCCAAGGGCATACATTTTGTCCGCGTTGTAGAAATGGATTTGAATCCCGATGGTTTTATAATATGTTCTGTGATAGATACGTGGACTAATCAATTATTTAGAGGCGTCATTTTTTGTGGTTTTGGTACTGATTCAGCGGTTTTAATATCCAGAATAGAACCAGATCAATTATGTCTAATGTTTTCAACAATATCCTTAAATTATTGTATTCCTGTTGTACCCGTGACTACTGCCACTTCTTGTGGGTATAGTGAAAATGAAGGGAGCGGTTTGGCATTTGATGGCATTCAATTTGATGGCGGAGGTAGCTTTATAGGAATAGTTACTTTTTCTGATGTTGATGGTAATGATCAAAAGGGAATGTTGATAACAGCTTCTAGTGTAAATAACATGCACAACTGGAATAGTATAGGATATCCACATAGTTTGGTATTATCCAATAGGGTACAGCATTTAATTAACAATAAATTGGGTATAATATCATTTCAGGAAAGATCGCAATTAGAAAATCATTTTGTATCTTTTTTGGAGGGCCATTCAATTTTTACACCTGGCACATGTTCTTTTTTACATGAATATTCAAAAGTAGATAATTTTAATAGGAAATTTACCACAGAAAAAAGATATTCATTATTATGTGGGATATCGTATCAAAAAGCAGATGATGATTTTCACGCTAATTCTGTTAATTTAATTACCGAAAAAGCAGCGGATTTTGCTCGTGGTAATGTGAGAACACGTATTTTCAAACCAAGTAGCTCACATTTTGTATCTTTCACAGAAATGACTAAAAAAGATGAAGCTGAAACAATAAAATATGGGTTTTCTGATGTATTGGGGGAAACAGGAAATTCTACTCAAGATTTTGATTCAGAAAAGGATACTTCCGAAATTGCGAATATTGCAGATAAAGAATTTTATGTTGTTGGAAAAACATCTAAAAATCAGGAATTTGAAGTTAGGATTAATTTTGAGAAGATAATATTGCAAACTAAAGGCACTTCAGGAATGAAAACGTCTTTTAGTATTGATATTGAATCTGGGGAATTAACAGTTAATGCCATGTCAATTATTCTTGATCCCACGGTGGCATTAAAGTTAAGTGGGTCGGGATCATCCATTCCTGTTAATAATTTACCCGTATGTCCATTCACAGGTGCGCCACATGGTACAAATCCTAAGGTGTTGGTGTAATCGTGTTGGATTCAAAGGAAATGGCGGATAAAATTTTGGAAGGTGTTCATTCTGCGCAGGCTGCAGGGAATGTTGATCAAGTCAATCTCGTACGAGAATGGTCTAAGGCTATAATTGATTATTTTAAGTCTAATGCAGAAATAGTGGAAGATCAGCAAACAGGAGCGATGAAAATACAATGATTGCCCGAATTGACAGATCAATGCTAGTGCGGTTTGAAATAGTAAATCGACGTAATAGAGGGACTAATATTGGGCCTCTTCAAGATGTTCTTCTGGCATCATTTACTCTTCCGTGCGGAATACAAGACATACAATATGCATATCCACAGAGAATGCAATTAAATAAAACTTTTGGGGGGGGCTGGGTAAATGACTTTGGAGAAGATTTTCCCGCGATTACCCTTAATACGCAAATTAGACATCGCGTACATTATAGACCGAGAAACTTAACAGATGCAATGGATGCCCCCTGGGATTTATCTGGATTGGTAGGGGCGGCCTTTGGTGATAAAGTAATCATGGGCATTGATATACTACGATATTTTAAAGCGTTAATAATACGTCTTAAATCCGCATTATCTATTACCGATATAATGACTAAGTTGAAAAAAGGTGGTAATACTTTAATTGATGATATTTGGGCAACAAAACAAAGCCCTCCGCCCCTTGATTTACAAGATATAGCAAATACTAAACCCATTTTTGATCTTACTAAAGGATTTAGTGAATTATATGTAAAGTTTTTTGATTTTTACAATGATGAATATTGGTATGTTGCTTTTAATGATTTTGATATTAAACAAAATAAGTCTGATCCTTTTGCTTCTCAAATAAACATAAGGATGACTGGATTATGGGAGGCGGATGAAGCGGGTAAACCCAAAAAGCAAGATAAGTTTAGTTTATTCCCACCAGAGTTAATGGATGCACAAAGATTTTTGCAATCAACGAATGACATAGCAAATGTGTTGGTTACGGTATATGATCGAGTTTTAAATGATGTTTCTAAATATGGCACATTGGCACGATCTGCGTCATCTACTGCAGGTCGAATGCTAACATCATTATCTCGTCTTATTAACTCTACAACAAAACTGGTAGCTACTGGATTAGATATTGTGGAAATTGGAGATACATTAATCAATGATTGCCTTAAGGGTTCGTTAGATGTGTATAGAGAATCCCGCAAATTAGCTAATTACACAATTTATAGGGGGGCGGGTCTTTATGGTGGTTGGAATGCACGTCGATATTACAATCATCTTTCAACATGGTATTCTAAAGTTGTGGGATCAATTAATAGACGATATCCATTAGACTATCACTCAAAACAATATAATAATCCAGAAGGGCAATACCCGAATAAGCCTGGCTATTCTCCACCTGCGCCTATTCCAAAAGAGAATTATTTAACGGCATCTGTTGATATGATCGGGATTTTAACAGGAAATCCTTGTATACGTGTGTTTTACGGGCTTCCTGGCGCATTAGGTAACGAATATTCTATCATTTTAAGTGGTGATTATGTTAGCGGAGTACATCTGCAAATATGGCGCACTGACCATCCTATTCGGGACACTGACTTTACAAATAGTAATCTCTTTAAGATCAAATATGGTGGTAACGGCATATGTACATTTGGATTTCAAAATGGCCAAATTACAGCAACTGTTACTAATGCTACAGATCAAAGTAAAACAACATCTTGGAATGTGGTGCAAACCGATACACTTGATGCCTTAATAACTAAAATAGGTACTCAAATTGATCTCTTTGTTATATCGTATCTGGGCAATGCGGCACAAGCATTAATGACTGTAACAAACACATATTTACGAGTAGACTTGATCGGGGCAACTGATGGGTCTGAATCGATTTATATTCCGTTTACGTCTACAACTCGGATGGCCGATATACCTGCTTTAGTGGCCGAAAAAGATGCGATATCAATTCGATACGTAGGTAATGCGGCACATGCGTATCTTACAATCACTTCTCTAACTTTGGATATTATTCTATCCGGTGATCAAACTGATGGATCATCCAATATATCGGTTAATATATCGGGAAAGTCTATGTTAGATGTCGTAACCGAGCTGACAAAGGTTGATGCCATATCTATTGCATATTCTGGAGATGCTTCTTGGGCACGTATTAGCGTGGAAACACACTTAATACGCTGTGTTTTGGCGGATGATCAAACAGATGAATCGAAAGGATTTGTGTTTTATTTTGTGGATTATCCCACCATACAAGATATAGTGAATGCCATCAGTGGCTTTTCTGGTGGATTTTATACCATATCAGTGGCGTTGCCATCGATGGGTACCGAATTAAGTACATCTCTTATGCGTGTCTCAGCCGTAAATTGTAAAACATCGGCCGTGGTATTAAAGCGCACGACATATATAGACGCATCAGTATTATGGAATGTCCCCGCATCCTTTTTGCAATTAGTGTCATCTTTGGATATTACTAATATCGTGCCTAAAAAATTAAAGGCAAATACTAAATATTCATTAACTGTTATAAATGGTAGTGAGTCGGTATATGTTAATAAAATCCAAAATGTTATAGCAGATATTACTCTTATTGCTAAACCCACTGGCTATACAGTTAAAAACATCAAATATTTTTCAGTGACAAAATTAATATCTGAAAATCCTTTGTGTGATGATTTAGATACCAATTATGTAGAGTCTCAAGGGGCAGACTTTTATACACACAGATACAATGAAGATATTTCTGTGTTCATTGCTGGTATGAGTTTACCATTGTCTACTACAACTTTTAGGAGTGCATTTCGAATTAATCTTCTTAATCATGACTTGGTAAAGTTAGACACGTATCAATTGTTGGGGGGTAAATAATGACACAAGAAGACATTAAATCCCTATTAGAAGATAAAACCACAAATGTTGTATATTATAGTGTTCGGTCGGGGGACACCTTAAAGAACATAGCACTGCGGGCGTATCAAGACATTGATGCTGCACAAGTTATTGCTTATTATAACAATATAACATCAGATGATGATTTATATGTGGGGCTTAAATTACTTCTGCCTTTTGCAGAAGAAACTGCATACTTCGATCTTTTTGACTTTTATGGCACTGATTTTAGTCTTGATGAAAATGGAGATTTAAATGTTTCAAATAACGGAGAAATACAAACAATATCTGGAATTAATAACATTATAGCAGCAGTTAGTAATCGTATAGCTACACAAGTAGATACTTATTTAAGAAGCTTGAATTATGGGATAGATGTATATATAGGCAAACCCCAAAAAGCATTTTACTTAAAAATGATTAAAGTAAAAGTGCTGTCTGCTATTTTATTAGATGATCGCATACAGCGGATTGATTCTGTGGATTTTAATGTTAAAAAAACTGAGATTTTCTTGGACATTGTTATGACAACGCATTTGTATGATCAAATCGAAGTACAAAAGCGATTAAATGTTGTGATATAGGTATTATATGGCTGTTTTTGAAATAAAAACGTATGAAGAAATATTCGAGGATATGAAGGCATTCATCCTCGCACAACCCAACAATAAAATAACAGACTTTCGGGATGGTTCAGTATCAGCTGTGCTATTAGGCGCAGTAGCAGAAGAATTGGAGGCATTGCACAGTGAGACAGTTGTGGGGTGGAAAGTAATAGCTACGTGGGCAATGTACGAAATTTTTGCGGCATATATCGGCCGAAAAGGCGCTACTGCAGCGTCAGGATTTATTATTTTTGGCCGAGATACCTCAGTGCCTGGGGCAGCTAGAGTACCTGCAAGTTCTGTTATTACTGATGGCATTACTCAATATATTACGGTACAGGATGCTTCTTTTTCGGAAACCGAGAGTACTCCTATTCCAATTAAGGCGCTTGAGCTTGGAGAAGTGGGAAATGTGGCAGCCAATGCTATTAAAATTATACAAACCGAAATTACCAACATCCTTTATTGTTATAATCCCACTGCCACATCGGGTGGAGCATCGATTGAAAGCATCGAAATGTTTAAACGTCGCTTTTCGGATTGGATGAAATCTTTAAAACGATCAACAGCATCAACAATACGTGCATATGCTACGATGGTAGCAGGCGTACATAGCGTTGCAGTACGAGAGTTATTCCCTGAACGTGGGGATGTAACCATATATGTTGAGGATGGGTCGGGAAGCGCCGCCGCAGAGCTTTTAGATGGTGTTAAAAATGCCATTGAGGGCGATCTTATTGAAGAGGGTGGCATAAAACCCGCAGGCATCTTTTACCTTTACACAACGCCTGAGCTTTTGCAAATAACAGTAAACATAGAGTTGACCTTTTTAGAGGGAGCATCCCCGGCTGAAGTATCCCAAAATGTTGAGACTTTGGTGACTGATATTATTAATACATCTACTATAGGTATCCCATACATTTATTCAGAAATTTTGTATAATATTCAAAGCGTTGACGGGGTTGAATCGGTGAAGCGGTTAACCCCTTCTGCTGATATAGACGTTGGAGAATATCAAATTATACGACTTCGTTCAATTACGGTGTCGTCCTTTTAGTATATGAAACAAGAATTAGTGGCGAAGTCATTGTGGAAACAAGTTAGTCCGAAGGTTTTTGACCGAGAAGGCCCTAACTTACAAAATGTGTATGCCAATTTTTATGCTGAATATGTTGATCCCGCATCTGTAAGCAAGTCGGCGGACTATAAAGAGGGGGCGATCGCCAATGAAATAGAATGGTCGAAGACTATAATACATCAATTAGCCGCCGAATTGGTTATTGATCATGCCACAAGTTGGCGGTTGGATGAGTTTGGGAAAACACTACGCCTTTTGCGCCATTCACTTGAAATACAAGATGATGATGCATATCGGGAGCGTTTAAAACTATATATAGGCCCTTGCAAAAATGGGACTCCCTTTTGTATTTTATCTTTAATTCGACCCTTTTTGCAATCTGACCCCATTTTCCTTGATGGCAAGCATGACGTCGGATATTATGGCGTGTCATTTTATGATGTTTGGGAGTTTACTGACTTAGAACCCGATGTTTACCCATCCATTTACGCTCCCACAAATGAGGGGTATTATTTTGAGATTTGGATCACCCCAATAACTGGTGGATATAATGAATACACTGGATTTTATAATTTACGGGAATTTTCGTATTATGATTTTTCTTTTTATAGTTCTATATTTGGATTTCTAGGCACTACACCCGCTGATATTATAGAACGGATTGAGATTTGCAAGGCTGCGGGAATTGATTATAATGTGTTCCTAAAAATGGAGTGATATAATGACAGACAATTATAAGTCCAAAAAATATAATGAATTTAGTCGTATAGTTAGTGAGGATCACAACGATAGTGAGCTCTTGTTGTTGGAAAACATACAAAAAGAAGCTCAGGCGATTTTTGGCGAAGATGATGTCATTTTAGAAGGTTTATGGGGTACTTATCAAGTTACAGAAGACGTACCATCCCCATCCATGCAGGTTTATGTAAGTGCTGGGCTGGCATATAATAAGGCTGCGGAGTTACTTTACCTAGACACTCCTCTAATTGTAGTCGTACCCGCCGCTGATGCTTTTGATACACGCTATGATATTGTGCAAATTAAGCTCATATATATCGACAGTGCTGCTGAAACCAGGGATGTTATTGATCCACCTACTAAGCGAATAAGCCCCGCTGGCGTATTTACTAAGCTACGTGGGTCAGTACGTGCAGAAATTAAGACCGGTACACCTGGTGGAATCGCCCCTACAGTAGATTCTGGTTACATAAAACTGGCAGAAATACGAGTTTTAGCGGGTGCTGCATCTATTACAAGCGCTGACATCTGGAATGTTACATCTACTTTTAGGAATATAGCAAATAGTAATTGGACTAATGAAACTGATGTTACTTATATTGCGAAAAACCATTTATCACATAGATCAGATGCCCCCGCTGACCACGCTCCTGGCTCGATTACTGCATTGCATATTAACATGGATATTGTGGAAGACGGGGGGGGATTATCAAAAGACCCGCTAACTGGACAAATTAAAGTTATTACAGATGATGTTACTATTGAAAAAGACCCTACAGTAGGGCCTACGTTTGGTGAACTACGTGTAAAAGATGACGGCATTTCTGGACAACATTTAAACCCATCAGTGGCTGGAGCGGGTATTAAACAAGATATAACGGGGAATTTAGTTGCTAATATAGATCAAGCTACTATAATTTATGATGATGCTGATCCTGATAGAATTCGAGTGGGTGTAATTAATGCACTTCATCTTAATACTAGTGTTGCAGGTGCGGGTATTGCGGGTGGAGGTGGTGCTCCTTTGAATGTGGCTTTAGATCAGCGTACTGGACTTGGGTTTAATGGAGACTTAGTTTCTCTTAAGTCTTTTAAACTCTTGAAAAATGTCTTTCACAATCCTTCGTATTCAATGACGATCAGGGAATTAGTGATAGGGCTTGACACATACGTTCGTTTTGAGGCATTAGGAGGTACTTGGAATTTACTTGATAATAAGGGAGTACTTTATTGCATAAACAAAAAAGTTACTTATAATATGTATACAGGATACGATTTTATTTCAACTGATACAAACACTTATGTGTTTTATGTGGATGTTTCTACAGATACTGTTACTCCAACAATAGTTGATGTACAGGTGGCCACATTGAATCAATTTGAATCTTTACTTTCTAGCACCACTACTTTGCTTCCTCTTTATATTTATGATAATACAATTAAAGTCCTATATTCACCTAATGGAGCGATAGGAATTGATAATATTAGTGAGATAGGTATTAATGAATACGGAGTAACATATCGGTTGACTGTTGGTAAAGGCTTCGGTCAACAATATAGTTCCTCTATTATGAGTGATTCACAATGGAATCTTTTAGGTACATTTCGACGAAGTAATTTTTATTTACGCTTACAGAATGGCAGAATGGCAGTTACCACAGATTCGGGCACGGGAGGATTATCATTTCATGTTTATGAAACAATGGAGTGGTTTATTCAAAGACCTACATACCATCGAATGCAATTACCAGTAGGTACTTATAATTTCCCCGCTACTTTATCATTTAATTTTAACTTAAATGGCGTATATGTTGTTTATACATCATTTGATGTGTACCCAGATTGGTATTCGGCAGGTGTTTTTATAATTCCACAATTGAATATATCGCTTTCTGAGACGTATATCCCATCACCCAATAAGATTATATTAGGAACAATTGATAAAGGAATTTTCTATTGTGAGGGTGGTGGATGTTGTTTTATTGAAGAATCCAATCTTAATTATGCTACACTTTTTGACATAGCAACTGGTTCGACTGATCCGTATGAGTCGGGATGGCATAAGATTTTTCTTAGAAATATAGGTAGTGGGGGGCCATCAATTGGATCAGTTTCAGCTAATATTACTAATAATATGCCTAATAAATGTCTCACCGATATGCCCTGTCAACAAACTCAGATTAATGTTCCCGCAGGTGGATCGACAAGTTTCCAAATCCATCCCAGATATTCGTTCGTAGTTTTAAGAATTCGTGTGAGTCTGACTGCTACTCAAACTCTACAGAGTGAATACAGTTATGATAATATAAATTGGATCATTATGTGGTCAGTGCCAATACTTCCAACTGGGGGGGGGTTTGGATATCGTAATCTTGTTACTTTACCCACTAAAAATTGTAATCGGTTGTATGTGCGGGAAAGTATCGGTGGATCAAGTGTAGGATATGCGATTTTCAGAGTGATTTATCATATTTAAGGAGTGCAAAAATGATTTTTGATTATGTTTATGGAACAGTTAGTTATACTCGTATACGAGAAATGGCCACTTTTAATAAAGTTGAAATCTTATTTGTATTATGTGATTTAGAAAACGATAAATTACAAGTAACAATACGACTGGGATACTTTAATGATCCTAATTATGAGTGGCAGGAATCGCCCATTTCATTGTTGATATCCCCAACCCCAACTTTGGATTTTACGGATTTAAATGTTTTAGTGCCTTATATTAAGGCAGAATTAGACAAAATTAAACCTTAAAGGAGGAGTAATTCATGGCCGATAATTATACGCGAAAAGACTATAAAAATTATGTACAAATCCGTGCCGAAGAAAACAATGAAAGTTTAATACTTATACAAAACAACTTATTGAAACAGGCACAGGTTCTTTTTGGTGAGCATGATATTATTGTAGTTACTAGCTTAGGTACCTTAAATGTTACGCAAAACTCTCCATCACCTACAATGCATGTGATTGTTTCTCCAGGCATTGCTTATTCAAAAATGGGTAATTACATCCAGCAAACGTCAAATACTTTATTATTAATTGATCCCTCCGATCTTCTCTTGGATCGCATTGATATAGTGCAAGCATCGATTGATTGGAATGATGTCACACCTATTATAAGGCCAAGAATAAGCCCTACAACGAAACAAATCGAGCCTTACGAACTATATACCGAGAAGCAAGCAAATATGCAGTTGACCATCAAAAAAGGTACCGCAGGGTCAGGTGTAGCGCCCACAGTTGATATAGGGTGGGTAAAATTGGCGGAAGTGTTTGTGGCATCGGGGGTTGTACAAATTGTTAATGGTGCTATTTATAATGTAACAGCGAACTTTAAAGGACAATTAAATGCGGGGTGGACAACTGATTTGTTTGCTACTTATAAAGCACTACCCTACTTAGAACATAGATCGTCCCTGATGGGTGATCATATTAGTATCACTGGAATTCGACATGAGCATATACAGGGGTCGGCTAGTTCAATCTGGACAATTAATCACATGTTAAACGCAACCCCTTGGACAATTTCAGTTTTATCGGGTACAACACCACCATGTACAATGTATTTGCCACAAACCATTACTATTAATACCCTAGACCAAGTGGTTTTGACATTTGCAGATTCTCTTACTGGTGTCGCTCGATTAGTTTTTTAGTGAGGTATAGAAAATGAAAGTTGTAGAACAACAATTAACTCAGAATTTACGGGATGTGAAAGACATTGCCCCTACAAATGGCCAATTTCTGGTTTGGAATTCAACTTTTCAATATTATGAACCCATCAATCCACCTGAAGTATTGCCTATGGGGGCATTAAATCTACTCGCTAATCCTGGATTTGAACTTGATCAAAAAAATGCTAGTCCATATAGTGTAACATTACGTTCTACTGCAGATCGATGGATATTATTAAATCCTTCCGCGAAACTCACTGTTAGTTGGTCAAATAATCCCGCTGATGTACTTCAATCAAGTGGGTCACTTAAATTAGTTTTTAGCGCATCTGCTACGGATCATTATGTTTATCAATTTGTTGATTCTTTTAAAGTTATTGAATATGCGGGCAGAAAAATTACATTTGCAATGGATTTGAAATCCTCGGTTGGATCAAGTGCATATATTCAATTAGCAGAATATGATGGATCAACGTGGAAATGGGATGACTCCACGTACCATACCGGGGATGGTACGTGGCAACGGTTAACAGTTACTCATACTATTAGAACTACGGCGATAAAGATTGAATTTAGAATACGTACAAATAGTGCATCTGCGCATACCATTATGTGTGATAATGGAGTGGCTTTATTTGGACAATTTAGCGCTTTACCATACATGCCTTTACCTGCAGATATTGATTTATTACGTTGTAAACGCCACTATGATGAAGGGCAAGTAATAGATAGTTCGGAATCATATCGTGACGGCGCTAATTTATATCACATTGATGCTATGATTTATTTGGCACAACCCATGCCAGTAACTAGTTTATTGGTTACAGTAATTGGATCAGTATACGCCTATAATTCAAGTGTCCCTGTAGTTTTGCCAGGTGGTTATGTTGTAACTACAACAGTGTTTCAAGAATATAAAAACTTGTTAACTCGTAAAATTAATGTGGATGTATCACATAATGTTGTGGTGAGTAGACCGGCAAAAATTGATATTAAATGGGTCGCTGAATCACAAATTTCATAGGAGTTTAAATGTGTCGGAAATTGCCGAATTCAAGAACATGCTGATAGAACAAAATAAGGATATAATTTTATTACGCACTAATATTAATAACTTTGTTAAACATGTTCGCCAATCCAAAAAATCAATGGATTTGTTAACTTCAAATTTAATTGTAAAGGTGGATGCTCTTATGAGTCGTGTAAATCATTTGTGTGAGCAGTTAGATAATGGTATTATTAGTAAAATTGAGACTCAAAATAATACTCTCATTACGTCAATGCTCAGTTTAGAAAAAGCTATATCAACATCTAATACAGTATCTCAAGAGCGCATTAAGTGGGAAAAGGAGCGGCTGGATCGACAGACCAAATTTTGGGAAAAAGTTGGTAAGTGGATCACTCCGCTCGTAACAAGTGGAGGCATTGTGTATTTATTACTTGATAAAATCTTGTCTTGATTTTAATTTTAAGGAGTTTAACATGTTAGATAAATTATTTAGTGGTGAAAACGTGGCCAAAAAATGGACATTGATTTTCTTGATTACATTTACTGTACTTCTTCTTGTGGCGGCCATTGCGGACGCTGCTCGAATGGGTACATCATTTGTTGATGCCCTGATGAATGTTGCTAATACTTTGCTTCCATTTTGGGGTATTCCTCTAGGTGGAGTGGCTGTATCAGGCATTATCAACAGATTTTATAAACCTAAAGAGCCACCTACATCATGATTTACAAATTAGGATCAAAAGGACCCGAAGTACGAGCAATACAACAACAATTAGCAGTATTTTTAAAAGTTTCAATATTGCCCGATGGGATTTTTGGTAGAGATACTAAAAATGCGGTCATCAAATTCCAACTTTTAAATATGTTAAATGCTGATGGTATTGTGGGAGAAAGCACTTGGAATGCTTTATTTCCCAAGAATCCGATGCAAGATAAAGCGATTATATCAACCCCTATTGGTCAAAAAATGTGGATGCAGATCTATGGTGATCCGCTTCATGATGCTGATTTCAGAACAAAAATCCAGTTTTGTGATTTAAGTGATTCAATTTCGACCTTAGAACATGTGGTTTTAGGATGGATAAAGAATAAGAAGGCGTTTGTAACCAGTAGTGGCTTTGGTTTCTACTGCCATAAGTTGTGTATTCCACATTTTCAGGCTGCTTTTAAGGCGATTACGGCCGCCAATTTAGGACATGAAATAAAGACCTTTGATGGATGCTGGAATGTGCGCAAAGTGCGTGGCAGTACCGCATTATCGCCCCACTCCTGGGGCATGGCTATTGATTTGAACGCTTATGAGAATCAATTAGGTAACAAAAAATACAAAATGTCACCAAAAATAGTTGAAATATTCGAAAGTTTGCAATTTGAATGGGGCGGCAGGTGGCGTCGATGTGACGCTATGCACTTTCAATTTGCCCGTTATTAATCCAACGATTAATAAGAATTTCCTTATTAATCAAATTGGCCAATTCGTTTAATAAGGGACATCCAAATCGGTCTTATAAAGACCTCTAAGGGCCATCTGGTTAAGTTTTAAAAGCCATCAGTTAAGCTCTTAACCGATGGCCCTCCTTCTCTTTTTGCAGATAAAATGGGAATATGAGGCATCTAATTATATGTTGGATGCCTCGTTGTTAATTACGTCAGGCATAATCACAATATTATCCATTTCTGTGTATTTAATATTAATGATTTGATATTGCCAAATCTTAACATCTAACTGTAAATTGTTTAATATTTGGAGGATATGCTTATCCGAACTAGGGATCATTATAATTATATTGGCTATTGGACTTGTGTTTTTAATTACATCAATTACTTCGGTATAATATCTTAATTCTGACCGATCAGTTAATATTAAGATATAAGATGTTTCACCGTTTTCTTCGGTCACATAGATATCACAATAATAGACGCCTTTTTTAGTGTGGATTTTGTAATGTCGGCGGATATCTCTGGCGCTTTGTAACCTAGCATTTTCACACATATCATCCATAATTTTTGTTCGCAAAACATTAAAATTAATATCTCTTTGTTTACGTTTTCGTGGTAATCTAACATCTCGTGAACCCACATTACCTTTGCGATAAACTTCTATTTCCAATTCTTGTGCGCGTGTTGAATCATAAACATATAATATACCATCAATATTCATGAAAAGATCAAATGTTTCATCAGTTTTATATGTTCGCCTTTGGTTTGAGTTAACAATAAATAATACAGATTGGAGTAATGCTGTTGATTTGCTTATATTACGTGATGTGGCGAATTTTTGGACGGCTACGATCATCGCTTGCAAAGGTTGTGGCTCTTTTTGGATAGCGGGAAGCGCTATCTTTCTAATCCAATCATGAATTTGTTGTGTCTTATTCATAAAAACCTCTTTTGTTTATAAAAATAGGACAGTATTATATTTAGCCAAGGGAGTGCCCGCCTGAAAGTAGACACTCAAAATAATGTTGTGTTTATAATACTGCCCCACAGAACATTAAAATAGCAGTCTGTTCATAAGCGTTTGGCTAATTTCTAATTAGGAATTAGCCAAAAGTAATAAACAGCATTTCTATGCTTGTTTTTGGGGTTTTTCGGCCTTAGTAGAATATTCTGGCATCTCCAAAAGCGCCTTGGGATCATATGCATACACCAATCCCTTGGTGACATAAATTAAGTCATCGTCGGGTGTGGGTTCGAATCGTTTGCGACCCGGATGGTTCACCGTGAATTTTGTGATTTTGAGCTTCATCGTGATTGGACTCATACCACTTTGTTGGCAAAACTCTAGGGTTTTGCCCCTAAAAATGGCTAATGGGAGGCCGATGGGAGACTCTTTGATAATTTGGATAATCCGATCTCTAAGTTCACCCTCTTTTTGCACACGTTTTCTACCCCCCCCATTACCTTTTTTATAGAACCAACTCTCAATCGTAACGATTAAGCGATGGAGGTAATCAGGTAAATCATCGATTAGAGACAAATTCTCTTTGAGCATCTCGATTGTATCTGTCTCAACCCGATCTTTTACTAGATCGGGATCGTCAATGCTACAGTACTTGATTTCCTGTGCCAAGTACTGTCGCATTATTTGTTCAGCTTTACTTATTTTTTGTTCCATAACATTATCTCCTTTGCAGATAATTAATGTAATATTGTAACTTTTATAGTTCGTCCGCATTCGCAGTTGAATTCGTCATTGTCCATTTCTAACCGCCGTTTATTGTGGCAGTAAGGGCATTCCCATATAGCATATCCATTTTTATATATGCTTTCTAGTTTCGATCGCAGAATCCCTTTCTTTTCTGGTTTTTTTGTTGTTGTTTCGGTTTCCATCTTAAAGCTCCTTTTCTTAATATTTGTTAACACGTAAATCGCAAAAGCCATCAAAAATCTTTAGTTTTTTCTGGCCTTTGCGATTTTGTTATTTTATCAGCCCCAGTTAACTACATCACCTACCCAAATCCAGCATTTTGGACATCGTTTGTGGCCAATAACCTGTGGTTCACCCACATATACCGCTGAATAACGGCGTGATAATGCTTGTTTAAGTCGTAGTAAGCTCTTTATGTCCTTTTCTGAGCGATCTTTCAGCCTAGGAAAGTGCTTGGCATAGTCCAGGTAATCCTGGATTAAGTCTTTCAAAAAAACTTCTTGCCCTCTTTTGGGGTCAAGGCTTATGCAGTATGTTCGTCCGTAGTGTCTCATGTTATTCTCCTTCTGCCGCGATTTCGTCTAAGAAATTGGGGATGGCCATTTCCACCAGTTGCCCAAATAAAGCCAACTTGACATTGTCATGGCGTTGCCACACGTCAAAAAGGGCTAATTTGATATCGGAGTAAATGTCAGGAAATTCGTTAATGGGTACGCCTTGGTAAGTGTCCCCCTTGCCTTTGTGTTTGCCTCTAGCGAGGTCTGTAACCATTCTAGTTGTCATTTTAATGCTCCTTTGGGTTTTTAACCCGCTTTTTTTAATGTTCTAAACAATCTAACACATATATCGACAAATCAATCAAAAAACGTTAAGTATTTTTAATAAGTAATTGCATTTCCTTGTTCATCAAGGAAAAAACGTGGTCTTTCAGATTTGTGTTGTTTAATTGTATCTTTTATAACGGCTTTCAAATTGTAAATTCTATCTTTAATTTTATCATCTGTTAAATCCACATAATCTTCTAGTAAAGGATCATATTTTCTTTTAGGTTCTTGTCCTGTCAACATAGCATCATAATCTAAAATTTCATTTTTCCAGTGCTCAATATTACGTATAAGTGATTTTTCTCTTTGAGTAGGATTAGGGGGATTAAATTCTTCTATATCATCTAAAATTTTAGTAGGCTCTGGCTCTGGCGGGATTTTCTCAAGCAGTGCTGTTTGCAAAGCGGCTTTAATATCTTTAATAGGCGTGTCTTTAACATAAGAACTACTAAAC
>Ga0315274_10007437_pt1 | contig 15854 bp, 15 predicted proteins | sample YL17G02_20_MG_FD_203700 | JGI IMG/M metagenome (GOLD analysis project Ga0315274, IMG submission 203700) | Sediment microbial communities from Yellowstone Lake, YNP, Wyoming, USA - YL17G02_20 | ecosystem: Environmental > Aquatic > Freshwater > Lake > Sediment | place: USA: Wyoming | collected... | reverse complement strand
GGCCTCGCCACCGCGTCGGGCCTGCGCCAGGAGCCGGTCGAAGTCTGGAACTCGCCCCTCAATGAAGCGGCGTGTTTATCGTTTGAGTACGGTCACTCTTTGGGCGCCGCGGGGCGCGCTCTCTCCATCTGGGAGGCGCAGTTTGGCGATTTCGCCAACAACGCCCAGGCCGCCATCGACGTCTTTGTCGCGGCCGCTGAAGAGCGGTGGGGCCAGCAGTCGGGGCTGGTGCTGCTGCTTCCGCACGGGTTTGACGGCGCGGGGCCGGACCATTCGTCCGCGCGCCTGGAACGGTTTCTGCAACTCGCCAACGACGACGGCGACGCGCTGCCCGGCGACGCCGCCCGCGAGGCGGCGGAAGCGGGGGCGTCCTTCGACGCGGTCGCGGGGCCCGCGGGCGGCGTGCGCCGGGAGGACGCGGGGCGGCTGCTCGCCGCGCTCGGCGCGGCCGACGCGCCGCGCGCCGCCCAGTCGCTCTGGGACGAGGCCGGCCTCACCCCAGACCAATCCTTGGACCGCGCCCGGTGGACGGCCCTCATGCGCCGCTTCCTGCGGCGCAACGCCGAGGCGCGCGCCAACCTGTTTGTCGTCGCGCCGTCGACGCCCGCCCAGCTCTTCCACGCGCTGCGCCGCCAGCTCAACCGGGCGGCCGTGAAACCGCTCATCGTGGCGGCACCGAAAAGGTTGCACGTGCACGCGCCGGCGACGAGCGCTCTGGGGGATTTGGGGCCGGGGACGCGGTTTGCGCGGGTCATCGACGACGGCGCCGCCGCGGACAACACGCGGCACCGGGCGGCGCACCCGACGACGGGGGACCCGTTCATGGTGCCGCCAGACCAGGTGCGGCGGTTGCTCCTCGTCAGCGGGCAACTCTATTACGCGCTCTCGGCCGCGCGCCGTTCGCGGCGCGTGCGCGACGTCGCCCTCGCCCGCGTCGAGCAGCTCACCCCGTTTCCGTACGATGACGTGACGGCCGTGCTGGCCAAGTACGCGCAGGCGGACGTGGTGTGGGTGCAGGTAGGAGACAGAGGGAGGGAAGGGAAGGGACAGGGCGGGCAGACAGACCGCCCACCCAACCCCCATCCCTTCCTCTGCAGGAGGAGCCCAAGAACCAGGGCCCCTGGCGCTTTGTGCAGCCCCGCGTGGCGACGGCGTTGCGCGAGCTGGAGCACGGGGGCGGCGGCGGGCGCGCCCTCCGCTACATCGGCCGCCCGCCCGCCGGCACCACCGCGACCGCGTCCCTCGCCATCCACCGCGACGAGACGCGGGCCATCGTGGACGCCGCGCTGGGGGAGGGGCTGGTGCCGACGGGGGCGGAAGGGTTGGCGCTCCAGTGAACGAGGGAGCGGGGAGAGGGACCCGCGCGTGTCACATCCCCTCTACCGCCCCAGCGCCTGCAGCTGGGCCATGAGGTCGTCCACGCCCGCCCCGCCGTGGGCGTCCGCGGCCGCGGCCGCGGTGGCGGCGGCCAGGGCGGCGGGGGCGGGGGCGGCCGCGGCGGGGAGCGAGTACTCGACGCCGGCCGGAAGAGGACGCCCCTCCCCGCCCCCACTCCCGCCTCCGCCCCCCTCCCCCCCGTCGTCCGCCGTGCACTCGATGCCCCACTCGTTGTCCTCGTGCTCCGGCGCGGCTTCGACCGCCGCCGGCGGCGGCGGCGGCGCGGCCGCGGCGGCCGCCGCGTGCGCCGCCTGCGCGGCGACGCACGCCGGGTTGAGGCACCCCGGGTTGGGCTTGATGTCGAGCGCGGGAAAAAAGTCGGTCAACGACGAGTAGCCGAGGTAGCCGGAGACGGCGCCGAAGGAGAGGACGCGCTTGAGCGCGGCCTGCACGAGGAGGCCCGCGATGACCCCCATCGTCGTCGGCAGGCTCGCCGCGCACACGCCCTCCCGCTTGAGCGTGCGCTCATCGATGCCGGACGCGACGACCAGGGGCGGGACGCACGCGAAGCAGGCGGTGGCGCCGGGGACCAAGAGCTGGATGTGGCCCGAGACGGCGTCTTCCGAGACGCCCGACTCGAGCCAGGGTTGGGCGAGCTCGAGGGCGACCTGGTTGACCGTCATGCGGGCTTCATAGTTGTCGACGCAGGAGAGGATGAGGTCGACGCGCGAGGGCGCGGGGGGGGGGGCGGCGTCGGTCGGCGCGGCCGCGCGCTCGCGCGCGCGACAGATCGCGGCCTTGAACGCGTCGAATCCCGCCACCGTCGCCACGTTCATGTGGTAGGCTTCCACCGCGACGTCGGGGTTGATGTTGGCCAGGGTCTGAGGAGGAGAGAGGAGGTGAGAGGGGTTCGCGCGCGGCCAGCCCGCCACACCCCACCCCCCTCCCACCTTGGCCGCCGCGGCCGTCTTGGTCATGCCCGCCTGGTCGGGCGTGAAAAAGAGGCGGTTCATGTTGGCCAGTTCGACTGTGTCGTAGTCGAAGAGGAGCAACCGCCCGACGCCGCACCGCGTGAGCATTTCTGCCGCCACCGACCCCACGCCGCCGACGCCCACGATGGCGATCGTGACGCCTCGAATGCGCTCATAATCTTTCACGATGCCCATGCGCTGGAGGGCCATGAGGCGGGAGTAGGGGTTGGAGTCGACGACCGCGGCGGACAGCGCGCCGACGACGCGGGGGCGGGCGGGGGCGGGCCCGGGTGCAGCTGTGGCGGCTTCCAGCTTGGCGGCGAGGGCGCGCACTTGCTCCTGGAGCTGGAGGGGGAGGGTTAGGGTTAGGGTTAGGGTTAGGGGGCGAGGGACGTGCGTCGGGGTGGGAAGGCCGCCTCGGAGCCTCGGCGCCCCTCCTCTCGCCACGCCAACGCCACCGCTCTCTCTCTCGCTCTCGCACACCTTGTCCACCGTGGCCTGCAAGCCGTCGGCCGCCGCGCCGGGCGCGGTCTGGTGAAGGGGTGGGGGCGGTTGTCGGCGTCGGAGCGTCGTCGGGAGCGCGCGCCCTCTCTGCGGCGTCGCAGGATCGGGCGCCACCCGTGGGCGCCAAGCGGGGCCGCGAAAGCGGCCGCCCGCCGCGGCCCGGCATCAGGCCGCGCCCCATCCCTCTCGCCCCGCACGCACTGGGGGCGCCATCGGGCGCGACGTGGGCGCGTCGATCGCCGGCGACGCCAGGCAGCTGGGGCCGGGCTCGGAACTGTCGCCGGCGCGCTGTGTCGCGTGCCCACACTGTCGCGCGCGCCATCGCGCCCCCCGCCTGTATGGCCGCCGCCCGCGCGTCCGCCCTGGCGGGCGGCCTTCTCTGGGCCGTGCTCCACGTCGGGCGCTGGGCCGAGACCCGTTTTGCGCACCCCGCCGCCGAGTGGTTGCTCGACACCGCGCTCACGACGGCGGAGGAGTCGGCCAAGTCGGCCCTCCGGGAAGCATTTGCCGCGGTTGCGCGCGCGGTCGACGGGTGCACGGCGTGGGTGCTGTCCCTGTTTGTCGACAGGCGCTACTGGCGCGCGCGCCGCGCGCTCGCGGGGTCGCGCCGCGCGGCGGCCTGGTCTGATTATTGGCGCGAGGGGCGGCCGAGCACGCTGAACGCGGTGCTGGCGCGTGCGGCCGCGGCGGGCGCGGTGGCGGACGCCAGTCGGTCGACGCCCGCGTCGCCGACGGCCGACTCGCCCTCGCCGGCGCCCGGCGCCGCCCCGCCCCTCGCCGGCCCCCCTCCGCGCACCTGGGCCGGGCGCACCGTGTCCCGCGCCGCGCGCGCGGCGGCGGCCGCGGTCGCGGCGGCCGGGGCGGCGGTGTCGTCGGGGACGGGCGCGCCGACGCCGCGCGCGCTGCCCCCCGTCTCCTCCTCCTCGTCCCTGCGCCGCAACGGGTCCGACCTCTTCGACCGCGCCGCCCTCACCGCCGGCGGCCCCCGGCGCACCGGCCTGCTCGAGGACGCGCGCCGCGGCCTCGACCTCGGCCTCGCGCGCGGCGCGGCAGCCGTCCGCGCGGGCGTGCGCCGCCTCCTCTTCATGCCGCCGCCGCCCGCGCCCATCGATGAAGGCCTCCCCGCCCACCCCGCCCCGCGCCCCGCGCCGCCCGCGTGGGAGGAGGCGGCGTCGATGCCCCGCCGCGCCCGTTTCCGCCGCGCGTCGTCGCTCACCGCGTGCGACCTCCTGGCGGACGTGTCTTCCGCGGGGGAGGCCATCGTGGCAGAGGGGTATCCCTTGGAGGAGCACACGGTCACGACGAGCGACGGCTACGTGTTGACGTTGACGCGGATCCCGCGCCGCGCCGCGCGCGGCGCGACGCTCTTCGTGCACGGCATCCTCGACACCCCCCTCGGCTGGGTCGGCAACGGCGTCACCTCGTCCCACGCGTTTGCGGCCGCGGACGCGGGCCTCGACGTGTGGCTCGCGTCGTCGCGGGCCAACCCGCCGTTTGCCCACATCGACGCCGACCGCGCCCCCGGCGGCCTGCGCTACTGGAAGTACACGGTCAACGAGATGGGGTTGGAAGATGTCGCTGCTCAAGTGGACCACATCCATGTCGTCAAGTGCGCCGAGCTGGCGGCGGCCGCGGCGGGCGCGGGGCGCGGCGGCGACGACGGCGACGGCCCCTCCTCGTCCTCCCCGCCGCCCGCCTCCCCACGCCGCCCCGGTGCCGCCGCCCTGGAAGCCGGTTTCGCCCGCGTCGCGGCCGCGGACGCCGCCCTCGCCTCGCGCCGCCTGCGCGCGTGCGCGTCCGAAACTGACCTCGCGGCCGCCGACGGCGACGCCGCGCGCGCGACGGCGGCGGCGGCGACGCCGCCCAACGAGGCAGAGCTGCGGGCCGCGGCGGCGGCGGGGAGGGGGGTGCGGGCGGCGCGGCCGGGGACGCCGCTGCCGCGCGAGCTGCCGGCGGGCGCGCCGCCGCCGCCGCTCCGCCACGCGTCCGAGCCGCCCGCGCCGCCACCATACGCCCCCGTCCCTACCCTGACCCGCGCCGGACGCCGCCCCACCCGCCCCGCCCCCCCCACCCCCCCCGCGCGCTCGCGGTCGCCCGCCGCGGTCGGCTCGCGCGCGGCCGCAACCCGCGCGCGCCGGCGCGCGCCGGCCGACCCGCACCCCCCCCAACCCTACCGCCTGACGTGCGTGGGGCACTCCATGGGGGGGGCGGCCCTCCTCATTTACGCAGTCATGTGCCGCCACCTCGGCCGCCCCCACCACATTTCCTCCCTCGTCCTCCTGTCCCCCGCCGGCTTCCAGGAGCGCCCCATGGCCATGGCGCGCCCCTTCATCTACCTCGTCCCGGTCTGGACGTGGCTGTTGGACCACGTGGTCGCCCGGTGGAGGCCCGGCGCGGGGTTGAGGTTTGCGGTCCCGTCATCCCCCCTCCGCCACGTCGCGTTCAAACTGACGCACGACCTGCGCCACCTGCCCGCCGTCCAGGAACTGGTGCGCGCCTTCTTCCGGGCCGCCACCTCCGGCGACGCGTCCCAGTGGGACCGCGCGCTCCAACTCCCGCACTATTCCGCCGCGTCGATGCCCTGCCTCTCGGTCCACATGGGCAACCACCTGTGCCAATGGATCAGGACGGGTAAATTCCAGCTGTACGATTACGGGGGGGGGGGCGGGCCGGGGAGCAATCTGTCGAGGTACGGGACGCGCGCGCCGCCCGACGTCGCCGCCATGTACGGCCTCCTCGACGACGTGCGCGTCGACATCGTGGGCGGCCGCGCCGACGGTGTCGTGGCCGTGGCCAACTGCGAGACGCACGTGCGCGCGATGGCGGAGCAGGGGGTGGATGTGCGGTGCGAGAAGAGGGGGGGAGAGTGAGGGGAGAGGGCGAGCGCGGCTCGCGCGCGCCGACCCACCCTGTCTCCCTCCCCCCCTCCTCCAGCTACCACGAGTTCCCGCACGCCGGCCACATGGACTTTGTCATGTCGCTCAAGGACGACGTGGGCGCGCACGTGCTCAAGCTGCTGCTTGCGCGCGAGTGCGGGTGGCACGATTAGAAAGCCAAGGGGGGGCCGGGGGCGGCTGCGACCAGACTGCATGATTTCTTTTTCTAGGCTCCGTGTGAGACACCGTGGCGTCCCTCTATGTTTTTTGGGCACGGAAGAATCGAACGCCGAAGGTTGCAGGGCCCCGCCGCGGCCGCCGCGCGGCTCGCCCGCCCTCGACTCGCCGCCCTCGAATGGCCCTCACGCACCGACCACCCTCAAGCATCGGCGGCCACGGCCGCCGCACACTGCTCTTCTCTCTCCTCTTCATCAGCGGGCCTTGACCGCCTCCGGCAGCGAGGTGCCGCCCGACCCGGCGAGCGCCGCGCCGTCGAGGTATTCCGACGCGAGCTGCACCCGCTTGACGTTCTCCTGCTCCTGCACGACCGCGTTGCCGTACTCGAGAAGGATGTCGAGCGACATTTCCGGCTTCTCGAACTCGACCTTGCCCTCGCGCGAGTTGATCAGGCGGGTGCCGATGTTCTCGATGCCGATGCCCGCCACGAACTCGCGCACCTTGTCGTCGTACACGCGCGCGCGCAGGGCGCCGAAAAAGTCGATGGATTGGCCGGGGAAGGCGTCGACGATGGTCTCCACCTCGCCGCGCGCGACGCCGTCGTGCTGGAAGATGCCCATGCACACCCCGATGCGGTCCTCGCGCGTGGGCGCCCAGTAGAACTTCTCCATGCGGCCGTCGCGGATGAGGGGCGCGTAGAGGGTGGAGAAATCGTTGCCGGTGCACACGACGGGGACGCGCGGGATCTCCTCGGTCTTGTACACGCCCGGCAGCTGCACGTTGGTCGGGTTGTCGGCGATGTTCATGAGGGTGGCGTTGACCATCTGGTTGTTGACGGTGTACTGCAGAGTGGAGGGGGGGGGGGGGGGAGGGAGGGGGTGAGGCACGGGGGGAGGGAAGCGGGTCCCGCCCCTCGCCCCGCGCCGCTCCGTCCCCACCTGCGTGCCACCACCCATGCGCCCCGCGCCTGCGTCCAGGTCGTTGATGAACAGAGAGCACATCTTGCCCTTGCGGATGACGTCCGATGCCTCGCGGTAGCGCTGGCGGATGAGCTTCGCGGGCTCGCCAGCGTTGCCCGACTCGAGCTCGCCCGCCGACATGACGATGGGCGCGATCCCGAGCTTCTTGTACGCCAGCGCGCACTGGAACGTCTTGCCCTGGCCCTTGCCGCCCCAGATGCCCAGAATCAGGGGGACCTTGATCTTGGGCAGGTCGAGGAAGTTTTTGGCGACGTGGATCGACATCTTGTCGAGGAACGAGGGCGAGATGTAGTACCCGTCCTCGATGTTGTTCATGGAGCTAAAAGGGAGCAGAGGAGGGGGAGGGAGGGGTCAGATGGGAGAATATTAGGGGTCGCGCCGTCGTCGTCGTCGACCCCACCCCCCGCTCGCCGCCTCGTCTCACCGGGCCGCGTTGGAGAGGTACTCCTCCGACGAGAGCACGGCGTCGGTGGTGCCCTGGCCGGCCCAGCCCTGGAAGAGCTCGTCGACCATGCCGCGGGCGCGGGTGATGTCCTAGAGAGGCGGGGGGACGGGGGGGGGTCGGCGCCGCGCGCGCGGCGACCGCCGCCGCCCTCCTTCCCTCTCGCTCTCCCTCTCCTGCACACCTGCTGGTCGTCCGAGAGGTCGACGCCGGCGTCGATGGACGCCCAGCGGCCCTTTTGCGGCTTCTGGCCGGGGGCGGCCTTGGCGGCGACCTGGAGAGGAGGGGCGGAGGGGGAGGGGAGGGGTCGGGGAGGGCTGCGAAACACTGGACGCACGCGGGGGGGGCGCAGGCAGCGCCCCGTGCGGGCCTGGCGCGCCGCGGGCGCGTCGGCGCTCCTGGGCCTCGTAAGAGAGAGCGCGTCGGAGGGAAGGCCGGCTCCGCGGGCGCCGGCCTCGCGCCGCGCCCTCGCCCCGGCTCCGACCCCGCCCCGGCGCGTGCGGGCGCGGGGGCCGTAATTGCCGCCGCTCAAGGCAGGAACCGGGCGCGGGGCGAGGGTGGGCGCGGGAGCGGCGGCGGCGCCGCCCGCCCCGATGCGCCCACGAAGGCGGCAGTTGGCGCTCGCCCGCGCCCGCGCCCGCCTCGCGAGGCCGGCGGTCACTCTCGCGCGCGCTCCGGGAGGGCGCGTGGAGGCGGCGCGGCCCCGCGCGCCCCGCGCGCGGCCCCTCCTCGCACGGCAGCTCTTGGCCGCGCCTGAACGCGCCGCGCACGGCGCGCCCGGCCGCCGCCCGCCCCAATGCGACACGCCGGAGCGCGCAATGCTAGCATACCGTGCGACGAGCGACGGGCGCGGCGCTGGGGGCGAGAGGAAGGGTGGGGGTTGGCGTCGGTGCATCGGGCCAGGGCGCCGCGCCGCGGGCCGCGGGCTGCCACCCCGGCTCACGTGGGGGCGCGGGCCGCGGTGGCGGAACGCATGGAGAAGGCCATGATGACGGGGGCGGGTGGGTTGGGGGCGGGGTGGAGAGGAGTGAGCGGCGTCACTGCGGCCGCGGGAGATAGCGTCCGCCCGCCGCCAAAATCGCGCGTGCCAGCTCGACCCCCGCCCAGAGTTGCCGCACCAACAGCGCCAGGCCCCCCCCCCCCCCGCGCCCATTCACTCGACCGACGGCCGTCTCGGAACCACCCCGCGCGCCGCCCCCCACGCCCGCGCGTCGTGCACCGCCCACCCCCCCACGCCGTCCCCTTCCAGCACGTGCGTGTGCCAGGCCGCCAGTTCCGGCCTGTGGCCCACGGACACGAAGCAGGGGACGGACGCGGCGACAGACGCATAAATGGCGTCTTCCGACGCCGCGTCGAGCGCGCTCGTCGCCTCGTCCAAAAACGCGAGCCCCGGAGACGCCGCCAGCAGCCGCGCCGCCGCCACCCGCTGCTGCTCGCCCAGGGACAGGACGTGGCTCCACTCGACGTCGGCGTCGAGGCCGCCGACGCGCGAGGCGAGGTCAGGGAGGCGCACCTGGCGCAGCAGAGAGAGCAGGGCTCCATCGTCCAGGCCTTCCGGCGCCGGCCGCGGCGTGAGCGCGGGGTCGGCGGCGTCGGCGTCGGGCGGGACGGCGTCCGGGCCGCCCGCGCCCGCGCGCGCGCCCCGCGGAAACAGGAGCTGGTCGCGCAGCGTGCCCAGCGGCATGTACGGCTTTTGGGGCAAGAAAAACATGGCGTCGGGCGCGGGGGCGAGGATGGCGCCCGAGCCGGTGTCCCACAGGCCCGCGACCGCGCGGAGCAGGGACGATTTGCCGCACCCCGACGGGCCGACGATGAGCACGGACTGGCCCGGCCCGATCGCCAGGTCGAGATTCGTCGCCAGCACGCGCACGCCGTCGGGCGTTGCGACCGTGAGCCGCCGCAGCGCGAGCCCCGGGTCGGCCGCGACCGCGCGCGCGACCCGCCCCCCCCCCTCCCCCCCCCTCGTCGCCACCAGCGCGTCCCGCAGCGCGTGCAGCCGCGTCGCCACGGCCGCCAACGACGAGATAGAGGTGAGGTGGTTGACGACGTAGTTGAGGGCGGCCTCGATGTGGGAGAACGCGGTGCCGACTTGGGAGATGACGCCAAACGGCATGCGCCCGGCAAAGTAGAGCGGGGCGCACATGATGGACGGGACCAGGATCGTGGCGTACGAGTAGATGTTGACCCAGAGCGAGAGGCCGGCCGACCAGAGAATCGCCGCGCGGCGCACGCCGACGAGCGCGGCGAGCCGCGCGCGGGCGGCCGCGTCTTCGCGCGCGCCGCCGCCGTAAAACGCGATCGACTCCGAGTTCTCCCGCGTGCGCACGAGATCAAAGCGCAGGTCGCCCTCCCGGCGCAGGGTGGTGAACGTGAGGGAGGCCAGCTTCCTCCCAAACGTGCCCGCGGTCGCAAGCGTGCCGACAAACGCGTATGCAAAAATGAAGCCCACCAGCATCGGGAGCCGCGACCAGAGCACGCCCGAAAAGGCCGCCATTTGAAACAGTTTGCCAATGACGCCGATGGTGAGCTGGACCGAGACGTCGGCAAACTCCGCCACGTCGTCGCAGATGCGCTGGTCCGGGTTGTCGACGCGCGCGGCGCGCGCGTCGGTGGCGGTGAAGTGCAGGCGATAAAAGGCGACGCCGCCAAAGTAGTCGTCGAGCAGGTGGCTGGGGGTGGGGAGGGGAGAGGGGGAAGAGGACAGGGTGGGCGAGACCTCGACCCAACCCCACACCTTCCTCTCCCTCCTCCCTTCCTCCCCTACCCGGTCAACCAGTTGCGCCAGGCCAGCCGGAACCGGTCCTCCACCCAGTCGAACAGGGCGAACAGCGGGGCCGCCCCCGCGACGACGCCCGCGTACTTGAGGACCGCGCGCTTAAACCCCTTTGCGTCCTTGCCTGACAGCGCCGTCATGAACTCGGATTGCACGTAGCTCAGCTCCACGTACATCATGGTGACCGCGATGGAGAGGGAGATCGAGGCGGCGGCCCAGGCCACGGCGCGCCACTTTTGGCGGCCTGGGCAAAAAAGGGGGGCGGCACGTGGTCGGAGGGTCGGTGCCCGCGGTTTTGGGTCGGCCGGCGCGGTGGCGCGGGGTGCTGGCGTGCACCCTGGCGCGGGGAAGGGGGCGGGCGGCGCCGCGGGCAGCGGGCGGCGCGCCCGCATGCGGCGCGCGCGCGCCATTCGCAGCCCCGCCTCCCCTTCCGCCCTCCTCCCCTCCTCTCTCATCTCTCGTCACTCACTCTGAAACCAGAGTTTGGCAATGCGCCACCACTGGGGCACGGCGCGCAGCAGGCCCGGGTTGTCTGGCGCGGGCGCCGCGCGCGGGCCGCCCGACGACGCGACCACGGACAGCCCGCCCAGACCGGGCTTGGCGGGCGTCAATTCGGGCTCGGCGTCGGCCGAGAGCAGGCCCACGCGCGAGGGGGAGGCCTCGGGCGCCGGCGCGCCGCGGCGGCGCGCGCCCGACCCGGGGCGCGACCCGGGGCGGGCGCCCAGGTCGCCGCCCGAGAGGCGGGGGGTGGCGGGCATGGTGGTGTTGAAACGGAGGCGCCGAGGCGCGCTCGGGGTATGCTAAAAGCGACGGACAGCGACGGCAACCGCGTTGTCCGCGCCACACCCGCCCTCCGCCCGCAGTCGGCCCAGCGCACTCTTCCGCCATGCGGGCCGCCGTCATGTTCAACGCGCCGCGCGCCGCCCGCCCCGCGCCGCGCGCAGCGGCGCCGCCGCCGCGCCGCGCGGCGGCCGTGCCGCGCCGCCGCCCGCTGCCGCCCATGCGCGCGGCGGCGGGCGACGACCCGTATGAAGTGAGAGGCTGAAAGGGGGACCGGGAGGGGCGGCATGCGCGGGCGCATTGGTGGCGCCCGACCCCCACCCTCTCGCCTCAGGTCCTGGGCCTCGCCCCCTCTGCCGACGCCGCCGCCGTCAACCGCGCCTACAACCAGCTGAAACGCTCCCGCCGGGGCGACGAAGCCTTCCAAGAGCGGCTCGAGGCGGCGCACGGCACCCTGATGATGGCGCAACTGACCGCGCGCGTGCGCGGCGGCGCCGCCGCGGCTGTCGACCCGTCGGTCCGCTTTGCCGACCGCGGCACCTTCTTCCCGTGGCGCCCCCGCCGCGCGGACGCGGACAAGACGATGATGATGTACGCGGGCGCGGTGCAGGCAGCGCTCGCGGTCTCCGCGTTCCTCGCGGCCTCGCCGTCGACGCGCCCCGTCGTCGCGGCCGCCGTCGCGGGCGCGATCGCCAACATCCTCAAGCTCAACAAGATCTTTCCGCCGTCCAATTCCGAGGACGCGAGCCCCGCGGCGCGGTCGCAGGGGGCCAAAAACATGGGGCGCGGCCTGCTCCTCGCCGTCATCGCCACCTTTGTCGGGTGCGCCGCCGTCTTCACGGTGCCCGACACCCTGTCGTCGCTCGTCGGCCTGACCATGCCCGTCGCGTTTTATGAAGGCGAGAAACTGCTCCTCGCCGTCGGCGCCACGGCGGCCAACTGGGGCATGACCGCCTTCTTCCGTTGATAGGGGGAGATAGGAGGGGGTGGCGGCGTGGCGTGTGTGGAAATCCGGCACGCGGACGGGTGACAGTGCGGCGCGCGCTCTCCCCACCCCCCCTTCCCTCACTCCTTTTCCTTGCCCTTGCCGCCCTTGGAGACCGCGCCCACAAAGTCGTCCAGGCCAAACGGGTCGGCCTCCTTGGGGTCGCGCTCGAATTGGACGGGGCCGGAGGCGGCGGCGGCGGCGGCTTTGCTGTAGTCGGCGCCGGCGAAGCCAACGTCGGGCTTGAACGCGCGCGACGCGGCGGCGCCGCCCTCGCCACCCCCGTCCTCGTCCCCACCCCTGCGGGGCCGGTAGATGGACCCGCCCCGGTCCGCAAACAGGGGCTTGTCGTAGAGGTTGTAGGCGGCGTCGTCCGCGAGGCCGCCCGCGACGCCGGCGTCCTGGTTGAAGAGGCGTTGGTCGTACAGGCCTTCGCCGCCGGTGCCCGGGCCGCCGACGGCCGCTTGACCCAGCGCCACCCGCTCCGACACGTCGCGGTCGCGGTCGCGGGTGACCTTGGACTTTTTGGCGGCGGGGCCGCCGCGCGCCGCCGCCGCGTCGAGCCGGCGCTCGCGCTCGCGCTCGCGGCGGCGGTCGGACCGGATCTCGTCCCGCCGGCGCCGGTCGGCGTCGGAATCGGGGGAGGCGGAGCGGTGGTTGCGGCGGCCGCGGTCGCGCGAGGACGAGCGGCGGCGGCGCGCGGGCGACTCGCGGCGGTCGCCTCCGCCGCGCTCACCGCGCGGCGGCGGCGGAGGCAGGGGCAGTTCGCCACCATCCCCACCGCCAGGCAGCGGCGGCGGCCCCGGCAGGCCGCCGCCCCCGACCGGGGGGCCGACGCGATCGAGCCGTGCGGCCGCCGCGAGCTCCCGCAACTCGACCTCTTTCCGCTCCCGCTCCTGGGCCGCCACCTCGCGCGCGACCGCGGCCCGCATCTCCACCGCCTGGCGCGCGGTCTGCTCGGCGACGTAGAGCGCTTCCGCGAAAGTGGCAAAACCGTCGTTGATCGAAGCCTCAGCCAACCCCCGCCCGTCGGCCGCCAATCGTTTGTCCAGCGGAATGGTGTACCCCTTGGCGTTCTTCCAGTTGGACACGCACGGCGGAATCTTCCAGTCCGCCGCCTCGGCTTTGCTCACCGGCTTGGGCGGCGAGTGCAGCACGGGCGCGGGCGGCGACCCCGGCCCGCGCGGCACGCGCGTGTGCCGAAACTTGGGCGGTTGCAGCGGGTCGACCGGCATGTCTTGCATTTTGATGACGCGCGAGCCGACCGCCCCGGGCCGCACCGCGGCGTCGCCCGACGGCGTGTACTTGATGTAGGTCGCGGCGCCGGGCGCTTTGGGCACGGCCTTGGGCTGGGTCGCGGCCGCCTTGCCCGCGACGACGGCGTCGAGCGCCGCCTTGGTGGCCAGGATGGTCGCTTCCTCCTCTGCAGCGGTCGGCTTCTCGTGCGCTTCGCTCAGCACGTCCAGCTTGGGCAGCATAGCCCCCGCATCGGTCGCGACGAGCTTGCCGCGCGCGGCGCCCTGGCGGGCCAGGGCGCCAAAGTCGGCGCGCCCGTCGGCCGTCACGCCGAGCGCAAGCGTGCGCCCCGTGGCCGCCGCGCCGGGGCGGCCCATGTCCAGGGGAAACTGGGCCATGCGAATTTCCGGAAAGGCGCCTGTGGAGCGAGGGAGGGTGAGGGACCGCACGGCGGCGACGGCCGGCGACGCCGCGCCGCGCCGCTGCGCGCGCGCCGAGGCGCGCGCCTCCCGTCCCCGCGCGGCCGCGTTTCAATTGCGTGGGCGCCCACGGCAGCACGCGCCCTCGCGCGGGCCTCGCATCGGCGCACGGCGGTCGGCGGCACGCAACGCCCGCAGCCTCGCCCTGTCCCCTCTCCCTCCCTATTCACCTCCATCGCCAAAGTCGTCCAGGCACCGCGGCACAAACGTGCGCCGGGCCGCGGACCCGTAGGGCGGCGGCTCGGCCGCGCGTGGCGCTGGCGCGCCGCTCCGGCCAGCGCTCCCGCTCGGCCCCGGCCCGTCGTCGGTCGGGGCCGGCACCCGCTGGGGCGCAGGCAGGGACGAGAGCAGGCCCGGGCCGGCCATGGCGCGGCGAGTGTGCCGGCGCCAGCGCCGCCGCCGGGGGCCACTCTGCCGCCCGCTCCCGCCGCGACCGCCCAATTCGCGGCGCTCGCGGCCCCGACCAGCGTCTGAGCCGGGCGGTCCACGCCCGCGAGCGCGTCCCGGCCGCCCGCCGCCGGCTAGGGCGACGCGCCCCTCGCCAGCCGCCACCGCGGACGACGCCTGGGCTCCCGCCTCCTCCACATCATGGCGCCCAAAAAGCGCTTCCAAGAATCGGTCACCATGCCCCCCCGCGTCGAGTCTAACGACGCCGAATTCTCGATCGCGCCGCGCGGCAAGTACTTTGAGCGGTCGGACACGTCGTCCATCCACGGGGAGAAGGTGTGTGAGAGGAGGGGAAGGGATGGGAGAAAGATTGGGTGTCAGACGGGGCGCCCTTGCGATTGTTCCCCACCAGACCCGACACGACATGCCCTTTTCCCGCCTCTCTCCCCTCTCCTTCAGGCCGCCCGCCGGCGGGCCGTGACCGAGCTCCTCTTCTTCGCGTCCGTGGGCGACATCAAGCGCGTGGAGCGCATCGTGGCCATGTGGAACCTCAAGGTGGCCGACGCGGCCTGCTGCGATTATGACAAGCGCACCCCCCTCCACCTCGCCGCCTCCGAAGGCTGCTACAAAGTCACCAAATGGCTCCTGGACCAGGGCGCGGACGTCAACGCGGTCGACCGCTTCCGCCGCACGCCGCTCGAGGAGGCGGTGCGCGGCGATTTTTCGGAAGTCGCCAAACTGCTCGTCGACCACGGGGGCAAGATCAAAGAGGGCGGCAAGGTGTGGGTGATGGGTGTGGGGGGTGGGGAAGGGTTTGTGGTGGGGAGGCGGGACCAAAGGAAAGGATGTTTGGGGCATGCTGCTCATACTCCCTAATTCATTTCCTTCTCCCAAGCTCATCGCCCTCGCCGCCTCCTCCCTCGCCGGCGCCACCCACCTCCCCGCTCCCGGCCTCACCCTGGACCCCGACTGGGAGATCGAGCCCGACACGCTCGTGCTGGGCTCGAAGCTGGGGGAGGGCGAGTTTGGCGTCGTCTACCGCGCGCTCTGGCACGGCACCGCGGTCGCGGCCAAGGTGCTCAAGGCGTCGTCCGACATCGCGCTGGGCGACTTTCGGTCGGAGATCGAAGTGCTGCGCAAGGTGGGAGGCGGGGCGGGGTGGAGTCGAGGGGTGGGGGTCCGACGGTCGGCGCGCGCCGCGCCCACGCTTCCACCCTCGCCCGCACCCCAGGTCCACCACCCCAACGCCGTCCAGTTTCTGGGCGCGTGCACCAAAAAGGAGCCGTACATCCTGGTGACGGAACTGATGCCCGGCGGGTCGGTCGCCGACGCGATGACGCCAGGGCCGCACACCGGGTTCACGCCCCGCCGCGCGCTGGAAGTGGCCCTGGACACCGCGCGCGGGTTGGCGTACATGCACTCGCGCAAGCAGGTGTGGGCGTGTGTGCGTGGGTGGTGGGTGGGTGCGGGCGGCGCGCGCGCGCGCGCGGCGACCCCCTCCCCTCCCTCCCCCCCCAGGGCGCCATCGTGCACCGCGACTTGAAGCCCGGCAACCTCATGATCTCCGGCACCCAGTACCTCTCCCAGCGCGCCCTCATCGACGACGTGGGCGTCGTCAAGCTCGCCGATTTCGGCCTCTCCAAATCGCTGCCGAAAGCCGACAAACACGCGGGCTACGACCTCGACTCCAAGTTCCGGCTCACGGGGGAGACGGGGTCGTACCGCTACATGGCGCCCGAGGTCGGGGCGAGGGAGGGGGTGGGTGGGTGGTGGAGGGAGGGCGGGACGGGTCGCGGCGCCGCCCCCCCGCGCCCCGCGCCCCCCCCCCCCCCCCCCCCCACGGGGGGCCCCCCCACCCCAAAAAAAAAACGGGCGCGGAGACACCCG
>Ga0315274_10007435_pt1 | contig 15856 bp, 27 predicted proteins | sample YL17G02_20_MG_FD_203700 | JGI IMG/M metagenome (GOLD analysis project Ga0315274, IMG submission 203700) | Sediment microbial communities from Yellowstone Lake, YNP, Wyoming, USA - YL17G02_20 | ecosystem: Environmental > Aquatic > Freshwater > Lake > Sediment | place: USA: Wyoming | collected... | reverse complement strand
ACCCCCTCAGATTCTACACCCTAACAACAGTTCCTTAACAAACAGTGATCTAACAACAACAGACATAAACGTAAAAAGCTATAATGATCTGGTTAAACAGTATGGTAAAGATGCTGTTGATGTTGTTGTTGAAAGTGTAAGAAAGAGGAATGGAAGCGTTAATAATCTGACAGGGTACGTTATACATGCGTTGAAAAACGGTTATAATCCAAAGACACAAGAGCAGATAGAAGAAGAAAAAAGGAAAGAGCGATCCAAAAAGATAGACGAACAGATCGAGCAATCCCGGAAAGAGCAGGAAGAAATAGAAAAGGCTTGGGAAGAAAGTGATCCCGAAGCCGGTAAAAAAGCAGTCACGGAGTTTTTAGCCAAAATAGGAGAGGTTAGAAAATGAAAAGATTAAAGATTTTTCTGTGGCAATATTTCGGACTTGCACAGGGAAAACATACAGATAACCGAGCAGTTTATAATTATCTCATGATCGGAAATGTCGAGTTAAGATTAAAAAGGAAGGTAAGCAAATGAAGCTATTATGGTACATATCAAAAGACTTAAACATAAACACAGAAGAACATCACCTAACGAATGACGAATCATTTGATTCTATACTACCACAAAGACATACCGCACTTTGTGGCAAGACAATGGACTTCAGGGCATCAGAGAGAAATATTGAAGTATTTATTAAGTATGATGGGAATATATGCAAGAAATGCCAAAAAATATATAAGGTAAGCAAATGACTATCCAAGAGGTATGCAATCGCTTAGGCAAATCGGAATCCACAATCCGCCGGTGGATACGCTGTGGAAAACTCCACGCCGAAATTATAGACGGAGTTTACGACATCCAACTTGATCCACCATCTGACCAGCCATCGCCTAGCCAAAATGACCAGCTTATAACTCAACTGCGGTCCGAAAACGATTACCTGAAGGAAAGAATAAGCGAGTTAGAACAGGCAAGAGAAAGAGCGGACATGATCACGCTACAACTTACACGCCAGTTAGATCAGAAAGCCTTACCTAAATCCACGTGGCTGAGAAAGTTACTTCAATCTTTTAGTCTGAAGAATCATCCCTAAGATAAAAGCACCCACTACAACTATAAAATAAACGATCGCCTTAAGAGTTTCCATCATCTTTTCTCACCTATAACCTCTTTGTGTGTTGAAAATGATATAACGTCAACAATCGCCAACTCCATACCGCCAACTATCACACGATCCCCGCTTATTATATCTTCGGTAGAAAGCAGCAATAACTTGAATGTTGCCATATCAGATGCACCTTGCTCGCTAATCTCACGACCAGGCCCACCAAATACTTTACCGATTGACTGAGTTCGTTCATAGGTACAAATTACATTTTCTTTAAATATCACGTATTCACCAGGTGAAGCTCCGAGATCATGATCTGGATCAATCGTCTGTCTCATTATCGTGCACGTTGTGGAATCCACCTTCAGAAAAATAGGAATATTTTGCATGTTTCACCTATGATGATGTTAAAGTTTCCCAAGCCGTAGTATAGACGCATAATTTATTCAAGGTTGAATCATAAACAACCATCCCCGCAGTTGGCGAAGGGATTGCCGCTTTCTGTGTAGTAGTCATTCTCGGCGGCATAAATGCTTTCGTGGTAGATACAGTGTCCAATATAGCATTGTCATTCGGTGCTGTCGTCCCTATGCCAACATTGCCACCTACCCGTACCTTAAGCAAATCGCTCATTGCACCTGCGGCAGAAGTCACCGCTAGCAAATCGCCTGTTTGAGAAGCTTTTGCTAGAATATTGACAGTCGTTAATGTGTTATTGCCGGTATCCTTAGGCGTTTTAAAAGTATTGCTAGCCACTCCGCTTGTGTTCCAGTTTCCCCGCCAAAAATAATTATCTGCAAAGTCCAAACCCGGATAACCTTGTTTTAATCCTATGTAAATATGCGAAACTGCCTCACTGCCCAAATTTATTGCCCAGTCTCCAGCACCGGCATGAGTAAGCCCAACAGCAACACAAGGGAATGTCGTGCATTGAACATCCAAGGACCTACCAATCGCTACTCCTATGTTAGGTGTTACTAATGTCGGTGAAGTAGCCAGCACAGGCGCCCCCGTGCCTGTCGCAGTTTCCCACGTTATCACGCCCGCATTGTTCTGCAAAACTTTCAAACCTGATACGGAAGTTAAAGCAAACACTTCATTCAGCGTTGGGATGTATAATATTGAACCTGCAGGTATATTAAGTAGTCCTGTTCCACCAGCTATAACAGATTGCACATGATCAGAATCAGCCTTCAGATCCAAAGCCCCCTGTGTATCGTTCATATCAGCTTTTGAGTCCAGAAGATTGCGAGTAGCACCATCAATGCTTGTCTCTGTTCCCGCTTTAGCGAAGTTACGATACCCAAGACGGGTTGCCATCTCTTCTAATTCCATCATTAAGATATGCTTTTCATTTTCTGTCAGTGTATCCATGATACTCTGTCTTGCTTCATTCATTATCTATTGATTTCCTTTTTAACGCTTCATTAAGCTGGTCCTTAGTGAAGTCGTCAATATCAGCTTCAAGCGTCTGTTTCCAAATCAACGTGAACTTGTCTTCTTTTATTTCAAGAGCATTGCCAAATTCTATCTTCGAAGAGTCAAGAGTCTTTCCGACTGCTTCCATAGCTTTTATTTTCAGAACTATTAATGACTGAGTGGTAATCTCTTTTAGATTTCTTCCGGATAATTCACTGTCTAATTGCTCTATCATTCTTGCGAATGATCTCAAGCGCTGACCTTTGTTTATCTTTAGCTTTTGCGTTAGTTCTTCAAGTTCTGTATCTTCCGCTTTTATGATCGCCTCCTCGTGCTTTTTATTCCAATTATTTAGCGATCGTTTAGACACGCCTAATTCTAACGCAATTTCGTCAAGATTTTTCCCTTTAGCTCGAAGTGTAATAAACTTTTTCTGTACTTCAGTATCATACATTATTTTGGCTCCTGATTCTGTTTACCGTCACGTATGTCTTTTAAAATCCTTATTTCTATATCCAGCTTATCCACCACTACCCCAAATAACAACGATAAGGCTTCCATGTCACTCCCGGCCAATACGATTGATTCAGGACGCACCAGGGGCGTCATAGAAACCTCATCAGAAAGTTTATCCCCTTCATTATCCATCTTTTTCTTAGAGATGGTTTTTCTTTTTTCCATTCTCCACCCCCACGGATAGAAAGATACTCAATAGCATGATTCAACTTATTAATGCCTTCGCATTGATCATGTCGTACCGATCGCAAAAGCGCTTCTGTCTCTTTCATGCTTTGAATATCAAACATTTTACTTCCCCATCATCCCCCTACAAATAAAGGAGGAATAATTAAGCCCCAAACGCAAAGGGAATTGCAGCAGTAACTAAAGTCCCACCTATTGCGATCCCAACCGCGCCATCAGTGTATGCTACTGTAGCGCCAGCATGATCCAAGGCCACCGTGCCAAATGTAAACGCCTCTCCAGTGTCCTTAGCCGTCACAGTTCCCATTCTCACGTGAGCCGAAGCGACAGCGGGTATACCGGCAATGGCAAGAGAGGCACTATTATATCCTGTTGCATTAGCCGCAGCCTCGACAGCGTCTATTGTACCATTTATACCAATGTCAAAGGCACACGCACCGAACTTGCCATCTGGTATTACATCATTGCCAGGCTCTGTTCCAGCAGTGTCCGCCGCTTTTGCATAGATCGTTCCTGCAATCATGTAATAAAATAAAGCGCTAGCAACCGCAGTTTTATCACCGCTACCTATAGCAAGTGTTGGTGCACTCATAAGCCCCGATGTGAAACTGTTTTTCAGTGCGTTTACTAATGCCTTAATCTCAACCTGGACCGCCCTTAACTCATCCAACCACTCATCAATTGTGTATCCTTTTTCTACGAAAACCTTATCAAATGCTGACGGATTCATCGTCTTAACGCTCATGATTTACCTCCATAAATAAAAAAATAGCCTGCCACATGCGCATGACAGGCTTAAAACAGTAAACTTTTTGCAATGAATATCCTCGAACCACCAGAGCCAAGTTGCAAATTTGGCTTTCAAGGACATAATTACTATACAACAATGTAGCACTAAAATCAAGCTAATTGTGTTAAAAGCATAAATAATTGCCTGAACTCGGCATGATCCATCACTTTTTTTGTGTTTTTACCACATTATTTATCATGCCACTTATCACTTTTTTCAGCCGGCAGCACTTCTGAATGCTTTTGTCCATATTCCCAAGCAGTATTATAAATCTTTGTGGCTTCAACCATTCGACCTTGTCTCATTAAGTCTGTGGCCTGTTGCCGAAGGCTGGCAATAGTGTTTTTATCTGTCAATCTTGGCTTTGCTCCCGGAAATTGCTCATCTGGTGGTTTAGGGTTAGTCGGTCCCCCAAAGTTCTTTTGTCCAGATCGAAGATAGGGCTTTTTCTCTGCTAAGTCTTTAACAGCTGCCTCGATCTTGCTATCGTCCACATTACCTTGCTCATCCTTTACGGATTCCAGATCGATAAACTTCATAACGTCATCGGGTGCAGTGAACCCAAGCGTCCCGGCTAGAGAAGTGATCGCTGTTTCTACTTGTATGCGATTCATTGACTTGCGAAGATTATCGTTATCGCTTTCAACTTTCTTGAGCAGTTCCTGCGCCCTTGCAACGTCACCCAGACTAGCCAACCTTAACTTCTCTTTTTCGGCATAAGCCTGAGTCTTCAAAGCTTCTAGTTCCTTACGATAATTAGCCGCTTCGTGCCTAACTTTTCTAAGCTCAGCGATCGGCACTTGCGTTCTATCGTCCATAGGTTCAGTAACAGGATCGGCAACAGTTTCCTGAGTTTCTACTCCATCCACCATAAAATAAACCCCCTGTGCGTCTGCACAATCAAATAATAAATAGTTTAAGAATACCAACAACCAAACCGGCTATGACCAGAAAGACACTGACAAATTTCCAGAGGTCTTTTATTGATGTCTCGTTTCTGATCACAATATCTAGTTTTGAGTTTATCAGCTTAAGAGACTCTTTTATATCATCATGTCTTTCATCGCATAGCTTTGGATCAATCATTTTACAACTTCTTCAATAGTGTTCTGAATGTTAAAAACCATTTCAATACCTCACGGTAAAAACCTATAATGACAATGCCCATTGCGATGATCCCCTTTACCAGAAATAACCACACCGATCGGTATAACCTCGCCAGCGTGATCTCTGCACCACTGGCAAGCGCCTGGCTCGATGTATCGCTCCGCTCTGGTAAAGCCGTTCATATTTGCACGCTGAGCAAGAAGCTGTTGAAATTTCCTGTTAAAGTCTGGATCATCAAAGGGCATGCCTAATCACCACAAAACATTACACATTATAGTTAAAGCATATCTTCCCAATACGTGCATAGTTATTATTTCTCGATTCCAGTTTAATGTATATCTCTATTATGTCATTAGCAGACCATGCGCCCAAAGATGATCCACTTATACCGATATTTGACCAGTTTATATTTACGTTATTTTCACTACTGGCAATAACACTTCCATTACCTGATTTATAAACATAAACGTCCACGTGACAATCACTGGATAAAGCACTTCCTGTTCTATATTCGATCTGAATGGCATTTGCTGATGCCCACGCTCCGAAATCAATCGGTAATGTAAATCTCAGTGCAACGTAGTAATCCTGTAGCGATGCTTGGCTTGAAACACCTTCATAATAATGTCGTCCTATGTATGAAACGACATTAACGTCTACACTGACCGTTATGTTATTATTACCACTTGGAGACGATCCCCTTAAACTCGTAGTGACCAACCCACCAGGATAATTAGGATGCAGTTCAATCTTACGGTTATTAGAAGTTCCCAACGAATTCCATGGGATCAATCCACCTTGTCCAACAGCATGTGTATGAACTTTCAATGACCCCGCAGGTGCGTCGTACCAGTTAGTTTCACCGCCTATATCCATCAGTATATGTCTAATTGCCTGCATAGCATCATCCATGCAGATTGATTGTCCAGATGTGTGATCTGTTCCTGGAAAGACAGAATAATCGCCATTAGCTAGAATCAAATCGTTTATAACTTCATTCTGATTGTCAACGATCTCATTCCAACTATCTACGTTTACTTTTGTGTTTACCGTTCCCCGATCAATACCAGCATCCGCAGATGGATAAACTATATTCCCATCTTTATAAACTACCATAACATCCGCGTCATCGAGTAGGGAAGTTCCAAAGGTGAAATCACCATCTGAACTTATAACGCAAACAGTGCCAGCACGAACGTGACCAGAGGCAACTGAGGGTATACCATTTATGGCAAGGTCTTCACTAGCGTAGCCTACGTCATTACCAGCCGCCTCAATAACGTCTACCGTTAAATCAGTCCCAATATCAAGAGCAACCGCACCATATTTTCCTTCGGGGATAACGTCATTCCCAGGAGTCGTGCCAACAGCATTTAATGCCCCTGTGTATTCCACACCAGAGACAATAAAAGTAAACTCAACATTCGATACTTTAGAAGCAGTTGAACCGATAGCCAGCGTAGGCACACTCGTAAGACCCATAATAAAACCTCATTCTTCCGTTGCACGGCGGAACGTGAAAAAATAAACCCGACCAAGCCAAAACTCGATCGGGTCTATCTAACAACAGCAAAGGCAAACATATCCATAGTACAAATCGAGATAACTTATTAATAATGTGAATCTATTTTCTTGGGAACATATAATACGGTGTCCTGTATTGTCTATTTATCTCTGACTCAGGCAACGCCATGTTGTATATGCGAACATCGTCTATGAGGCCGTTGAAATAGGCGTATGTATCACCCCAAGCTCCAATTCTAAAAGATTGTGCTGGATTTTGTATACCACCAGTATATGCAACTGGCGTGCCAACAGATACTCCGTCAACATAACCTCTTACAAATAAGTGGTCATAAGTTAAAACAGCGTGATGCCAAACATTAAGAGACAAATTACCTGATATAACATTTTTTTCAGGTGCAATTTGGAAATATAAAGCCGATGTGCCATTCATAGTAAATATTTCATATGACCTACCACTTGCATTTGCCCTGCCAGCAATCATTTGCCAACCGCCTATTGCGTATATCTTAAACCATACCGACACTGTTACTTTATCTATTATCTGCAAACTCGCCCCATTCCCCGCATCCACATAATCATTCACCCCATCAAAACTCAACCCCTTGCCAACACGCCCACTAACTGCACTTGCTGGAAATGCCATATTGGTCAACGTTCCATCCGTCAACCCTGAGCGATCAACAAGGTTATATTCTTTTAATCCATGTCCTCTGAATGTATAGAATAGTTTACATCCCCATTTTCTAATCCATGCAGAATCGGGATATATACCAAGTGGAGGCTTTTGATTTCCATAATTCGGCATTATTCTATAACCTCGCCCAACCTGACCTTGACGTATAAAGTACTTCCGTTTGAATCAAAGTTGTTATCAAAGATAACCCTAACTCTCATGTATTCTTTTGGTATGAATACCGGGAACGAGCATGCTATATTTGACATGGGAGTAGTAGCTACGTGAGAGTTTGTTACACCATCAAGAACAGTTATATTTGTATTTGCCGTAACAGCAGTCTGCAGAACTAACTCAGAGTTTACGCCATCTTTGATCGCTCTGTATGGCATAGGAAGATCCGCTACTGTGTAGCCAGTCGTTGATGCACAAGTGATTACTTTTACACCGACAGCCAATGGGTTATTCGTGATCGCTTCGAGATTAGCAGTACCAACCAGAATAGTGTCTCTTAAGAAGTCGTGCCAATCCTCGTTACCTTCCTTATTACTCGATCCCTGAATGATGACCTCTGTACCTGTATGAGCAGTCTCGGTATCTAAAAAAGCTTGTATCTCAAGATAACTACCATGCAAAGCCGATACGTCAATTACATCAGTGCATAATACTCCACCCTGGGCGATAGTGGTCCAATCTTTTAATTGCTTAAACGATTTATAAATTGGCATATTTCACCTCTTTATAAGCCCGACTATTCTATCAACAATCTTTTTCATAACCGAAACCTGTACGGATTCCAGAACAGGACCGATATTGACAGATTTTTCCGTTACCAGCTTATTGTCACATTTCGCTATTTCTTCATCAACCCACACCTCGATATTATGACCAAAAGATTCTTCCGTCATGTCGTCGTAGTAGACAAAGGATTTACTGACATCCAATAAAATTATTTCACCGTCTGAGTATACCAGCCTTACAACAATATCGAACGTTCCCACACCATTTGGATTTATAGATTCCTTAGTTATTTTTATCATACAAACTCCAAAAGAAAGCAAGGGCAGGGTTTCCCCCGCCCAGATTAATCTCTAATTAAATCCATATCTATAAGCATGAGCTTTCTCATTCATCAACTCAAGTGTATAGTCTCCACCGACCCAGCGCTTTTCAGCATCGCCATCATTAGCTAATGGTTTCATGAAGAACGGTCTTAAATACCCAAGTGCTATCTTTGTAGTATCGAGCATGTAGTACTCACCAGCCGCAACCAATCTGTGTGGAATAATAGCAATCGGTCCAGTTCCAAGCGGATTTACTATACTGGTCACGTTGACACCGCCGATCCTTGTATTTACATCGGTAACAATCCTCGAAGCGTAAAGATTAGCAATTTCCTGAGCCATCTTACCACCCGTTACGATTGCCCTGGGAACTCCGCCATTATCCCAAATCGTGTTGATGTCTGCTTCAATAGCAGTGGTGTCTATACTTCCACTGTCTAATGCTCTATTTGTGGCTATCATGCCCCACAGGCCGCCCATAGTGCGATAAGTGCTTGAGCCATTGCCAACGTAAGACCTGACACCCATAACTAACGTTTTTTCTAGCTCCAATGCCAAAGAACGCATAGCCTGCATGATCTGATAGTCGACTTCACTTGTGATCCCACCAAGTTTCTTGATAGCTTCCTGAACGCCAGATATTTCAACGGTACGGCTAAATGTTTGAACGTAGTTTGATGGTTTAGTCCTTCCCCTTGCAAGTGCCTTTTTACCGTTAGCGCCTTCATACTCCATTTGTGACACGATATGCACGATTGCTTCAGCGGCGTGAGTTGCGGCAGTTGTACCACCATATCCACGTGTAACTGTCAATGCGTCAGTAGATACAGCAGTAACAAGCATGTATTCTTGATCTATCCTGATAACTGTATCTATTGTATCATCGAATTTATCAGCGCCATCGCCAGCGTGAACGTTTGCGGTAGTTCCATCAGTTGATGCCAGAGTAGATGCTAGATGTGATTGTGAAGCAGTAAGCTCATCCTCAATCCATTCAGCCAATACCTCGCCAAGTTGAACTTTTGGAAATAGAATCTGTAAAGGTGTGTCACTCGGTGAAATAGAATGTATCCCCTCAGCAACCCAAATATCCGCTGATGTTGATTGATCGTAAGTTTGCATGAGCTCGGTTATAATAGCCATAATCTTATTGTCCTTTCAAATAAAATAAGTGAAGAAATAACGTAATTTTAGTGTAGTTTTATGTAAGTCTCAAATCGTCTGATGTAAGATGGTAGGCTGTCTAGCCAATGCGTAGGGAGTCAATCCCGGTGACGCGATATAATAAACTGGCTACTAAGGATAAAGGCATAAACCTAAAGTAGCCAGGATAGAATCGAGAGATCAAGCGTCATAGTACATATCGAGATAACTTAATTAAAATGTGATAACAAATGCCGCATAATGACGATTATGTGCAGACCTGTATCTTGTGCTTAACAAATACTTAACAACACAACATATTGACACTGTTTTTATATGCCATAGCCATGCCAGAATGTGACCCTTTTCAGTGTGATCCCCTACTAAGTACTTAGTCAAAAGCATACTTTTTGGCATGGTACAGGCATAGAAAAGAATCAGGAATCCCCTTGCTTGAGGCTTCGCCGCGCGCTTTCGGGAATAACCAAGAAAGCCCACCATCCGCTTCGCTCCTTGTAGGACAGCTTTATCTCTTAGCTTGCGAGGACGCGCTAAGAGATAAAGCGCAGAAAAAGAAAAAGAAAAGAACACAGAAAAAGATAAGAATCTGCCGTTACTCCGAAGACTCCGTAACCGCAGAGGACTTATTTGCTCTTGTCGTGTTCGAGGACTCACACCACAAGAATTTAGTTTAAATGGGGTGACCTCCCCAAACCCCCGCTGGGGCTGACGCCCCCGACCCCATGGGCGCATGGCTGTCGCTTGGTTATACCCGTTCACGATTAACCGTCTATGTTGGTAACCTTTATCCTGTCGTTTATGCTTATGGTTATATACGCTCCGCCCTTCGTTGTTTCGACGTCTGAAAGCTCCGCATTTTTTAGCTTATTAATACCCATACTTATCTTACGGTTATCTTGTGTTCTTGGTTATCCCTTAGGTACGGAGCTTTCAGACGTCGAGGAAAAGAAAATAAAAGGCATAGGAAAGAACGCTATCGCTAGTCGAATAAGGTTTTTTTGTCCATACTTTTATTACGTTTTGCTTCTTATCCACTATGCCAACCACCTCTCTTAAGTTTTAGCGCAGGGGCAGGCACTCGTTTATGGTTATCCCCGTATTTCATACCACATCTCTCGTGCCTACCCCTGCTTGAATCTATTTAGGTTACTGTAAGCCGTTTTGCCGACCCCCAGATTATACAATAGTTATTCTCTACTATTCAAACCCCATCATTAAGGCGGCAAAACGGCTATTTGGGCTTGGTGCGGGGCATGTTTTCTTTAATTTTTACTTTTTTATGGTTATCTTGTTTTCTGGCTTATGTTTCTTATTTATGGCAGCCCGCGCCCCTTGGTTAAGTGTGATGAAAAATCCTTCGTTTCACTTGTTTTACATATAAAACACAAACGTCATATTTTATTAAATGGTTTTTCTAATAGGGCGTGGGTTGGTTTTTCTTGTCCTTCCGCTTTCCGTTTGTTTCTTTGTGTTCTTTGCTTCTGTCGTTTCTTCGGGCTTGCTTCGCCCCTCTTTTTTTCTTTATTTTTTCTTTATTTTTTCTTTATTTTTTCTTCATTTTTCTTCATTTTTTACTAAAGTTTTAGTTGATTTATGCCGATATATATAGTATAAGGTGGTGATGAAAGATGCTAAATCAATTGTTTCTTGGGTTTATAAAAGAAGAAGAGAAAAAGGCGTGGCATGGGTGCAAAATGGTCTATTATTTAGCTAAAAAAGATTGTTCTCTTTACTGCCCGGTTATGTCTTCTTGCTCCTTGCAAAAGAATCTGAAAAAACAAAAACTTTACAGGGAGTTAAAAAGACTTGTCAGTCCGCCGAATGATAGAAGGGGTGAAACGAAATGACAATAGCAGAGAAGAAAGAAAAAAGTAAAGTTACTAAACAATCCTTATAGGAGATAGGAAAATGAAAATCACAAGTAAAAAGGGTATTGAGTTAGATGTTACGGTGTCAGGTTTTATATCAGAGGCAACAATTTATTCAAAGTTTTTAGCTAACGGAACAAAAGTTTCTGGAATGACCTCGATAGAGAGAAGAGAAATTCCCGAAGGAATTAAGGTAATGTTTGCACATCAAAATAAACTTATAAAGGTTTTAGTTGAGTGTGAAGTTTCTGAGATTGAAAAAGCAATTTCAGAACTTCCGTCAAAACCATCCAGAATTGAATCAGAAACATACACGATTGATGCTGACGGCGATCAAGTCGTTATCAACAGAAAAGAAAAGGCGCTTCTGGAAGCCAAAGGAATCGAACAAATCCAGAAGCAAAGAAAGAATCAGAAACTGTCGAACATCATGTTTGATAATGAATCCGAAGGAATTGATCCCATGAACGGGATCACAAGGTAAAAAAGTGACTGTTGTGCTACTTGTCGCTTTGGTTATGAAAAAGATAAAAAAATAAAGTAATATTTTTATCTTTTATCTTTATTTTTGCTGTTTTTTTGCTAAAGTTTTAATTGATTTATACCGATATATATAGTATAGAAGTGGTTAGAGGAAGAAGAAAGGAGGTGAAAAGAATGGAAAAAGGATTGTATCTGTTCTTTCTGGAATGGTCTTTCATAGATGATCTGGTATTACATTTCTACCTGTTAAGAACTTCGTTTTGGCTTCATGAGTTTAATAGGAAGAACGCAATACCAGAATCACTTATCTAACAACCGTATCTGGATGTCTCACCATCCAGATACATTCTAACACGAAAGGAAAATAACTACAATGAATTTAAACAGAGAGTTACTAGAAAAGCAATTCACCGGCAAAGAGATCAAGACCCGAAAAGGCAACTTTGGAAGCATGATTGATTACGTAGATGTTCAGCTAATCATTCAAAGACTAAACGATGCCTTTGATAGCAAATGGGATTTTGACGTAATAGAACATGAAATCAAAGAAACAGAAGTGATCGTATTGGGTAAGTTGTGTGCTGAAGGGGTCCATAAATACCAATTCGGAAGCAATAAAATCACCGTCAGCAAGGCAGGAGATGTAATCAGCATTGGTGATGATCTCAAAGCAGCAACTTCTGATTCACTCAAAAAGTGTGCGTCAATGTTCGGCGTAGCTCTACACATCTATGGCGATAGCTTACTAGACCAGCCAGAAGAAAAGAAAAGCAAACATAATCCATCAGCTACACCGAAAACTGAGCCAGTAAGCACAGCGACTGACGAAGAAGCAAGAGCACAAGAAGAACTAGAGAAAAACATCCCCACTGAAGCGCAAAAGATTGAAAAGTATAGGGAATCGTTTTTTTCACAGCCAAAAATAAGCGCAATGGATGATGAAGAAAAAAAGGCGTGGTGCTTAAAGTTTATCGGAACGCACTCAACAAAACAATTTACTCTGCATGACTGGGTCCGAGCGTCAGAACTTGCAAGAATTCAAAACACTCGGCTAAACTTTAATGTAACAGATGAAAAACCAACCCCGCCACAAGACGAAAAAAGACTTCAAAGAATGTCAAAAGCATACTTTGCATCACTGCCAGAAAGATTGATGGATGATGCCATAAGACATCAATGGCAGAGAGACAATATCAAAAAAGCATCAACAAAGGATTGGACAGAGGTTGAATTTGAGAAAGCCCTGGATATGATCAACATATTAAACAAAGAAATAGCTGAGAAAGACAATCCAGACGTAAAAAAGGAATTGCCAAAGATTGATCCTGGCTTACGAGGAACAAACGGAGGCAGCGTAAAAGCATCTGATGCCCAATTAAAGTTCATCCAAAACCTTTTCGAGAGAAAGGGTTATTTCACACAAGAGGATATGCAGTCATGGAACAAGGGAAAGGCAATCTGTGTTATAGAACTTTTACAAAAGCAATAAAAGAAACCTACGTGCCAATACCGACAGGGAGTGATCCCTGTCAACTCAAACTAGATTTCACGAAAAAGAGAGCAAGAAACTTGACAGTGATCGAGATGTATACCGCGACATTAGATACATACTCAAAATTGACGAGGGAGGAATATAAAATGACAAATGAAAAGTTAAACGAGATCCGCAACCGATTACACGAAGAAGAAGAGGTTTTTCAGAACGACATCATTGTGATGAAGCAAGTCAAAGACGGTGATGATCGCTATGCTTTCTACATGATAGACAAGTTTTGTCAACTCACAGCAACACAAGAGGGAATAGAGGCTATGGCTAAGTATCATCATGCTAAAATCTCATACTTTCCGACCTGTGATCCAGCCATCGCCACAATCAGAAAACTGCTCAAAAACCACGAGTCACCTCTACTTCACGAAGCAGAGGAAATTTTAAAAAATAAGGGGAGGTTAAATTGATGAAAATAATTGTTTCCACAGGTTATCCATATCGAATTAAAACAAAACTTCCAGGTGAGAAAACAGGGCAAGTGCTTATTAGTTACATCCACGCAGAGGCGCAGGCAAATAATATCTTTGTGTCTAAAGACGTTTATAAGGCAATAAAGGAACAGGTGAAACATGAGCAGGATATTGCAAATTTTGAAAGGTTTGTTTTACTTCATAGGGATCATTCTGCTGTATATTCCAGCAGTGATCCAGAACCTGAGAAGTAGGTGATAAAGTGAAAACAATATATCACAAATCTAATCTATGATAAAATAGAAGGGTGTTAATCACCCCCTACAAAAAATGGAGGATTAAAATGAATAACAAAGCATGGTTTACGGTTAGCGAAAAGATCGAACTATTTATTGGCGAGGAATTAGAAGGCTGGGAATGGGATGACTACGGGGTAAACGGAGTAGGTACAGATGACGCAAATCTGATTATGGATGACATTCGAACGTCAACTCCAATATCAATATTTTATGCAGGTGACTACGAAGATGATCGAAAAGGAGGAGTAGGATCCATTGACTCCTCAAACGGAAATCCTATTGCATCAGAAGTGTGGTTTGAGAATGGATACAAAACTTTCATTCAATGGTATGAAAGGTACGGCGATCCAGGGTCGCTAGTAGAAGATTAAATCCGTGACTCCCAGGGAATCCCATCCTTGAGAGACACAAAAAAAAGAAAAAAAATGACAAACATTCCAAAGCTCTTTGAATCATATCCTGATGAACATATTAGGATAGTAATATCTGCAATAAAGAGAGTTCCTAACTGGGTACTCTACCAGATACACCAGCAAGGGCTTTGGGATGATCTTTTCTGCTCTATGCTCTCCACGCTTTGTGAGACAGATTCAAACGACCTAAAGGTCTTATATAATTTGTCTCAAAAGTCTATCTATCGCTTTCTAAGACAAAATGGGTATAGGAAAGTGAAGAAACTGAATCCGAATACCCAAAAAATCAACTCCCTATGGGAAAGGAAAGAAAATCAAGACGCTCACGAAGAGCGTGCTAAAAAAGTATTTGCTGTATTACTAAAGCCGAATAGCTTATAAGAGGTATCGAACCTCTTATAAGCTATTTTTGTTAATCCTGCACCAACATTTTATCAGAGAGGTCTATTATGCCACAACAAAAAGGCGGAAGAACCAAATCAGAAGCACGATCGCTATCTTTCAAGATCAATAAAGATTCTGATCGTATGCTTAAAGAGATTCAAGAGTTTACTGGAACTGCCACAGATGCCGAGACGATCCGATTGATAATCTTTGACTTTTATCAGAGAATGAAAGAAAAGACTTGCTTGTGACGACAAAAAAGATTATTATTTTCACTGAGTAGAATTTATGAAGTCACATAGAGGTGAGATCATGACGTTTACAAGAGGAAATAAAAAGTTTACGCTGAGGATTCCAGAACCGACAGCCAGCAGGATAACAGACTTCTCTGAAAAGATGGGAAAGACTCCATCCGATGTTATCAGACAGGCAATAAAAGAATTCTTCTGGGATCTCGATCACAAGCAAGACGAGCATAAAGGCGAGTAGTTTAAAAAAGCAATAGCCCGATGACTGTAATCACCGAGCTATAAATCAACAAAATAACCATATCTTTGTTAGGAAATTTGTAACCCAACGATTATATTCTAACATGAATGTAATCTTTTTTCAAGGAGAATGTCCAATGCTATACAAAAATTTACCATCGCCAGCATCAAAGATAGTCTATCATATAGCCAGAAGGATAAAGAACCATAAGACTCAATCATTTTTTCATGCTGTAGAAACATTAGCAGATCTCTCAGGAGTAAGCGAAAGCACAGCCAGAAAAGGATTACACGATCTAGTCAAAGCGGGTATATTACGTCCGGAAGAAAGACAGGGACAGACAACTGAATACTTTTTCATTGATGTTGCATATTTGTCAAATGTTGCAAAACTTACACCCCACCCCCCTTGGATTT
>Ga0315274_10007433_pt1 | contig 15857 bp, 13 predicted proteins | sample YL17G02_20_MG_FD_203700 | JGI IMG/M metagenome (GOLD analysis project Ga0315274, IMG submission 203700) | Sediment microbial communities from Yellowstone Lake, YNP, Wyoming, USA - YL17G02_20 | ecosystem: Environmental > Aquatic > Freshwater > Lake > Sediment | place: USA: Wyoming | collected... | reverse complement strand
CGGTGGAAGAGGGTAGGTCTCCACTGGCGGCTTTTCGAAAAGGCGCAGCTTGCCGTTCAGTGGGTTGCGTCACGGCAACCGCGGAAAAAGGTCAAAATCCTCTCGCATCCATGAAATTTCGGGTAGTTCCGGCTTTAGCCGGTTCTTGGCGCGACGCACGGTCAAAACGAGAACTGCTGGAGGCCACGGGCGCGATCCGTTGTGGCGGTCGGCACCCGTCGGCGTGTCCCGACGGAGCGCAGCCGTCAGCGGTAAACGCCGTACTCCTGGAGCGTCTCCCACATCGCCAGGATGTTTTCCGGCGGGACGTCGGCCTGGATGTTGTGGACGGTGTTGAAGATGAACCCGCCGCCCGGCGCGAGATCGTCGATCCGCCGCTTCACCTCGTCGCGCACCTCCTGAGGCGTGCCGCGCGGCAGCACGCGCTGGGTATCGACCCCACCACCGTAGAACGTGAGGTCCTTACCGAACTGCCGCTTGAGCTCCTTCGTGTCCATGCCTGCCGCGCTGACCTGCACCGGGTTCAGGATGTCGATGCCGGACTCGATGAGATCGGGGATGAGCGGGCGCACGGCGCCGCACGAGTGGTAGAAGATTTTCACCGGCACCTGCGCTGTCCGCTTGATGAAGGTGAAGAGCTGGGTGTGGCGGGGCTTGATCAGTTTGCGGTAGAGGGCCGGGCTGCACAGGCAACGGTTCTGGCTCGCGAGATCGTCCGCCTCGGACACCATCATCACGTTCGGGCCGACCAACTCGAGCGCCTTGGCCCAGTAATTCATCTTGATCTCGAGAATGATGTCCATGAGCGCCTCGGCGAAGGCAAAGTTGTCCACCATGTCGCAGAAGAAGTTCTCGAAGCCGCGCATCCAGAGCGCGATCTCCCAGATGCCCGGGGCGTTGCGGCCGAGGACGTACGCGACCTGCCGCCGGTTCATGAGTTCCTCGGCGCGCACGGCCATGCCCTCGTAGCGGGCGGGGTCGAGTGGATCAGGGAACTGGACCTTCGCCAGTTCCGGGATCGTGCTGATGTGCTCGAGCGGGTGGCGGCGCATGTCGAAGTAGAAGCCGCCTTCCTGGGGCTTCCACCACTCGATGCCCCATTCATCCACCAGCTTGTCGTAGCCATCTTCATTCCACGGGGGTTGGACTGGGCGGCCGCGGCCCTTGGCGGGGTTGATCCCCCAAACGTCCACCTTGAGCCGCTGTTTCACGTCTTCGTGCACTTTCCCGAGTTGCTGGACCGAATCCTCGATCTCGATCTCGACCTTGGGTAGGCCGAGGTGTTGACGCAGCCGGCGATAGGCGTGGCGGTGAATCCCGGTGAGGATTGTGCCACCAAGGTCGTAGGGCACCCGATCGGCCTCGCGGTGACTCAGCGCAGCCTCGACGCGGCGTCGGCTGCTCCAGTCTTTGGCAAAGGGAGTGGGCATAGGTAGAAAGTCAAAGGCCCGATCATGGAACCAGGGTCATTGAGCGGATGCTGCCCCCGATCGAGGCAAGCCGTCAAGGAGTGGGTGCTGGGCAACCGTCGCCGGCGACTGGCGGCAGGATTCAATTCCAACTGAAACCCGGGACTGGGCAGCAGGTGGAAGCCATGGCTCCCGGAATTCGGGGACCTGCGCTGGCGAGCGGCTTAGGGCAGACCCAGTTCAGCCCGCCACTGCTTTCCGTCAATGCTTTCCAGCAGCGACACCAGGTTCTTGTAGAGCTTCGCGTGATAGCCGAAACCGCCGTTCTTCAGCTCGTCGATCGCTCGTTCATTGCTCCATTGCTGGAACACGATTCGATAAGCAGCCACGGTCACCCCGGTCCGGTCACTGCCATGCCAGCAATGGATCAGCACCGGTTTGGGCGCGTCCCGGAGGGTTCGCAAGGCCTGGAGGAGTTGTGCGCGATTGACCTTGCCGGCGTCCATCGCCACCTGGGAAACCTGGAATCCGCTCAATCCTCTCACCGCGGTGTCCTGATGGTTTTCCCGGAGGTTGAGGACCGAGCGGATTCCAAGAGCTTTGAGGTCGGCAACGTCGCCCGCGCCAGGTTGCTCGGAGCGATAGAGTTCAGGGGATACCTGGAACAAATTGTCCAACGAGGTGCCGATGACCGGTTGTGCCCACTCGACCGGTCGGGGTCGGGGCGCGGTGAGGGCCGCCGCGGAAATGAGGAGGCATGCCCAGATCGTGAAGAGCCGTGATCTCATGATCGTTGACGCTACACCCCTCTCAGGGCGGCTGACCCACCGTTCGGGAACGATCCAGTCTGTCGCGATCCGGGCCTCGCGCAGAGGGCGGCGGCGGTGGGGCGTTGCCGTCAACTGCGCCACGGCCGGAGCCGTTGCAGATCTCCGAGCACCTGTTTGGCGATGGCCACGTCTTCCGCCACCTGCCAGTCGAACATGCCCACCAGGATGAAGTCCGCGCCGCTTTCGAAGGCGTAGCGGAAGCCACGTTGGGGCGGGATGGCGCCGGCGGCCAGCACCTTGAAGGCAATCCAGGGCTGCCGGACGTTGAACATGGTTTCCACGACTTCCTCGGGGTCGCGGCACCACGAGTTGTCGTTTCGGCCCACGTCGTTGGTGTCGCCCGGCTTCGGCGCAGTGAAGTACTCGTGGGAATGGAACGTCTTCACGTAGAAGTCGGGATTGATCTTGGCCTTCTCGGACTCGACGATCACGTTCAGTCCGTGGGCGCCCACGCCCGCCAGGCACTTGAGTTCGCGAATCAGTTGCATCACCCGGGCAATCGTCTCGATCTTGCCCTCGCTGATCAATGCGTCCGAGGCATCCCCGGTGAGGTGAATCGCCACTGCCCCAAGGTCGGCCGCCCGACGCACCTGCGAGAGGTCGCCGTTGGGGACGCGCACCTGGGCGATCCATTTCATCTTGCCGCCGCGCTTCCAGTGATGCTGCAGGTGGGTGTTGCCGTCCACCACCCAACTGTTGAGGACATTGATTCCATGGGTTTCAGCGAGCTCGAAGGTTTCCAGAATCTTCGCGTCGGTGTTGTAGCGCTTCATCAGTGGCGACACGTAGGTGAGCTCGCGCGAGTGGGCATATCCGCCGATCAGATTGCCCCCCAGCATCAACCGGCTGAACTCCTGGGCGCCGATCTTGCCCATCGGCAGGCGGTCCTTGACCGGCGACAACGGACCGGTGGGGACATTGGGGTCAAGCGGGGCCTGCGCGCCGCCGCTCTGCGCCAAAGCCGGGGCGACGACCGCCGAAGCGACCGCTGAAGTCTTGAGGAACTGCCGTCGATTGAATCGCATCTTCATAACCTGTAGGCTTGTCCGTCGTTTTCAGCCAATAAAATCAAGGGTTCCGTGAGGATTTCGGGAATCATGCTAACGGATGTGCTAACGGCCTGTTGGCCCCTTGGTTTGCTCGGCTTGGTGTCTGCACATCCACATCAAAGCTCTTGCCACGATCCGCGTCAAGGCCAAGGCCGGTCGTGGACTTCGCTCCAGGAATTGGCCAGGACGCGTTCTGATGGCGGGCCGCGGTCCTGGGAGTCGGGGACGTGGGTGAAGCGGGTGCTGGGCTGGCGCGGAAGCGCACTACCGCAGCGTCGGCCAGACTACGCGGAAACGAAAGCAGTAGTGAAGCACCGGTTCCTGGCTTGGTCGAAATGGGGCGTTGTGGTCTTCCTGATCGGGGTAATCGGTTACGTCGGGTATCGAGCATGGCCGTCTCTCGTCGAAGCCGCCCTGCTGATCACAGCGGGCACAGTCGGTGGCTTGGCCCTTGTGCTGGTCGCGCTCGCCATTGGCATCGGAATCCTGTATGTCATCGTCCTCTGGGCCATCTTCCCGGTTTTCGTGTTTTCTTACCTCCGCTCAATCGACCGGCGTATTGCACGATCCAATCAGTTACTGGAGATCATCACCAGGAAATGAAGACCAGCGAGCCGTACGCCGGTTCCTTGGAACGTTCTCCGGGGTTGCGTGTTCTACCTGTGGCGGTCATGGTCCCGACATGCTGATTCTGTCACGGAGGGTGGGGCAATCCATCGTGATTGCCGGCAACATCGTCGTGAAGGTGGTCCGCGTGGACGGCGACCAGATCAAGATCGGGACCGAAGCGCCAAGGGAAGTCAGCGTCCACCGGGAGGAAATCCAACGGGACATAGATGCGGGCAAGCCTCGCCTAGCCGGCGCTGAAGTCTCCAGCAATGGTGACAGGCTCGCTTTTCTCCTTCCAACGGGCGGCGGCTTCGGCTCTACTGCCTCAGTTCCATCGAAGCACCACCCTGAAGCCGATGTCTGCCGAAGACGCCATCAATCTCAGCAAGCCCGAGTTTGATAGGTGGGCAGAGTCTGTTAAAACGGCCGAGTTGAAGCGCGTCTTTTCCATTTGTGCCGGTGCTAGTCATCCCCACCAGCACACGGTTGCGCGCGCTGAATTGGAGCATCGGAGGCACCGGGTTGCGCTGGGGGGCTTGGTTCTGATGATTGTGACGGCCGTGTTTGCTGCGATTGCCGCGCTTCCAGAGATTCGAGCCCGGTTTCGATAGCTCGCACCTTGGGATAGATTCGGTACTGGCCGATCAGGATGATGGCCATGCAGACCATCACGAACGCACCGATGGCGGTTGAGGTTTTGACGTATTGCTCAGTGGTCACTGGTAGCCTTTCATTTCAAAAAAGCCAGGCCCGGCGACTCTCGGTGAACCGCAGTCGAGAGTGCCGGGCGTGTTGCGGGCTCCGCCATTGCGGCAAAAGCGATGCCCGGCGAGGTATGAACCGGCGCGCCGACGCGACGCCGTAAGAACCCTCGCCGGGCTGGGCGCCACCCGGGCTGCAGCAACATCTCATTGAAAGGCCTCGTCAAGCTGCCGCTTCCACTGGCGGAAGGTCATGGGGCCGGCGGGCCGCGGCGGCTCCGGTGCGACTCGGGCGGCCGGTCCGAAAAGTTGCTCGGGCATCGTTTGCCCCCACTTCGCCAGAGCCCGGGCCTCGGTCTGGATGACGCGGTCCACGTACCACTCCCGGCAGATGGCTTGCCGGTCGCTGGGGTCCGCGCCGCAGGCGAGAGCACAGAGGCGGTGCATGTCGCCCAGGCCCGGCCGAGCATTTGAGCCTTGCGACCGACGCGGGCGCGTCCGAGGATGCGGCTCATGTCGAGTCGGCCGCTCCATCTCCTCGTTGCCCTCATCTTACTCGGCCTGGGGGCGGGTTGTCGAACGGGCTCCCACGGTGCGCGCTGGCAATCGCTGTTCAATGGCCGTGATCTTTCCGGCTGGACCGTGAAGTGCAAACCCGAGGACCGTACGAAGAGCTACTGGAAGGTTGAGGACGGCGTCATCGTCGCCGATTCGATGGACGGGGCGAAGCACGATTACCTCTGGCTCGTCAGCGACCGGGAGTACTCGGACTTCGTCCTCCGGCTGAAGTTCCAGGCGTTCCGCAACAATCCGGGCAACAGCGGCGTGCAGATTCGCAGTCGCTACGACGATGCGGCCGGCTGGCTGGACGGCCCGCAACTGGACATCAACCCGCCCGGCCCGTGGCGCACCGGCATGATCTGGGACGAGACACGCGGCGTTCAGCACTGGCTGTTTCCCCCCGTGCCCAAAGGCAAGTGGGTGGATGAGACGATGGCCCCGTCGGGAATGAAGTTCCTCTTCAGCGACGACCCTGCGGCGTGGAACGAGCTCGAGATCACGGCCGTCGGCACCCGCGTCAAAGCAGTGCTCAACGGTGTGTTGGTGACGGACTACGACGGCACGGGGATGCTGGATGATGCGACGCATCGGGCGCGCCAGGTCGGGGAACGCGGCCATCTCGCGCTCCAGATCCACACGGGCGATCGCCTGCGCATCCGGTTCAAGGACGTCCAGGTTCGCGAACTTGCGACCCGACGGTCATGCCCGGACTAGCGGCCCTTCGGGGGAACCTCGATGACGTCGTCGGGTTGGATCACGAACTCCTTACCCTCCTTGGTTTCCGCATCGAGCTTCAATTCCTTCTTCTGGGCGCCCGCGACCCGTTGGACGGTGACCTTGGACATATTGCCAAGGCGTGTCGGGCCGCCGGCCAGGGTGATCGCCTCCATCAGCGTGAGCGTTTTGTTGCGGGGCACTTCATACGCGTCGGGCCGGACGACCTCCTTGATGACCGTGACCCGGTACTTGGCGTAGGCGACGAGGGTGAGGCTGACCCGGGGGTTGACCAGATAATCTTTCTGCAGGATGTCATGGATCAACGACTGGGCCTGCTCGAGGGTCTTGTCGGCGACCGGGATGGCGTCGAGCAACGGGTGAGAGATCGTGCCGTCTTTGGCGATGACGGCGCGAGGCAGGTTCAGATCGTCCTCCTGGTAAACGGTCAGTTGCAGGATGTCGCCCGGGGTCAGCGTCTGCACTGTGTTGGTGGTCGGAGTCGTCTCGTTGGGGGGCGCCATGGCCGCCCGTAGGATTTCCACGAGATTGGTCTCCTCGGCGGCACGGGTCGGCGCGAGCCACCCCGTTGCCAGCAATCCGAGGCACAAACAGCCGAAGGTTCGTCTCAACATAGTGTCAATCGCAATGAGCCATCAGCCTCAGTAGGCCCAGCGGGTTTCGAGTCCCACCCGGTTGCGGGTGAAGGGCCGGTCATCCGAAGCGTTGTGTGAGAACTCGTAAAAGACGCCGGCGGTCCAACGCTCCTTGAGCTGGACCTCGAACTGCGGGCTCACCAGGAACACGTCATCCGTCCCGCGGGTGCCGGCGCCGACGGCCGTGGCCTCGTAGTCCGAGTGGTAGTAACGGGCGGTGACGCTGAAGACGTAGCGGGTGAGGAGTTCCTGTCGCACGCCCACGTTAACCCCCGCGCTGAGGTAGTTCTGGTTGCCGTAGTAGGCGGAGGAGTAGTACCGCTGGAACAGCCCCAGGGAGAGCGTGGTCCGTTCTTGCGGGCGATAGACGGCCGCCACATCCCAAATCGGCGCCAGCGTATCGTCCACGCCGCCGCGGTACTGGCGCCAATCCAGGCCCACGGTGGCGTTCACGTCCAGCTTCTCCGAAGCGCTGTAGATCGCGCGCAACAGCAGGTCTTCGTAGTTTTGGTCGGGGAAGCCCTCCATGTCGATGTAGCCCAGCGTCAGACCGACGCCCACGTTCAACCTCGAGGAATATTGATAATTCAGCCAGTCCCGGTTGGACCAATCCCAGGAGTTGTAGCGGTCGGGGTAGTCCGTGATGTCCAGCCCGAAGTTCACTTCGGCGGACAGCTTCTCTCCAAAGGCGTAGCGTGCGTTCAGCGCCGTGCCCAGCGCGAGCCGGTCGGTCCGGGTCCCCGTTTCCACCACCGGATCCGTGCCAGCCGAGACCGTTTGACTGAGGCCAAGCGAGAGCTTCGTGAACGCCAGCGAGGCTGACAACGCCGCGGCATGGTTGATGGTATTCCTGTCCGTCTGGTCCGTATAAATCAGGAAGCTCGGGTCGTAGCTGATCGTGAGCGACTTGCCCCCGTTTGTCGTCAGGTCCGAGCTGGCGATGGTGAATCCCGGCCGGAGGGCCCACACCACGTCATCCACTTTGTCGGTGTCCCGGATGAAGATGTTGTCATCGTAGGAGACCGAGGCGGAAGCGCGTGGCGAGAACTCGAAACTACCCAGCCGGAACAGCCCTTCGCGAGGGGCGGCGGGTGCGGGGGGAGGCACCTCCGGCGTCGGGGGCATCACCAATTCCTGCGCGCCGACCGACCCGATGCCCAGGGCGATCACTCCGGCGGCAAGGGTCTTGAGCGAGCCGTGAACGATCTTTCCAGCGAAGGTTCTCATTCGATTAGTCAAGTCCATCGACGCCACGCCGCACTCGGGCGCCCGCTCGCTTGGGCTCTTCTGGCAACAAGCGTCGGCATGGGCCGAGTCAAGCCCATCCCTCAGGAGGTGACAAGCTTCAAATCGGTCCACCCAGAATCGCGTTGCCACCTCCCCAAGGAAATGCTTCCCTAGCAGCGGTCTGTATGATGGTCCTACTTCTGGAATCGGCCAAATCCGCGGTCGTGGAAGCCCGGCTCGCCCGGCTCAATTCCTCCGTGCGCCGCTTCAACCCGGACGGGGTCATGGACTTGGGCCGCGAAACCGCCGAGCTCGTGTATGTCGTCCCGTTCGAGGCGCTGTCAGAACCTTCCTGGCCGCAACTCCGGGTCCGGCTCTCGCAGGCCAACTGCTACTACGTGGTGGCCGGTGAGCGCCTGGATTCCGCCCAGATCATCCACGCCGCGCGCGACGGCGCCTACGATGTCCTCCAACTCGCTGACACGGATACGCGCTGGGCGGAGTCGCTGAAGAAGGCGATGGATTCACAGACCCTGTGGGTGCAGCTCTACGGGGGCAGCCAGATCCCGGAACCGGACGCGCTCCTCGGCCAGTCCGCCGCGATGAAGTCGCTCCGGCAGGCCATCGAGCGGCTGGGGCCGACGGTGGCCAGCGTGCTGATCCTGGGCGAATCCGGCGTGGGCAAGGAGCGCGTGGCCAACGCGTTGCACGCAGCCTCGGGCCGAGGCCCATTCGTCGCCCTCAACTGCGCCGCGATTCCGAAGGAACTGATGGAGGCGGAGTTGTTCGGCGCCGAGAAAGGCGCTTACACGGGCGCGACGAAGACGCGGCCTGGCCTTGTCGAACAGGCTTCCGGCGGCACGTTGTTCCTCGACGAGATCGGCGAACTCGAGGTGAGACTCCAGCCGAAGATCCTCCGTTTTCTGGAAACGCGCAAGGCCCGGCGCGTGGGCAGCAACACGGAAATCCAGTCGGAGGTGCGCGTCCTCTCCGCGACCAACAGCAACCTGGAAGCCGAGGTTGCCCATGGCAAGTTCCGCTCGGACCTGTATTACCGGTTGTCCGAGGTGATCCTGCACGTGCCGCCGCTGCGCGCCCGGCCGGAAGACATCCCGCACTTCGCCATGCCGTTCCTGCAGGCGGCCGGGGAACGGGCGGGCAAGTACTTCGAGAGTGCGGAGCCGGAGCTGATCCGGAAGTTCAAGCAATACGACTGGCCCGGGAACGTCCGCGAACTGCGCAATGCCATCGACCGCATGGTGATTCTCTACGACGGTCCCGTGTTGCGCGCCGCGTGGTGGGAACCGCCACGGCGGCAGCCGCCCAACGTCGTGGAACACGCCACGGCCGCTCAGATGGCCGTGGCCCGACCCCTGGGCTTGAATGGTGCCCCGATGCCGATCAGCCGCCGGCAAAAGCTGGATTTGGCCCGGCAACTCCTGGAATCCAGCGGCAACGACCTCACCTGGGTCGCCGCCCAGCTTGGGATTCATCCGACGACGCTCTACCGCTGGCGCAAAGCCGGCAAGGTCTGAGGGGCGCTTGCCTCGGGCTGTTCTCGGGGCCTCCGGAGCGTGCGCTTGCTTGCGGCGAAGGTACCCGGGGCCCGAGCGCCGCCCGTTCTCGGCCTCAATCCCGTGGCGTCCAATGCCGAGCGACTGGGCGTTCCACAGCCCGCCCTTTCCGAGGCCGCCGGATCGATTCCACCTTCTTGGGCCGGGCGCGACAGTGCAGGACGATCGGGCATCCCTCGAAGCCGAAGGCCCGCCGCAGTTGGCCAGCCAGATACTTGCGGTAGGGCTCGGAGAACAGCTCGTCCCGGTTGATGAACAGGAGGAACGTGGGCGGGGCTTGCTGAACCTGGGTGGCATAGAAAAACTTCAAGAAATGGCCCGCGGCACTCACCGGTTGCTGGCGCTCCACCGCCTCCTGAAGCGTGCGGTTCAACAGCGCGGTCGGAATCGTCTGCCGCAACTGCGCCGCCACATAACGAATCGCCTCCAGCAACCGGTCGAGGTGAAAACCGGATTTGGCCGACGTGAAAATGACGGGAGCGTAGTCGAGGAAAAAGAGCCGTTCTTGCACCCACTCGCCGAACTCGCCCAGCGTGGTCAGGGCCTTCGGAGTGTCGCGCCGCCGCTCCTTGCGCGCCCGCCGCTGCAACTCCTCCTCCCGCGCCTTGGCCACGGCCGGCTCCGCCAGGTCCCACTTGTTGACCACGACCACGCAGGCCTTGTGGGCGGCCACGATCTTGTCTGCCACTTTCTTGTCCTGCTCGAGGATGCCGGACTCGGCGTCCAGCACGAACACGACGATGTCGCAGCGGTGGATCGAGTCTTCGGCGCGTTTGACGCTGAAGAACTCGATCGAGTTGTCGATGCGGCGCTCTTTCCGCATGCCGGCCGTGTCGATAAGGACATAGCGCTGCCGGACGCCGTCGGTCTCAACCTCGAACGGCACATCCACCGAATCGCGGGTGGTGCCGGGAACGGGAGTGACAATCACGCGCTCGGACTGCGTCAGGGTGTTGATGATGGAACTCTTCCCGACGTTGGGCCGGCCGATGATGGCCAGCTTCAGGGCGTCGCCGCCCGCACGGTCGCCCGGCGGGGCCAGCGGGGGAGTCTTCGGCAACAGGGCGATGGCGGAGTCCAGTAGCGGCCCGATCCCGCGGTCGTGGATGGCGCTGACGGGGAATACCAGGTCGAAACCCAGTTCAGCGAACTCCGCGGCGGCGGGTTCGTGGGTTGGGGCATCGACCTTGTTCGCGACGACGAGCACCGGCTTGCCGCTGGCGCGCAGGCGACCGGCCACTTCCCGGTCGAGCGGCCTCACCCCTTCCCGGGCGTCGACCACGAAGAAGATCACCGTGGCCGAGTCGATCGCGATCTGCACCTGTTTCACCGCGGCGGCCACAATGGGATCTTTGGCCTTTTCGCCGCGGAGCAGACCAATCCCTCCGGTATCGACGAGGGTGAACGGCTGCCCGTGCCACTCAGCCTCGGCGCTGATGCGGTCGCGCGTGACGCCGGGCTGGTCGTGGACGATGGCGATCCGCCGGCCGACGAGGCGGTTGAACAGCGCCGACTTGCCGACGTTGGGGCGGCCGACGATGGCGATCAGACCTGACATGGCGTCAGCATGGAACGGCCCGCGTCCGCCGCAAAGCCAAAATCGGTATTCGCCTGTGGGCGGTGCGCCGCACCAGGGGCGGGCAACTCCGAAAAAGGGTTGAGTGCCGGTGAAGTTGCGGCATGATGCCCGCAAATTCCATAGGAAAACCATGAGCAACTTCTCCGCTCCCCCGACCCCCGCACGGAAGAAACGCGGTTGCTTCTTCTACGGCTGCCTGACGATGGTGATCCTGGCCATCCTGATCGGCCTGGCCGGGTTCTTCGCCGTGCGGTATGCGCTCAACAAGTTCACCGCCCTGATCGAGCAATACACCGACCCGGCGCCTGCCACCTTGCCCCAGGTGGAGTTCTCACCCGGAGACTACAAGCAGTTGCAGGCGCGGCTGGCCGAGTTCCAGGAAGCGTTGGATGGCCGGAAGGAAGGTCTGCCACTCACCTTGACGGCCACCGAGCTCAATGCCCTCATCGCCAACCATGCCTCGATGAAGGAGTGGAAGGATCGGCTGCACGTGACGATCGAGGGTGATCAAGTCAAGGGGCAGGTCAGCCTTCCGCTCGACCGGATCGCCAGCATGCCGGGTCTGTCGCGATTGAAGGGCCGTTACTTGAACGGCTCAACCGTCCTGAAGGCTTCGCTGGAGAACGGGCTGCTGGACGTCCACATGATGTCCCTCGAGGTGAAGGGGATGAAGCCGCCGGAGGAGATCATGGCCCAACTTCGCAGCGAGAACCTTGCGAAGGATGTTCAAAACAGACCCGAGGTCTCGGCCAACTTGCGGAAGCTCGAGAGCCTCGAAGTCCAGGACGGGATGGTCACGCTGAAAACCAAAACCCCGCCAGCCACCGCCCCGGCTCAGTAAGGACTGTCTCCGGTGCGCTCCCGAACCCGCGGGCGGAGCCCGGAACTTCACTGAGCCCCGAACAGACGGGCGTGCTCCAGGCTGACGTAGCGGTCGGTCATCCCGGCGATGTAGTCGCAGACGGCCCGGGGGAGCCCGACCTTCTTGGTGCGGCGGCGGGCTTGTTGGCCGATCTCCTGCGGGTGCGCCAGGTAGTGCTGGAAGAGCTGCTCCATCCGGCGGATCGCGCGTTCGTTCGGCTCATGGACGACCGGGTTGAAGTAGAGGTTGTCGTGGAGGTAATCGCGGAGTTCCTGGTTCAACTCCCGGCACTCCGGGCTGTACTGAATCAGCGGTTCCTTCCGGGCCCGGACGTCGTCCGCGGATCGGACGCGGGACGTCCGCAGGTTGGCTTCGCTGGTGTGAACGACATCGCGCACTTCGCCGTCGATGATGCAGCGAATGGTGAAATACCACCGGCATTCGTCCGGCAGCGCGCCGCATTGCCGGGCCACCGTCCGGGCCGCCTGGCGCCAGAGGCGGACTTCCCGGCCGAGCTTCTTTTCCGAGAGCAGGCCGGAGTCGAGCCCATCGTCCAGGTCGTGGCTGTAATAGGTGATCTCGTCGGAGAGGTTGGCGACCTGCGCCTCCAACGACGCGGAAGGACCTTGCATCCGGTTGCTCGGAGCGGGGCGGTCGTAGGTGGTTTCGTGTTTGGCGAGGCCCTCGCGCACCTCCCACGTCAGGTTCAAACCGGCGAAGCGCGGGTACTTCTGCTCGAGTTCTTCGACGACGCGGAGGCTCTGGCAGTTGTGCTCGAACCCGCCCTGGTCTTTCATCAGCTCGTTGAGCGCGAGCTCGCCCTTGTGGCCGAACGGGGAGTGGCCGAGGTCGTGGGCCAGCGCGATCGTCTCCGCCAGGTCTTCGTTGAGCTGGAGCGCCTGGGCGATGTTCCGCGCGATGGCCGCCACTTCCATGGTGTGCGTGAGCCGGGTGCGCAGGTGATCGCCGCTGCCGTTGAGGAACACCTGGGTCTTGTATTCCAACCGTCGGAACGCGCGGGAATGGATCACCCGGTCGCGGTCGCGTTGGTAATGGGTACGCCAGTCGGGCGGCGGCTCGGCGTACCTGCGGCCGCGGGTGTTGGCGCTGAACTGGGCGTACGGCGCCAGCAATTGGCGCTCGAGCTGTTCCAGTGCTTCGCGGGTGCGGGGCATGATCTCAAGGCGGAGCGCGGAAGGCGGATCGGAGCTGAAGTTCCGCGGCCGGCTAGGCCGCCAGCAGTTGCTGCACGGACACGCCCTTGAGCTCGAACAGGCGCCGGATCGTGTCCTCGATCAGGTTGTTCGGGCAGGAGGCGCCGGCCGTGACCCCGACCGTCACGCGACCCGTGGGCAGCCAGTCGCGCGTTTCCACCTCGCGGCCGATGTGCTGGTCGTAGTGGATGATGAGCTGGCCGGACACCATCTTGGCGGCGTTCTTGATGAAGTAGGTCGGCAGCTTGGCCTCGCCCATCTCCGCCAGATGCGACGTGTTTGAGGAATTGTAGCCGCCGATGACGAGGAGCAGGTCCGGCGGCTGGGTCAGCAATTTCTCCAAGGCGTCCTGGCGGTCCTGCGTCGCGCCACAAATGGTGTCAAAGAAGCGGAAGTGCTCCGGCAGCGCGGCAACGCCGTGGCGCTGCTCCATCGCCGCGCGGATGCGGTGCTGCACTTCCTCCGTCTCACCGCGGAGCATGGTGGTCTGGTTGGCGACTCCGACCGCGCGCAGGTGAATGTCCGGATCGAATCCTGGCGAGTACGCGCCTCTGAACTTCTCGAGGAACTCCGCCTTGTTGCCGCCGCGGACGATGTAATCGCAGACGTAGTCGGTTTCGGCCAGGTTGAAGACCACGAGGTAGTGGCCCGTGCCGTAAGCGGTGGCTTGGGAGGTGGTTGCCTTGGTTTCCTCGTGCCTGGCTTTGCCGTGGATGATGCTGGTCACGGATTCTTTCGAGTACTGACGGACGCGCTTCCACACGCTCATCACGTCGCCACAGGTCGTATCGACGAGGATGCAGCCCTTCTCCTCGAGCGTGGTACGCGTGCTGACTTCCGTGCCGAAGGCAGGAACGATCACCACGTCCTCGGCCATCAGCCGCGCCATCTCGTCCTCCGTCGGCTTGTGCGAGATGGTCACGATCCCCATGTTGCGGATCTGGTCGTTGACTTCCGGGTTGTGAATGATCTCCCCCAGAAGATAGATGCGCTTGGGAGGGGGGAACGCCTTGCGCGCGGCGTAGGCGAGGTCGATGGCCCGCTCCACGCCGTAGCAGAAGCCGAACTCCTTGGCCAGCTTCACCGTCAGCCGCCCGTCGGCGGAAAGGACGCCGCCGTGGGCCCGGATGCGATCCACCAGTTCGCTGCGGTAGTGCGAGATCACCTGGGCCTGCACGGCCTCCATGATGTCCGGCCGCCGCAGGTTGACCTTCGGACTCGCCGATGTGATTTGCGTGGACATGCCAGTCGAACTGTAGCACCAGTCGCGTTGGCGTCGAGGCCAAAGCCGGCTACGAAACGAGCCAGTCCAGGATGGCCTTCTGCACGTGCAGGCGGTTTTCCGATTGATCGAAGATGGTCTGCGCGTGCGCCTCGAACGTCTCCGCGTCGATCTCCTTGCCCCGGTAGGCGGGCAGGCAGTGCATGACGAGGGCGTCCGGTTGGGCGCACTTCACGCAGGCCGTGTTGATCTGGTAGCCGGCCAACGCCTGGAGTCGTTGTTGGGCTTCGGCCTCTTTGCCCATCGAAACCCACACGTCGGTGTAGAGCACGTCGGCGCCCGTAGCCGCTGCTTGGATGTCCTCGGTGCAAATCACCCGGCCGCTGGCGCGCCGCAACAGCTCGGCGTCCGGCTGGTACGCCCGGGGCGCCGCGATCCGCAGCTCAAAGTCGAGCCTGGCCGCGGCCCACACCCAACTGGCCGGCACATTGCAGGCGCCGTCGCCGACAAAGGTGATCACCTGGCCTTGGATCGCTCCACGCTTCTCCTGGATCGTGAAGATATCGGCCAGGATCTGGCAGGGGTGCTCCACGTCGGTCAATGCGTTGATCGTGGGGATGCGGGCGAACTCGGCGAACTCCTCCACGTCCTTCTGCGCGTAGGTGCGGATCACCGCGCCGTGGACCATCCGCCCCAGCACGCGCGCCGTGTCCCGGATCGGTTCGCCCCGGCCGAGCTGGATCTCCGCCGCGCTGAGGAACATCGGGCGACCGCCCAACTCGCTGATCCCGACCTCGAACGAGACGCGGGTGCGGGTGGAGGACTTGGCAAAAATCATCGCCCACGTCTGCCCGGCCAGCGGCAGCCGCGGATGCCGGCCCCGCTCGCGCTTCGTGACCGCAGAGTCCGCCAGGATCCGTTCCATATCCGCCCGTGACAGCTTCTCAATGCTCAACAGATGCTTCATTGTGACCTGACTCTTCCTTCCCCAGGAAAGGGGATAGCAAGCACCAAACGCGACCAAGTCTCAAGCGATTTCTGCGAGGTTTTTCCGCGATTCCGTGGATCTTCGAGTTGCCGGCGGACCGCGGCCGTCCTCGGCCGCAGTGACGACCAAACGCTCACTTCGCCATGGACCGGGTCGCTTGCGCGCGGTACACCCCACCGGGCTGCGCCCGGGCGGACGGGCGCACCCCTCCGCGTCGAGCCCTCGACAACCTGGAGGCTGAACCGGCGATGCCGGCGATCAGACGTTGGGAGGCGGGAACTCGATGAACTCCCGCGCCAGTCTGTCGTTCACCGCCGTCACCAGCCAGTAGCCCTCGGCCTTGCTGCCATCGTGATTGTCGCGCAGGCGCGAGCAACACCGATCGGTAACGACCTCGGCGCCCTGGAACCGCCGCTCGGTGAAGGCGTGATGGTGCCCGCCGAACACCCCCTTCAGGTTGAAGCCGGCAAAGCGTCGGAGCACCTCATCGGCATTCAGCGGCCGCATCGGCACGCCCTCCCCGAGCGGGAAATGCGTGAAGACCACCGTGGGCTTGTCGTGATCGAGTTTCGGCAACGTCGCATCGAGCCAGCCCAACGTGGCGGCCTGGATTCGCGTGTTCTGGTAATCGGTGCCCTGGGTCGAGTCCAGGCCCACGAACT
>Ga0315274_10007432_pt1 | contig 15859 bp, 13 predicted proteins | sample YL17G02_20_MG_FD_203700 | JGI IMG/M metagenome (GOLD analysis project Ga0315274, IMG submission 203700) | Sediment microbial communities from Yellowstone Lake, YNP, Wyoming, USA - YL17G02_20 | ecosystem: Environmental > Aquatic > Freshwater > Lake > Sediment | place: USA: Wyoming | collected... | reverse complement strand
GAGCAGTCGTCTGCGGGCCAGCTCTCGATGGTGAGGCGGATGGCGCTCCAGACGGGATACGGGATGAGCTCGGCGCTGCGGTTGACGATGCACGCGATGCCGACGACCTCGCCGCCGCATTCACGGATGACCTTTGCGGTCTCCTCCGAGGACTTGCCGGTCGTGACGACGTCTTCGCTGATGATGCAGCGTGTGCCTTCGGCGATGACGAACCCACGGCGCAGGGACATGACACCGTCCTCACGTTCCGCGAAGATGCCGGGCTTGCCCAGCTGACGTGCCAGCTCATACGCAACGATGATGCCGCCCATGGCGGGCCCCACGATGAGGTCGAAGGGTACCGGGCGGAACTGTTCGGCCGCGACTGCCAGAACGCGGGCCGCGCGGTCGGGGTACTGCAGGAGACGCGCGCATTGGACGTAGCGGTCACTGTGTCTGCCGGACGAGAGCAGAAAGTGGCCCTCGAGCAGCGCCCCGGTTTGCTTCAGTTCGTTCAGAACCAGTTCGTCGGTTGTCATGGTATCCTCCATCGGATGTTACAACAAATAGGACTGTCCCCTGTTACACAGGGTCTGTTACAGTCTTGGAACCGTCCCGAGAATGTTACGGACGGTCGTGAGGTTGGTCAGGTGCTCGGTTGCGCAGTAGCGTTCCAGGCCGCCCACGATGTCGAGCATGGCGGTCGGCTTGACGAAGGTTGCGGTGCCGACCTGCACTGCAGTCGCGCCAGCCATAATGAACTCGAGGGCGTCCTGCCAAGTGGCGATGCCACCGATGCCGACAACCGGGATGTGGACGGCGCGGGCCACCTCCCAGACCATGCGCAGGGCGATGGGCTTGATGCACGGACCGGACAGTCCGGCGGTCACGTTGTCGAAGACGGCCTTGCGGGCATTGATATCGACTGCCAGGGCCTTGAATGTGTTGACCAGGGAGACAGCATCGGCTCCCGCCTGTTCGCAGGCGATCGCCATCGCCGTGACGTTTTCGGCGTTGGGGGATAGCTTGACCATGAGCGGCTTGCTGCACACGCGGCGAACCGCCGTGACGACGCTTGCTGCTACGTCGCTGTTGATGCCGAAGGCCATCCCGCCTTCGTGCACATTGGGACAGCTGATGTTGAGTTCGACGATGTCAATGCCCTCGGCATTGGATACTAGCCGGACGCCTTCAATGTACTCCTCCAGGTCGCCACCGCCGACGTTGGCAATGATGGCCGTGCCCAGTGTGCGCATGCGTGGCAGCTCGCGCTCCAGGAAGATGGGGATGCCCGGGTTCTGGAGCCCCACCGAGTTCATCATGCCGGCGGGCGTCTCCCACACGCGCAGACCAGGGTTGCCCTCGCGCGGGCGCAGGGTGAGGCCCTTGGTGCATATGCCACCAAGCTTGCCCACGTCGAAATAATCGCCGTACTCGGCGCCAAAGCCGAAGGTACCGGACGCCGCGATGACGGGGTTCTTGAGTGTGACGCCGCACAGGGTTGTCTCAAGCATGCCAGATCACCTCCGCTGCGTCAAACACAGGACCGTCGGCGCAGACGCGCTTGTTGCCGAGGACCGTCGGACGCGAACATACCAGGCAGGCGCCGACGCCGCACGCCATATGTGCTTCGAGCGAAGCCTGGCAGGGGACGCCGGCTTCAGCGCACAGTTGTGCCACGCGTGCCATCATGGGCGTGGGTCCGCACGTCACCACAGTATCATACGCATGCGGGTCAAAGATTGCCATACAGAATCCCCTGGTGCCGTCACACCCATCTTCAGTGGCGACCCGTACGTCCACGCCGAGGTTCAGGAGTTGGGCAACCGCGTAGGGGTGGCTCTTGAAACCCGCAATTACAGTCAAGTCACCGGGAGGCAGCGTGCGTGCAAGGCAGAACGTGGGGGCAATGCCGATGCCGCCGGTCACAATGGCTATCCTGCCGTGCAACTCCTCGGTGCGGAAGCCGTGTCCGAGTGGCCCGATCAGTGCCACCTCCCCTCCTTCGTCGAGGCGCGCCAGCAGTTCGGTTCCTCTTCCGCGTACCTGGTAGAGGAAGCCGACGGTGTCCTCGTCCACGCTGTGGATGCTGATGGGGCGCGCCAGCAGCGGCTCACGGTCCCAGGCCCGCACCATGTAGAATTGGCCGGGAGCGCCGCCGGTGGTGGTCGCGACGGTCAGACGGTAGACGTCGTCCGTCAGGCGTTCCTGCGACAGGACCGTCACTCCTTCAATGTATGCAGGCGACGAGATCGTCATGTCCACAGCGCGTTCACGGCCGCTCGGATATCATCCCGCATGCGTTCCGCTTCGGCTGCCGCACAGGCGTCGAAGTGCGCAGCACCGTCTTCCTGCTTCTTCCACGCCAGCAGGATACCGCGACTGGAGTTGACGATGCCGCCATTGCCATTTGTGAGGTAGAGCGCAACGTCGGCAGCCGTGCCACCCTGGGCGCCGTAGCCCGGGACGAGGAAGAAGACGCTGCTCAGCTGCTGCCGCAGAGCCTGTGCCTCCTCCACATGGGTGCAGCCGACAACACCCCCGACACTGCTGTAGCCACAGGTGCCGATGTAGTGCGCCCCAAGCTCGGCGACACGCCGACCGACCTCGGTGTAGACGTGGGCGCCGGACTTCTGCTCGAGATACTGGATGTCGACGGCCCCCGGATTGCTGGTACGGATGAGGACAAAGAGGCCCTTCTCGTGGTCCTGGACCCAGGGCAGCCAGGGTTCGATGCTGTCCATGCCCATGTATGGCGAGAGGGTCACGTAGTCGGCCTCGAACTCGCCTTCGAAGTGAGCTTTGGCATACATCTGGGCCGTGGCGGCGATGTCGCCGCGCTTGATGTCCGCGACAGCGATGCAACCCTTGCTGCGGATGTATTGCAGTGTCCTGGCGTAGGCGCGCAGCCCCTCCAGTCCCAGTGTCTCGTAGTAGGCGATCTGCAGCTTGAAGCATGCGCAGCTTGGTGTCGTGGCGTCCACGATACGCCGGTTGAACTGGAACAGGGCCTCGGCGGAATCGTCGAACCCTGCGCGGAACTCCGGCGGCAGGTAGTCCAGCGACGTGTCCAGGCCCACGCAGACGGGGCCGCGCGTCGCCACGGCATCAAACAACTTGTCGACGATCATTGGCGTTCCTCCTGTTTCGATGTGGCAGCATCGTAGACGATTCTTCCCGCCCTGATGGTCATGGCCACGCGACCGACCAGTGTTCTGCCGTCGAATGGGGTGTTATGCCCCTTGCTTGCGAATGCCGTGGCGTCGACGGTCCACGGCGTGTGGAGGTCGACGAGCACGAGGTCGCCATCATAGCCGGGAGCGATGCAGCCCTTGTTCAGTCCCAGGATGCGTGCCGGATTTCTACTCATGAGTTCACTAAGCCGGGCGAGAGTGATGTGTCCTGGGTGAACCAGAGTGGTGTAGCAGACGCCGAAGGCGGTCTCCAGGCCCACCATGCCCGGAGCGCCGGCGGCTTTGTCATCCGCCGTGTGGGGTGCGTGGTCGGTGGCGATGGCATCGACCCACCCTTGTTCCACGGCACGAATCACAACGTCCACATCCTGCTGTGTCCGCAGTGGGGGGTTGACACGGTAACTAGTTGCGCTGGTCAATGCCAGGTGGTGCGGGGTCACCTCGCAGGTCACGGCCTGACCGCGTTCCTTGGCTGCGATGATGGCGCGCATGGAGCCTTCGGTGCTGACGTGGGCGATGTGCAGGCGACAGCCGGCTACGCGCGCCAGCTCGATGTTGCGCTGCGTCATCAGGTCCTCGGCCAGACGATAGTCGGTGCCGGAGAGGTTCATGTCTTCGCAGTGACACATGACCGTCAAGCCCAACCTTGTGGCGGTCGTCATCGCCTGCAGCATGACGTGGGCGTCCATGACGTCGTGTCCGTCATCGCTGATGATGTGCACTGCGTCTCCCAGCGATTCGAGGTGGTCGAGTGTCACGCCGTCCATGTTCTCTGTGATGGACGCGCACTGGCGTACGTCGACGAGGCCAATGGAGGCCGCGCGGTCCAGTACGTCCTGCACCTGCAGCCTGCTGCTGATGACAGGCTTCGTGTTGGCCATGAGGTTGACGGCTGTATAGCCACCACGCACGGCTGCATGGCTTCCGCTTGCCAAGTCTTCCTTGTGCGTCAGCCCGGGGTCCCTGAAGTGGGCGTGCAGATCGCAAAAAGCCGGCAGGCACGTAAGCCCGCCCGCTTCGATTGCGGCGCCGTCCGAGGAAAGCCCCGTCCCGACGGCGGTGATGACACCGCTCCGGACAAGGATGTCCATCTCTCCGTCCTGGACAGAATCGACCACATGTGCCCCGCGTAATAGGAGTGATTTGGTGTCAGACGTCATTGTTCCTCAGTCCTTGCCGACCGTGTAGATCTCGTCGCAGTACTGGCAACGGTACTGGCCGAGTTCACGGTTCACCAGTGTGAAGACGTGCGGCACGTACTTCTCGACGGACGTGACGCAGCGCGGGTTCTTGCACTTGATGACGTCCTCGACCCGGTCCGGCAGCTCAGGCTTCACCTTGCGCACGATGTGCTCGTCTTCGATGACGTTGATGGTGACGTTCGGGTCGATGAGCGCCAGCATCGTGACATCGAAGTCGACGTTGTTCTCGATCTTGATGATGTCTTTGCGTCCCAGGCGCGTGCTGGCTGCGTTCATGATGAGGGCGACCGAGTAGTCGGCCTTGTCCAGGCCCAGCTGGTAGAACATGCGGATGCCGAGGCCTGCGCGGATGTGGTCGATGACGATGCCGTTCTTGATGCTCGTGATGGTCAACATCTCAGCTCACCCCCAGCAGTTTCGCAATCAGGGCCATGCGGGCGTACATGCCGAACTTGGCCTGCTTGAAGTAGTAGGCGCGCGGGTCGTCGTCGATGTCGTAGGAGATCTCCCCGACACGAGGCAGCGGGTGCATGACGATCATGTCCTTGCGGGCCAGTCGCATCTTCTCGGCATTCAGAATGTAGACGTCCTTGAGACGGACGTAGTCGTCTTCGTTGAAGAAGCGCTCCTTCTGGACGCGGGTCATGTACAGGATGTCCAGGTTGCCGATGACATCGTCGAGGCGTTCGACCTCCTGGTATGCGATGCCTTTGGCGGCTAGATCAGCGGTTACGTAGTCGGGAACGCGCAGCTCCTTGGGCGAGATGAGCACGAACCGGTTGCCTAGGTAGCGTGAGGCGGCCTTGATGAGAGAGTGGACCGTGCGCCCAAACTTCAAGTCCCCGCAGCAGCCGATGGTGAGCCCCGTCAGCTGGTGCTTCACGAAGCGGATAGTCAGGAGGTCCGTCAGTGTCTGCGTCGGGTGCAGGTGGCCGCCGTCGCCCGCGTTGATGACAGGAACGGGCGAATACTGGCTGGCGATGCGCGGGGCCCCCTCCTTGGGGTGACGCATGACGATGATGTCGGCGTAGCACGCTACCGTTCGGATGGTGTCGGCAACGCTCTCGCCCTTGGCGACTGAGCTGGAGGTGGGTTCGGAGAAGCCGACCACGTTGCCGCCGAGACGGAGCATGGCAGCCTCAAAGCTGAAACGGGTGCGGGTGGAGGGTTCGTAGAAGAGCGTTGCGAGAATGGAAGAGTCACACAGGTGATTGTATTGAGCGGGAGATTGAATGATCTGGTCAGCGAAGTCGAAGATCTCGTCGAGTTCCCCAGGACTGAAGTCCGTCGGGTCAAGCAGGTGCCTGCCTTTGAGCATACTGTTCCCCCATTGTCTGAGTAACGGGGCACGTGACCCTTAAAGAGTATACGAAGGTCGTCTTTTCGTGCAAGCATTTCTCTTCACACATGACGAGACGGCCTTGCCGGCAAGAAGGCACAGCCGCTGCTGACGGACGACAATCTGGTACCAGACCGTCACCCGTCGGCCGATCGTCCAACTCCCGTTCCTAGCGACGAACTCTCTTGAAATCGATGAATCCCCTGTCGACGTCCACTGAGAGAAGCTGGACCCGCGTGCGCTGTCCGACATCCAGCCCTTCGAAGCCGCGGATCACCCTGCCTTCAACAGGTAGGGTAAGCAGCCGTGCCCACGTTCCCTTGGCGGCAGCGCCAGTGACGATGGCATCGAACTGTTCGCCGATCCGGGATCCGAGGAGGAGTGCTGCCGCGGACTTGCCGACCTGCCGTTCGACCTTGTTGGCGGCGTCTTCCTGTTCCGTACAGTGGGTCGCCAGTGTGGCCAGCTCGTCGATGTCGTACGGTGCGCATCTCCCGGCAAGCGCCGCCTTCAGCAAGCGCTGAGTCACGAGGTCTGGGTACCTGCGGTTGGGCGCGGTCGAATGGGTGTAGTCCCTGACAGCGAGGCCGAAGTGTCCTTCGGCATTGGCTCCTGGCAGTTCTGCAGCGTATTCACCGGGCCCCAGGAGTTTGATGATCGTGAGGGACAGGTCGGGGAACGTCACGGGATCAGCCGCCTTCGCGCTGGTCAGAAAGTCCTCGAGTGCCTTCGGATCGGGAACGTCGGAAAGCTTGAATCCATGCTCGGCGGCTACTTCGACGATGCGGTCCCAGCGCTTTGGCGTGTGCACGACGCGGCGGATCGAGGGAAACCTGTGAGAGGTGAGAAACCGCACCGTAACGCCGTTGGCTGCGATCATGAAGTCCTCGATGAGTTCAGTGGCGCGGTTCTTCCCCTGCACCTGGAGGCTGCTGATCGTGTCGCCCTCAAACAGTGGTCTTGCCTCGATGGTCTGCAGGCTGAGCGCTCCAAGGGCATGGCGGTGACTCTTCAGGCGTTGGGCAACCTTGTCCTGAAGTGACAGGTTCTCGGCCAGGCCGGGCACGGCAGCGACCGGTTGCGGCATTGGTCCAGCTTCCTCCAGCCATGCCCCGACGCTACTGTAGGCCAGCTTGGCGTGGCTGCGGACGATGGCCGGATAGACATTGGATCCCTGCAGGGTGCCGTCGGCGGCAACAACCAGGTCGACGACAATGACAAGGCGGTCTTGTTCCTGATTCAGTGAGGTGAGGTCGGTGGACAGCTTGTCGGGAAGCATGGGGAACTTCTCGGCAGCGGTGTACACCGAAGTGGTGTTGGTGCGTGCGTGGTCGTCGATCGCGGACTCATTCCTGACAAGAGCATCGACATCCGCCACGGCGACAAGAATCCTGGTGGTTCCATCCTCCATGGCTTCCGCGACCGTGAGCTGGTCCAGGTCGAGCGAGTCATCGTTGTCGATCGAAGACCACAGAAGATTCCTGAGGTCACGAAGGCCCCCGCCCTCCGAGACAGCGGGCCCCTCGATGCGGTCGACCTCGGCGAGGACCTCTGCCGAGAAATCGGGAAGCAATCCCCTCTCGAGCATCACGCGGTGAGCGATGTACTCCAGAATTGCGCGGTGTTTGGTTTCGCCTATCTTCACAGGAACTCCTTCATTCCAGACTGAGACTCTACCTGAGTCTTGCTGTCAGTATAGTGGAGTCACCACAAATCGCTTCATGGTTGCGCGTCCCATGAAAAGGGCACGGGTTGCCGAGAGCCACAGGACCTGTACAATAAGACTCTGTGCCCAGAGGGGGCATTAGCGACAGTCTGTGGGTGTTGATACGTGGAGGAGACAGGTATGCAGTCAGTATTCATGTTCATCAGGGACTTCGTGGGCACGCCGGCGGTGCTGGTCAGTATGGTCGCACTCGTCGGCCTGGTCGTGCTGCACAAATCGTTCAGTGAAGTGCTGATGGGTACTGTCAAGACGATCGTCGGCTTCCTGGTGCTCGGTGTCGGCGCGGCTACACTCATCAGCTCACTGAACTATCTGGGGCAGATGCTGCAGTTCGGGTTTCACATCCGTGGCGTCCTGCCCAACAACGAAGCCGTCATCGCGATCGCGCTCAAAGCCCTGGGTTCGCAGCCTGGATGGGTGATGATCTTCGGTTTCCTGTTCAATACCTTTCTGGCCCGTGTGACGAAGTGGAAGTACATTTTTCTCACCGGTCATCACACGCTCTACATGGCTATCGTGCTGGTCGTCGTGCTGACGGCCGCCGGCATGCCCAGTGTCTGGGTCACGGTGGTGGCTTCCGTTCTTCTGGGAACGGTCATGACGCTGATGCCTGCACTGGCTCAACCGTTCATGCGGCAGGTCATGGGAGGTGACGAGGTCGCCGTGGGCCATTTCGGGTCGCTGTCGTACATCGTGGCTGGACTGCTGGGCAAGTGGTTTGGCGACAGAAGTCAGTCGACCGAGGACATCAAGCTGCCCAGAGGGCTCGACTTTCTGCGCGATTCGCTGATCTCCTCGGGACTGGTCATGACGGTCCTCTTCATGGCGCTCACGCTGAAAGCAGGCTCCACTTTCGTGCGGGATGTGCTGGGGGTCACCCAGCATCCGCTGGTCTTCGCATTTGTCCAGGCGATGACGTTCGCTGCCGGCATGGCCATCATCGTTATCGGTGTCAACATGACCCTGGCCGAGATCACGCCCGCCTTTCGGGGGATCGGCGAGAAGATCGTCCCCAACGCCAAACCGGCACTCGATGTTGCTGTCACGTTTCCAAAAGCGCCGACGGCGATGATGATCGGGTTCCTGTCGTCGCTGGCCGCCGGCGTTCTGTGCATGGTCCTCCTGCAGGCGCTGCACCTGCCGATCATCATCCCGAACCTTGTGCCACACTTCTTCACCGGTGCGACGGCTGCCATTTTCGGCAATGCGACGGGCGGACGCAAGGGCGCGGTCATGGGTGGGTTCGCCAACGGTGTCATCATCAGCATCCTGCCCGCACTGTTGCTGCCGTTGCTTGGGCCACAGCTGAGTACGCTGAACACGACCTGGAGCGACGCCGATTTCCTGTGGGTCGGCGTCGTGGTCGGAACCATCGCGCGCCTGTTCCACTGAGTCAGTCCTGCCAGGTTACCGTTGCACCGCGCGCGCCTGACCAGGTGCCCAGGCGCTCGAAGGCGGCCTCGACCTGCCGCCGTGCGACGTCGGCCACGTGCTGGACGGGCATGACGACGACGTGCATGCTGCTGGGCGTCTGCTTCACACGCCAGGTTGCCGCCGCGTGTCCGCGCGCCAGGACGACGGCCTCGATCTGACCTGCCGGACGGAACACGGCGGTATGGTCTCCGCCATCCAGAACGCGGTATGGGTCCTTCCAGGCGAGCAGCATGGCGTCGAACTTGGGCAGGAGGGTAACCGGCGGAACGTCGGGCAGAGGCTTCTGGAAGACGTCTGTGTCCTCCGCCAGAGCTAGCAGGGGCGAGCCGCGGCCTTCGACAGCCACGGGCACCAGGAGCCCGGCCGCGCGGGTGGCCGTGTCGCGCACGGTGGCCGAAGGCAGACCCGTCCAGTGGGTGAAGTCGCTGAGAGTCGCCGGGGCAAACGTCCGGAGGTAGCGGACCAGCAGCTCCTCGAGGGACTTGATGCGCGTGCGCGGACGGAAGTGCAGGTCGGGCAGCCAGTTGTCGCGGCGGGCGAAGACGGGTCGCGCGCCCTTGCTGCCGACCATGAGAAGGTCTCCCTGGTACGCAAGCCCCTTTACGTCTTCGCCCCAGCCCGCCCACGGCACGTCCCGAAGTCGGGGGACGGCTGCGTGGAGCGCCGTACGGTCCAACGGTCCCCCTGCGAGCGCATGCAGGACGTCTTGCTCGACGCGATGCCATGCGACGGCGTCCATGTCGCACATGCGCAGCATGACCCGCTCGACCGCGAGGTGGTACCATTCGCCGAATGAGCCGACCATGAGCGCAAGGTCCTCAGCGGCCAGTGCATGCAGGGTTCCCCGCAGACACCACGTCTTGACGAGTGAACGCTCGCGTGTGAGCGCACGGTCGGTCCACGTGCGCGGGGCCGATGGGCAGCGGGCGTGGATGGCAAGCGGGATGGACGCGGCATACTGCGCCTGGACGGCGACCATGGCACGGACGGCCGCAAGCGGCTCGTCGAATGGCTGCGAGATGCCGCCCCGTGCCAGCGCGAAGCCGGCCGCCTGGCGTGCAGTGATGTGCAGTACTGCGGGCTTCATGGGGACGACGCGAGCCGGACACCACTCGGTCCGTGCATGCTGTAAACATTCGGCTGTTCTGGATGTGGCATTTCTCCTCCACTCACATGGTTATCTTGTCAGTATATCGTATGATGCGGTGGCGTCACGTTCAGTCTGGACGTCCGCCAGGCGCCGGCGGAACCAGTGCTGTGGCTCCAAGACGTGAGTACAAGGAGGGTGTGGCTTGGGCTGGAACCCGGGCCAGGTGGCGGCCTGCCGCTGTGGATTCTCGTCGTCTCCTCGGTCACCATCCTGGGGATAGGGGTTCTCGTCGTGGCGCGGGCGCCGGTCTTGCCTTCGGCCTGGTTGCCCGCCTGCTGTGCTCGCGCAACGAACCCCGAGTACTGGGCATCGGCATGGTTCTGTTGACAGTAGGCCTCAGCCGCGTGTGGGAGCTGTCACCGCTGTTGGCGTCCATGGTCCTGGGGGCAGTCTTCGCCAACGTCGCACCCCATGCAGACCGCGTGTTCGAGGACGCGGACCACTGGTCGAGCCCGCCGCTGCTCCTGTTCTTCTTCCTTGCTGCGGCGACGGCGGACTTCGGACTGCTGAAGACAGCGTGGCCTGTGGTGCTAGCCTACATCCTGCTGCGTGCAGTTGGCAAGATCGGAGGATCAGGAGTCGGAGGCTGGATCACCGGGGCTCCGAGGAGCGTGCGCCGCAACCTGGGACTGTCCATGCTGCCGCAGGCAGGTCTCGCCATCGGGCATGCGCTGGTCGTCACCAGCCTGTTCCCGAACCTCAGGTGTATCAGCATGACCGTCGTGGTGGCCGTGCTCCTGTTCGACGTCGTCGGCTCCTGGATGATGAGGAGTGTGCTGAGAAGGAACGGCGAGGCTGGAAACCTTTCTGTGGCCTCTGCTTCGCACACTGCGGAAGTTGCCGAGTAGCGGAGGGACGACCAGTCCACCCCGCTCGTCTGCTCAGTCCAGCAGTGTGACGGGTGGCAGGTCCGGGTCCTGTTCGTGGCACAGCTGGACGATCGCCTGGACAAATCTGCGTGTCTCTCTTGCCCGTGTGACGCGCGACATGTACAGCGACAGTCTGGGTTCGCGGGTGTGCACCCGCAGGGCTTCGTGGATGAGCTGGTGCCACTCTGCAGGAAGGATACCGACCGCGTACTCCGCGGCCGCTGACTTGGACGTCACGGCATGACTGTCCATTGTATACAGGATGCGGCAGAGCGTAAGGACCGCAAACGCAACCCACGCTGAACTCAGGAACAGCCAGCGCGAGGCAGCCTTCGGCGCCCAGTAGACATCCAGGTTGTACGCCATCTCCTGCTGCAGATCCGCCCACGGGACGTTGGGGATGAACGCGGCCGGTTCAGGTCCGATGACAGTGATGCCACATTGAACCAGTGTGAGCCAGCCAGCCTTGCTGACCTCGCGGCGTCCGGCAAGGCTGCCGTCAGCTACGAAGAGGCAGGGCGTGTCCAGTTCCCCAGCTTCGATCTGGTCCAGTTCGGCGTATTCCCCATCCAGTCTGGAAGCCCAACGGTCGACGCGACGCAACTGCTGGTGCAGAGTCTTGATGACAATCTGGTCATCCTCGCTGATCTGACCCACCATCACCGTCAGGAAGTCGATGTTGCTCGCGCGCTCGACGAAACCGCCCAGCGCCAGCGAGCCATAGAGTGACACGGCATAGACACGGTCAGGGAAAGCCTCATGCAGAGAGTCGACGTAGGCCCCGAGTGCCGGGCGCAGGCGTGCCGGGATACGCGCGTCGAGCGGAATGTTGCCGCCTGAGCTCTCAGGAGTTCCAGGGACTTCGGCGTTAGCAGAGCTGGACATGGCTACCAGTACTTCAGGTCCCGCTCTCTCTCTGGGCAAAGCGGGACGGTCAGGCAGCAATCAGGAGTCAGTGTGAACATGGTCGGTAACCTCGTCGGCGGCAAGCGTCCGCATAATGACGCTGCGCAGAAAGCGCTGGTCTCCAAGGCGGTTCTTCAGCGCTGTCTCGAGTGCTCCCACTGGGTACAGGTTCTGCGGCGCCCTGGTGTCCTCCCACAGGTTGCTGGAGTAGTGCACGGCGATGGCGGAGGCGAGGTTGGCCAGGTGGATCGCCTCGGTCAGCCCCATGACGGGGAGCTCGATGCGGACCAGGTTGGCCATCTGACTGGCGAAGGGCGTGACCGCTCGGAGGCGCAGGAAGAAGCTCATCTTGCTGCTGCCACTGCTTTCCGCATAGCGGATCTCGAAGATCGGGGTCCGTTCGGCGGCTTTGAGGCCAAGCACTGTGGCAAACTGCTCGCGCTGGAGGTAAGCCTCCTGGACGTTCTTGATGATGCCTGCCAACTTGCCGGTCCCGGCGGCCAGGCGGTGTTCGTAGGGGATGGGACCGTCCGTGACGACTGCCTGCACGTCCAGACGGTCCACTTGTTTCTGCGCGACATCGTGTTCCAGCTCCTGCATGAGGTTGTTGAGCTCCTGGCTGAAGTCGCCCGGGTCATGGCTTGCGGCGGTGCGAATCTCATATTCGACATCGAACGGGCACGTCGCGTCGCTTGCCAGCCTGAGCGTCTTCGTGTCCGGGTCCGGCGCGTTGGTCACAAAGTAGTGCCGCACGACCTCGTCGCACAGTGCCTCGGTGACGTCGTGGGCACGGGAGCCGCACATCTGCATGCAGCCCGCGGCTACAGAACCGAAGACGCCATAGTATGGGGGATTGCCGTCGATGATGCCATGCATGTCGATGCGGCGCACGCCGTCGACAAACGCGACGCGAACCGTGTCGACTTCCGCGAACGCGGCGTCGGGCACCCGGACGGCCGCCCAGTGGTCAAGGTCGCGGCATTCGGTGGTCGGCACCACCTCATACGAACGTTTCTGATCAGTCAATGAGACCTCCGTGGAACCGGTGTAGACGCTCTGCCAGTAGTCGGGACGGATACGCATCATGCCATCTCCCGACGCGCGATGTGCGCCACACCATTCTGATTCCTCACCTCGAGGACGGTTTCGAAGCGCTCCACGAGGTCCGCCCGGTGGGTGATGATGCCGACGAGCGAGCCGTCCCGGCGCAGGGACTCCAGGACGTCGGCGACACCCTGGACAGTGGTCTCGTCCAGCGTTCCAAAGCCCTCGTCGATGAAGAAGCTGTCCAAATCCACGCTCGTCGACAGCAGGTCCTTGACAGCCAGAGCCAGTGCAAGAGAAGCGAGGAAGGTTTCTCCCCCGGACAGCGTGGCGACGTCGCGTGGTCCAGAGGCGCTGAACGAGTCCTGCACCATCATCTGATCGCCCTCGTCGAGCAGCAAGTCGAAGCGTCCCTTGCTCAGGATGTACAGATGGTCGTTTGCCGTCACCAGCAGCTGTTCGAGGATGCCGCTGCTGACGAATGCCACCATGCCCTTGCTGCCGAAGTCGCGGGCCACCTGCTGGTAGGTGGACAGCAGGCGGGTCACCTGTTCCTTGCGCGCCAGGCGGTCGGCCACGAATGCGCGGCGGGCGAGGAGGTCATCCTTACTGCGGCGGGCGGCTGCCAGGTCCCCCTGTGCGCGGGCGAAGTCGGTGGCGGCAGTCTCACGTGCGGCGCGCGCTGCCTCGAGGTCCGCCTCCGATGGCAGGTCGGGGCCGAGCTCCTGCTCCAGCATCTCCACCTGTGCGGCAGCAGCAGCGGTATCGTGGTCGTACTGCCTCACCGACGCCTGAAGTGCAGCCAGCTGGTCGGCAGTGAGGACGCCGGTTGTCATCGATGCGATGGAGTCGAACCCGTGTATGCCGGCCTGCGCCAGCAGGTCACGCTGCAGCGTTTCATACTGGGCTTCCGCCTGTCTGCACCGGCCCTCTAGAGCGGCGGCCCCCGTCTGGAACCCCGTCAGCGTCGTGCGGACGTCTTCTTCCTTTCGGCGCTGTTCTTCGATCTGCGCGACGATTGTCTTCTGCGCCGTGCGAGTCGTCGTCTCCTGCCCTCGCAGTTGCGTGAGCCGTGCACGGAGGAACGCCGCGGGGTTGTTGCTGCCCTCCCGGGCGACCGTCGGGTCCATGAGTAGGCGCAGGGTCAGTTCGTGCGCTTCGTGCCGGTCATCCTTGTCCTCAGTCTTCAGAACCGTCAGCTGTCGGGTGAGTTCCTCAAGCCGGACTCTGTCCGCTTCAGACTTCTTCTCATGCTCCGTGAGGTCGTCCTGGCAGTGCTCGACACACTTGCGCGCCTCGTCACGGGCCGTCTTGAGGCGAGCGAAGTCCAAGTGTTCGGCATGCCCGACCAGCTCTTCTACGACATGACCGCACACCGGACAGGTGTCACCTGGCTTGAGGCCCTGCTGGATGACGACTACGGCATTGTCCGAGCGTGCTCGCTCGAACGCGTCGTCGGCTTGTGTGGAACCGTCGCGCCCCCCGGCGAGCACTTCTTGGAGCTGGATCCGGCGCTCGTCCTGTACCTTCATGGTCGCATTCAACTGGGTGATGTTGGTTTCGAGTCCCTTGGCCTTGTCCGTGGCCGAATCGGTCTTGTGCTGGAGCTCCTCTAGTCGGGCAGCAAAGGGCTGGAGGTCGCTCAGGCGCGCAATCGCAGAGGAGATCTCGTCGAGTTTCTCGGCGAACGCGGCCTCGCCTGCGCGCAGGGACGTATGGGCACGGACGGCCTGCGCAGTCTCGAGAGCCTTCTGTGCGGCTATAACAGCGGCAGATGCCTTGTCGCGCTCGTCTGTCAGCTTCTTCACTTCAGTAGCTAGACGCGCCCAGTTGGCCAGTGACGGCTGCAGCGATGCAAGAGCGAGGCCGGTGGCAAGGCGCTCGCGGTTGCCGGTGATCTCGTCCGCCCTGGCGCGCAGGGTCGCAAGCTGTCCCTGAAGCTTCGCCAGCTGCCGTGCCTTTGTCGCCCGCTGTTCCATCATGGCCAGTGCCAGCTCGCTCGCCTTGAGCTGTTCCTGGAGCAGCGCGACCTGGTGTGCGGCGTCTGTGACGGTTTGGTCCAGGAGACCCATGGCTTCGTCGGTGATGGTGTTCTGGTCGATACCCGACAGGTCATGGTCCAGACCTCCCAGTTCGCCCATCAGTGTTCCCGTATGGGCGCCGGCCGCCTTGCCGATGCGCTCGTAGATATCCAGGCTGAGCAGCGAAATAAGGATGTCCCTGCGTGCGCGGGGCGTGTCGGGTTTGAGGAAGCGGTCGAACTGCCCCTGTGGCAGGATGATGATGCGCGTGAAGACGTCGAAGCTCATGTGCAGCAGCGTCTCTTCGATGTAGCGGTCAGCGTCCTTCTTCTTCAGGAGCTGGTTGAGCTGGTCGCCGTCCTTGAAGACCTGGACGTCCTCCCGCATGGCTGTTCCCTGCCGGATGATCCTGTAGGTCGCGCCGCCAAGGTCGAACGTAAGGGCGACGCGAAACTGCTTGGCGCCACGGCTGATGACGTTCTCGCGCTGCCCGGTTTCTGTGCGGATCCGCGGAATCCGCCCATAGAGGGCATAGCAGATCGCGTCGACGATGGAGGACTTGCCTGAACCAGTCTCTCCCACGATGGCAAACAGTGACAGGTCACGGAAGTCCAGGGTGACCGGATCGCGGTAGGGCATGAAGTTCTCGACTTCAAGCGTCTGTATCCGCATGGGTCACCTCCTGGTACAGCTCACCGAGCACCTTCATGACGTCCTCGGTGGTGTCCCCGCCATATGCCCGGTACATCGACTGCACGGTCTCCAGCCCGGTGCTGGCCAGCGCCTCGATGGTCGGACGGGTCGTCGCTGCAGCCTCCGAGCGCAGGAACTCCACCTTGACGACCCACGGGCAGGCTGCGCGTATCTTCCCCTGGAGGTTGAACGGCGGGTCGTCAGCGTGGATGCGCGCCTTCGTGTATCCCCGGTCCCTGTACGGCTCCAGGCGGCTTGTCCAGTCCAGGGTGTTGCACTCGACATTGTGCAGTTCGATGGCG
>Ga0315274_10007427_pt1 | contig 15866 bp, 18 predicted proteins | sample YL17G02_20_MG_FD_203700 | JGI IMG/M metagenome (GOLD analysis project Ga0315274, IMG submission 203700) | Sediment microbial communities from Yellowstone Lake, YNP, Wyoming, USA - YL17G02_20 | ecosystem: Environmental > Aquatic > Freshwater > Lake > Sediment | place: USA: Wyoming | collected... | reverse complement strand
TGCTCCGGACGAGACAGTAGTCAAGATACGCTCAGGAATGCGGTATACGGCGTACGCGACGCCCCCACAAGAAATGAAACCCCACCTTCCCACTATATCCCGCCCCCTGCGAATCCGGGCGGCCTAGCGAATGTCCGCGTCAAACCACTTCAGCACGGCCATGATGCCCTTTGCCTGCCGCAGCATCGTAGCTTTCAGGCCCTGCTGACGAAGCTTTTCTTTTGCTTCGTGGCGTGACTTGGCTATGACGACGCCCCCTACGAAGGACTTTTCTTCATCTCCCTCCGCGCGAATCGCGTGGTATTCATAGGTTGGCACAGTTGTCATCTCCTACTTTCTATTGTCATTCTAGCATTTTTTGTAGGATTTGCCAATACCACCTTAATAACACTATGGAACTCCGTCTTGACGGGCAGACTGACAGTCCGCCCCACGAGCCGGGGATCTCGAGCGGCGATTTCGGCAAGGATCTTGCCCGCATCATCGGGAGAGGCGTCGTTAACGTAGATGATCTCGTAATTCGGCGTGATTTCCGGCAGAATCTCGCCCAACTGCCGGCAGAACTCGCGCACGCTGCCGGCATCCCGGTAACAGGCGATGATGATCGACAGCGAACGCTCTGTAAGGGGCGAGTCGCCGCGATCGGCCGTGCTCTCGACGCGTTTTCCCATTCCTCGACGGGTTCCGCGGGGTTGAACGAAGGCACGCAATCTATTTGCGGGCGATGATGCCCATATTACCGAAGTTTGCAGCCAATTGCCAGCGCCCGGCCCCGCTTGACTTCAGCAGGGACCGCAGGGGCCGCTTGACCACACCGGGGAGAGGCGCCAGACGGGCCCAGTAGTCCAGCGGATAGGCATTGCGCACACCGAAGACTTCGACGGTGATGAATCCATTTCGCTCGAACAGTCTCGCAAGCGTCTTTCGGTCGTAGAGCACGACGTGCTCGATGTCGATCATGGGACAGCGTTCTCCCAGGAGGCGCGCGAACAGCGATCCCACGTCGTGGCAGATCCAGTACATTACGCCGCCGGGGACCAGTATCTCTCGCGCGGCCTCGAGCACCTCATTCGGATCGGTGAGGTGGTCCAGGACCTGGAAACCGCATACAAGCGAGAACGATTCCGGCTCGAAAGCGCCGGGCCGGAGCGGCTCGCGGATGATGCAGGATCGAACGCGCGGATCGGCCTTCAGCGCGGCGTCGGCGCTGGGTTCAATGCCCACCACGCGGCTGAACGCGGCCTCCAGCAGCTTCTCGAGAAATGCCCCGCGGCTGCATCCTATTTCCATGGCCGCGCCCCTATCGGGAATCAGAGGCATCGCCCTGTGAAGGTAACGCCCGTACGTTTCGGCGGCCAATGCCTCAACCGATTCGTCCGTGACCTTGCTCGCGCGGTACAGCGCCAAAATCGTGTCCGTATCAAGGATAGGATTGGCGCGAAGGCAGCCGGTGCGCGTGTTTCGCACCATGCGGTAGTGCATGCGATCCGGCGCCCGGCGCGCCGAGAAGATCTCGGGCGTTACCCGTTCGATGTCGAAATTGGCGGGGTAAACCTCGACGTCGGCATCGTCCGCGCCATCGAGAGGACACCGCGTGTGGATCAGCATGGCAGCGCGTGCTCCCCGCGGTACGAGTCGCCGTGCTCCCTAAACCACTCGAGGCACTTGGCGATCCCGTCTCGCAGCGTCGTCCTCGGATACGCGCTCGTCATGCGCCGCAACTTGCTCACGTCCGCCACCCAGACGTCCGTGTCCCAGGCCCGCGGCGGCATGTCGCCCCAGGCAAGATGGTTGATCTTCCGTCCCAGCAGGGCTTCCGTAGTGGCGACCACGTCGGACAAACTGCTCTGGACGCCTGTGCCAACGTTGAGGATCTCTCCCGGAAGCCGCGACAGGCCCTCGGGATTTGCCCAGCGCAAGACATCCCGCAGTAAGGCGAAATCGTGGCCGGCCGTCTCCTCGACCGCTCACCCGAACGCGCGCCAGCAGTCCGGCAATGAGATCCCGCGCGGGCCAGCACGGCGTACAACGCCATCGCGCCATGCGCTTTGGAGAGGATGAAAACGTCTCCGTCAGGACCCGCGCCCGGCTTGTCGGGCGGCCTGAGCACGCCGAGGTACAGCGCCGCGATGATGTCGACGCACGACAATGAAACCGCGATGTGCGACGAGTGTTGCGCCATATCAATGATGTCGCGGCGCAACTCGCGCATAAGAGCGATTGGATCGTCTTCGGTGTTCCTTCCGAATTCCAAGCCCACCTCTCAAAAGGGATCAACCCGAGTGTGCGTCTTTCCTCAGCATCGTGTTTTCCTGCACGGCGGAAGCTTAGGGGAACAGGCGGAATATTGTCAACGATGCGATGGCGTTGTGCGCCTTCGCCCGGTTACACTATCGCAACCCCCAATGTGTAAGTTCCCCGGGCCGCTTCGGCCTGTTGGCGGTTTCCGAGCCGCCTTGAACGGCGGAGTTTGAAGGATCGCCGGACGATACTGTATTCTTCGACACCAATAGGGGGCGCTCTGGAACCGGGCGGCTAACCCGCTGAAACACTATGCAATGTGAGAGCACGTCAGAAGACCGCAGGACGTTCCTGCGCGCACTCCAGAGGATCCTGGGCCTGCGGGATTCGGAACCGCCTCACGCGCCAGCGCCGTCACGTCGCGAGCATTTGTTCTGTCTTCTTCTGGGACTCGCCTTCATAGTCATCGCCTTTGCCTACCTCGAGATCACGCAGCCCTATTACTTCACGCAAGACGACAACTTCTGCGAAATGCTTCCGGTGCATCTGCAAGCCTGCCGTGCCTTCTTCGGCGGTGAGTTTCCCGAGTGGAATCCTTACCAGTTCCTGGGTGCGCCAACAACTCGCTTGGGAATATACGGCCTCACCTACCCTCCTCTGTACATTGCATACGGGGTCGCTCGTTTCATACTCGCCAATGAGTATTCCACATTTGAAATCCTCGCGTTCATGCATCTCGTCATGGCTTTCGTCTTCATGTATTGGGCCGCACGCCAATGGGAGATTGGGCCATTCCTCGCGGTCGCCGCGAGCAACTCCTACGTCCTCGCCGGGTACACGTTGATCGTCGGTCGTTCCTGGGGTGGTATTCTGCTCACACTGACTTGGCTCCCACTCTATATCGGGGCCGTCGCCCCACTCACACGGCGCCGCGTCACTTGGAAGTGGACGCTCGCGTTCGGTTTGATGGTGGGGGTCTCCTACCATTCCGGTTTCGTGCAACTTTGGGTCTATGCGCTGCTGTTCACTGCTTTTGCGATTGGTGTGCTATACCTCGCCGGCCTAATCCCTCTGTCCAATATAATGGCCGGCGCGGCGGGTTGTCTATTGGGCTTCGGCATTGCCGCGCCACTGATCTACGTTCAGATGACTTACAGCGCCGGTCTCGCCCGGCACGTGGCAAACGAGGGTATGCCTTTTGCCTCGCTTGTTGCGGCGGTACTGCCCTACCCACTGGTCAAGGTCGGACATCCGCTTGGATGGGGTAATAAGTACGTGGAGTACCTTGGCCAGTTCTATTATTCAGGTACTGTTTTTGCCACAGTCTCTCTTGCCCTCATGCCTGTTCTGTTGGTCTGCTTCTGGTCGCGCGCGGTCATGGCGCGAAACATCTGGATCGTTTGTGCAGCGATCGCACTCGTGTTGGCTCTGGGCGACAAAGCGGGACTTTGGAACCTTCTGATCAAGGTTCCATGGCTTGGCAAATTCCGCAATCCCTGGCGCTTCTATGTCTTTTTCAACCTGTTCGCGGCAATGGGAGGCGCCATCTTCCTTCAGCGCGTCTTCAACAGCATCAAGTGGCACAGGATATGCGAAGTGCTGACGGCGTCCATCGTCTTAGTCCTTATGGCCTATAGTGTGATTATGGCCAAAGCAGCATTCTACATCTTCGCTGACAAACCCTATCCGCTGCCCTCCCCGGAGATGGCGCCGCTGACCGAATCTGCGACTTCGCAACTCCCCCAACGCGCGGCAGCGCTCATGCCAATGCGCCGCGTCCCGTTGCGGTCCCGTTTTCCGGGGTACGCGTTGAGTCTCGAGCAGAATTTCGCCTCGATCTACTGCGTCCCAGTGGCGAACGGCTATGATCCCCTCGTTTGGTATCACCCGTTCTGCAAGCGGTATCTCTTCCATCTCGCTCGTGGCATAAAGGATCGGGATGCCGCCTACCAGGCCTGGGGTGTCCGGTGGAAGGTACTGTATGGACGCTCCGCGGGGCGCCTCTCTCGAAAGGATTACGAGCAGCTTGGTGATTTCAAGGGCGCCAGTTCAAACTCACTATACCTCTGGCCGGTTCAAGATTCCTCGCCCCTTGCGTTTCCATCGGCGCGTCCTGCGGAGGCATTTCCAATCACCTTCTCCGGCAAAGGGGCTCGCGTCGATGTGTCACGATTTCCGGAAGGCGGCACATTCGTGATAAACATCCTTGCTTGGCCCGACTTCAAAGTGATGGCGGATCGCGTTCCTCTTCCGTTCCATCCCGACGATTGGGGCCGGATAGTCGTCGAGGTTCCCCCGGGAGCCACCACGCTGGAGGCGCGCTACAGCCCGCCTTGGGGCAAAGGCTTCATGATTGGCGGGTTTGGCATTGCCGTCGCGCTCCTCTTCGCGGCAATCCTGCCCCACTTCAACGGGCGGCCCGAAGCGCAAGAGCGTGAGTGAAGGCTTCCCGCTGAGATCGATCGAGAACAAGTAACCTTCTGTGGCGCTGCAGTCCGCTTACGCAGGCCATGCTCAGTTGTGTATGGCGACGGCTTGTTCAGAGCATAGTGCGGTGATAAGATTCCGGGGAGCATGGGTAAAGGAACAACGCAGGCGCGGTTGGCGGCAATCAGGTAGTGCGTTCCATGCATTCAGCTGTGTAATGCAGCTGCAGGATAGGATTTGAATGTTTTATGCAGTATACTAGTTTTTTTAGGTTGCGACCGTGGCGATGTGCCGCCACGGGAGCAGGCGGTGGACGGCATGCGCTTGAGAGAATCACACTTGCGTACATTTTTCTTCCGTGTGTCCTTTTCTGCTTTGGCTGGCTGACGCTTCCATTGGGTGTCCTTGTCTGCGCACTTCTTCTGGCTGGGGTTCTGTACGCCTTCTGTTCGGTTGGGGACATGCCTGCACCCGAGAAAGATGACGGCACGATTCCGAATCGCCCGTGGCGTACCGCCCTGAATCTGACCGCCTTGGGCGCGGTTGTCGTGATCGTGGTGCTCTACTCAGGAATAGGGGCGTGTTCCTTTCAGGTGTTGGACTATGCGCTGAAACACAATTCGTTCCTGAAGGATCTGATGGAGTATCCGTGGCCGTTGGCGTACGGCAAGACCGGGCCGCGTGATCTTCCAGCGCCGCTGGCCACCTATATTGCCTTCTATCTGCCCTCCGCCCTGGTGGGTAAGATCCTGGGATGGAATGCGGCGAATTTCTTCTCCATCGTCTGGGCCATCCTCGGCATATACTTGGCGGTGCTCTGGTTCCTGCGTCTCGTTGGAACGACTTCGTTTCTGTACGGAATGCTTTTCCTTTTTTTCGGCGGACTCGACCTGTTGGGCTGGGAACTCATCAATGGTCATTTCTTTCCGAATGTAGCCCACCGAACACTGGACTACTGGCTCCTCTATGGCACGCGGACCAATCCTGCAGTCCACGCGAGCATCGGGGATATTATCTGGCCCTATGGGTCGAACATGACTTTCATCACCCAGGGAATTCATCATGTCCTTCCGGGCTGGTTGATCGTGCTCATGGTCATGTATCAAGTCGTCCGCCAGCGTTCGGCGGCAAACCTGATATTTCTTTGGTCGGCTGCGCCGCTGGGATCGGCGTTCGTGGCGCTGGGCATGCTCCCGTATCTGCCTGTGTGTATCTATGAGACACGAGGAAAGCATCTGTTCAGTTTTCAGAACATGGTTTCGGCGCCAGTGCTCCTTGGGATAAGCGGTCTTTTCTTCCTCTCGAACAAGGCAGAGTATCCTGCGGGATGGCTGTGGGAGTTTCAGGATCTGACGAAGTCTTGGCCATTCCTTCTGCTCTTCTACCTAGTCGAGTTCGGAATCTACGCGGCCTTCTGCCCAGTGTTCCTCACGGATCCCAGAAGCCAGCTTCGGCGCATCTGGTGGTGGGTCTCGATTGCGTGCCTGCTTGCCCTGCCGTGGTATCGACTCGGCGCATTCTGTGATCTCACCTCAAAGGGGGCTGTCCCATCGCTTCTTGTCTTTCAGGTGTATCTGGCTACCTCGATGCGTGATGCCAAGGCACGGTGGGAACGTTACCAAGTGAGAGTGCTGGTCTGCTTACTTCTGCTTGGTGCGCTTACGGGGGCGAATGAGCTTGCCCGAGGAATGAGCCATGGACTGAAAATGCCCCCGCCGTCCGCTCGGGTAGCGCACATAAACGACCTGAAGCCTAAGGATGTTGCGGCGCAGCTCTACGGCGATTTTGACTCGTTTTTCTGGAAGTACCTGGCGAAATCCTCCCAGCTCCATTGATCTACAGATCCCGGTCCGTGCCCGTTTTCGAGGCCCCCATCGCAAGGCCGGATCTTCCCGCGCATTTTGCCCGGTAGTGGGGATTGCTGTATCATTCGGTCCTTCGCGGGGAAACCCTGGAGTGGAGAGGTCCCGCTTCGGGCATTCGTTTCAGTCTGAGCAAGGGAGACGGCAGCATGTTTGAGTCACTCGAAATGGCGCCGGCCGATCCGATCCTCGGCCTTACCGAGGCATTCAAGAAGGATACGCGCTTAGGCAAAATCAACCTCGGCGTAGGCGTCTACATGAACGAGAAGGGCGTCACCGCGATCTTTGAGAGTGTCAAACGCGCCGAGAAAACCCTTATCGAGAAGGAGACCTCCAAGACTTTCCTTCCCATTCCCGGAGCGCCGGAGTACGGCTAAGGCGGTGCTGATTCCGCCCGGACCCCACACGGTCCGCTTTGATTATCGCCCTTGGCGCGTCTACGCCGGCATCGGCATCACGCTGACGAGCACCGCGGTAGCGCTCGCGGCCATCTTTCTCCTCCGGCCAAAGAACGCGCCTCCAGCCGATCCATGCGGAACGCCGCCGTCTTCTTTCCCGAAAACGCCCTGATGGAAGCCGAGAACGTCACATCGCTGCATGGTCACTGCGGCGGCACGGGCGGCGCCTTCTGCAATATCCTGCCGCTCTGTGGTATGATTGCTCCTCGTGGAGGGACCAGCGCATGGAGCCAACCGATATTGACCTGTACGACAAGCCTGACATGGAGGCAAGAGCGCGCGCCCTCGCCTTTGCGCGGAACACACGGCTCAAGTTCGAGCGTGTGTACCAATCCGCGAGGAAGGCTGTTGTGGCCGGCGACATCAAGACGGCCATGGCGAAATGCAAGGCAGCAATGGACCTCCTCGACTCGGACGACATCTACGGTCCGGACCAAGCGCGCATCCGCGAGTCCCTTCTGGAGCAGGTGGCCAAGCTAACCGAAACCGAACCGCCGCAGTAGAAATGGTCCCATTCGGAGATGGGACCTACGTTCACCCTTCACACGCGAAGTGGATCTGTTCACTCCCAAACATGTACTCTCCGCGACGATGCGCCCGGAACCTGATACCCGACACCCTATACCCGAAGATACGATGTCCCGCAATCGGCAACTCGTACTTTTCTTCGCAGCCATTGCGTGCATGGCGTGCGCGACGGGTGTCCATGATTCCATCTTCAACAATTTCCTGTCGGATACGTTCAGCCTCTCGCCGCAAGGCCGCGGACTGCTCGAGTTCCCGCGAGAAACGCCCGGGTTTCTCGTCTTCCTGACCTCAGGAATCCTTGCCACGTTGCCTCTAATGCGCGTGGGTACCGTGGCAACGCTCGTGTTTGCGGCCGGCATGCTGGGGCTCGGGCTTCTCGGGAGCAGCTTCTGGCTGATGATCGCGATGATGTGCATCGGGAGCACCGGCCTCCACTTGTTGCAGCCTGTGGGCGCAACGCTGGCGATCGGCTTGAGCGATGAATCGAACCGCGGCAGGCGGATGGGGCAAATGGGCGCCGTCGACACGACCGCCGCAGTCATAGGAACCGGACTTGTCTGGCTCCTGCTCGACAAAACAGCGCCGCAATACCGCGCCGGGTTCGTCTTTGCGGCAATCCTTGGCGCCGGGGCGGCTCTGATGTATAGTCGGATGAACGTACCGCACCTGCACAAAGCCCGGCCGCGGATGGTCTTCCGGATGCGCTACCGGCTCTACTACCTGCTCGAGCTTCTTGCCGGCGCGCGAAAGCAGGTGTTCCTGACCTTCGGTCCCTGGGTGCTTATTAAGGTCTACAATGAACCCGCCACATCGATTGCGGGCCTCTTGATGATCGCGGCCCTGATAGGCATTGTCTTCAAGCCAATGGCCGGCGTTATGGTCGACCGATTCGGCGAACGAGCCGTGATGATTGCCGATGGCCTCGTCCTCATATTCGTGTGCATCGGTTACGGGTACGCCATGCCCTTGACCGGCAGCATCGAGTCCGCCCGGCTCCTCGCATGCGGCTGCTACGTTGCCGACAACCTGCTTTTTGCGCTCAGTTCGGCTCGCGCCGTGTACCTTTCGCGTGTCACGGCCACGCCCCAGGAACTCACGTCAACCCTCGCGATGGGCGTCTCGATCAACCACATTGCCTCGATGACCATCCCCATTGGAGCAGGCGCCTTGTGGGCCGGGTTTGGATACGAGCGCGTCTTCCTCAGCGCCGCGATCCTCGCCCTCCTTACCTCCGCCCTGGCCCTCCGGGTCCCCGCCAAGGGCCGCTACGCCCCAGCACGGTGATCCTCAGCAATTCCGCGAGTTCGTAGGGGGCTGATCCTGGCCATATGCGCCAAATAAGAATGTGTGATATAATGCCAAAGGCTGAAACAGGGCACACTTGGGGGTGCGTTGCATGAGGATGTTAGGTAGACTCACGCTGGCAGCCTTTGTGGCGGGCTTCATTCCCCAGACATGGGCTGAAGACCTAGTCTGTACCGTAACGTCGGTTTCCTCCGGCTATATCTTCTTGATCGACAACAACGGAACAGAGGAACTGGCGGCCTTGGAGGGAATTACCTGCCCTTGGACGACCTCGAGCGTTGGGGCCGCGGCAAAGGCATTCACGACCGAGCGGATTCTCGGCAAACGGGTCCGGGTGACGATCCTGGAACGCCTCGACAAGCTTTCCCACGTCGAGTTGCATCTTCCAGACGGAGCGGACCTGGCCGAGCTTCTGCTCAAAGAAGGACTGGCACAGTGGGATAGGAAATGGGGCCCGCGCGCCGAACGCTATCATCAGCTCGAGCGTGAGGCGAGGGAGAGGAAAGTCGGGCTTTGGGCTCCAGAAGAAAAGCCACAGCCCGAGGCCAGGCCCGCTCAGCCGCCAGCCCCGGCGCCTCTCCCGCAGCCGGGCCCGATGCAACCCAGTACGACTTCGAGTGCTTCCGGCGTGCTTGATGACGTGCTCAATCCGCTGAGCTCGGGGACGGGCAGCTTGGTGCTGAAGGGCAAGTATCAGAAGGATTACAGCATCCCGTCGCCGGACAATCCGGCGGTCTTGGCCGAACGTGAGCGTAAAAGGAAAGAACGCGAGCGCGCGCTCATGCAGGGTGGGAGTCCCGTAACGCAACAAGGCCGGACTGCCGGACAGCAGCGAGGAGGCGTAGGAGGCTTTGGCGGCGGCCGCGGCCGGCGGTGAAACGGTGCGGTGCGAGGCCCGTTACCTTCTACGAGGTCCGCGGCGGCGCTGGTGGGGCCGTTTCCGTTGAGACGGGTTTCGTCGCGGCGTATCCGCCTCGTCCGTTTCACCTCTGTCCTGAGAAGCTGCCGAAGCGTGCGTCGTCACGTAGCGCGCGTGCTTGTCATCCACGGAGCTGAAACTGTGACAGCGCGGGCACTGCGAGAGGGTCTCCGCGGCCTCATCCAGGTAGATGTAGCCGCAAAAGACGCACCGCCACAGGAACTGCTTTTCGAGAACGCGGTACGAACGGCGAACCGAGACCTCCGTGTAGATCCAGATGAGAAGGAGCAGGATGAGCAGGACACTGCTGTAAAGAACGAGTGCGGTTGTCAACGAGATCTGGATCATGGCTCGGATGTCTCGGCCTTAATAAGTAGCGTTCCCCGCTGCTCCCGCGTTTGTACCGTCTCGATCGGTTCAAACAAGTATCCTCGCAGCGCCTCGCGAACGCCCTCGACCGCCGCGGCATTCTCACCCACGGTCGAGGCTTGAACGTTCGTCACCCTGCCCTGCGCATTCACCGTGAAAACGATCGCGATGGGCTCCGCGAGCTGGCCGGGATCAATGCCCAACAGCGCCTGCATCGGCGGCGCCAACAGCACTTTTCTTTGCCGGGGCTCGCCAATCCATTCAATGTACATGCCTATCCCCGGAACGGGCGTGCTCACTTGCTGCACGGCCTTTTCTCTTTCGGGCTCGACGGGGAAGGTCAATCGCGACAACGTCGGGCCGATTCCGCGCAGTTCACGCGTGAACAACGCCCAAGAATCCGGCGCATCCGGCGGCCTTGGTTCAAACAGCTCGCTGAATTGCGAGCGGATGCGCAAGCTCTGCTCGCGCGTTCGAAGCGGGTCAGAGACCGCAAGCTGCAATCTCGGGAGTTCCACCGCCGGTAGTGCGTCCCACGGTTCCGGCGTTGTGTCCGCAACGAGCGCCTCCGGCCCGTGCTCCTCAAGAAAGTCGTTCGGCGAGGGCGCATGCAAGGCGCCGTAGGGTTGCGTGCGCGCCAGCTTCTCGGCCACCTGTTGGACGATTTCGAGGGGGAGATACCGAATCCCTTGGCTCGGAAAACGGATCACGATCGAGAAAACGGAAACCATCGACAGGTGGAATAAGATCGAAACGACCAACGCCGTCCTAAGAGCATGACTATGCGGCATGCCCGCCTCACTTTCCCTCGCCCGGTTCGAGCGGTTCCGCGGCGATGCTGCATTGACCCACCCCGACCGCGCGCACGATCCCCAGCACTTCGATGAGACGCGCGCTCGGAATCCGCGCATCCGGACGGATCAGCACCCGCAAGCCGGGACGTTCGGCGCGCGCTTCCGCCAGGACGCGCGAAAGCTCCGACATGTCCGACACCGCCACGTCGTTCACATACATCGCTCCTTTTGCGTTCGGCCCGCCTTCGCCGTGCGCCAGCGTGATCGAAAGATCCTTCTCCCCGTAAACGGGCGCCCCCACTATGCGCGCCGCCTGGATCGGGATCTCCGTACGCGTCACGAACGTCCCGCTCAACAGGAAAAAAAGCATCAACAGGAACACCACATTTATCAGGGGCGTCATGTCCATGCGGGCAACGACCCGCAGCTTTCGGGTGCGGCGAAACTGCATCGCTCTATAACTCTTCTTCGGTGCGCTCTCTTGTCAGCAGGTCGGCCACCTCCGCCGACTGAAGCTCCATCTCGACGATCAAGTTGTCGACCCGCGCGACAAAGTAATTGTAGACCACCAGCGCGGGAATGGCGACGGTTAATCCCGCGAACGTCGTGATCAGCGCGTTTCCGATGCCTTCCGCCAGATTCGAGGGATTCACCTGCCCCTGCTGGGTTTCGATTGTCGCGAAGCACTTGATCATGCCCTGCACGGTCCCCAACAGCCCCAGCAGCGGCGCAACGCTGGCGCACGTGGCCAGCGCAGGCAGATACCGTTCGAGGCGCGGCGCCTCGAGATGCCCCGCGTCCTCGATGGCCTCGCGAATGTCTTCCTTCGAACGATTATACTTCAAGAGCCCCGCCTTGACGATTCGTGAGATCGGCGTATCCGCCTGATCGCACATCTCTAGAGCGTCCTGAACGCGGTTCTGGCGGAGCATGCCGCGAACTTGGTCCATGAACTCCCGCGCGTCCGTGCTCATGCGGCGCAGCGTGTAGAACCGCTCGATGGCGATGGCCAGCGCGAGGATCGAACAGATGAAGATCGGCCACATGATCACGCCGCCCCGGCTGATCAGCTCGTATGCGGTGTTGTAGCCTTCAGGCAGCACGTGCTTCGGAGCCTCCCGGTGTAATGTCCAGCGAAACCCAATTGAGATTTTGGATTTTGGATTTTGGATTTTGGATCCCCGTCGGGAACCGAAGCCCCGACCCGGAAAACGGCAAGAACATGCAGGTCCTATCAGACGAATTGGGCCTCAAGTGGTCCGGGATCGTCTCCTCACCGGGCGTCAATCCAAAATCTAAAATCCAAAATCCAAAATGTCGCGCGAGCAGTGTCTTCACATGACAAGTCCAAGCATCTAGTGGCTGACCAGCGTGCCCAATCCGCGATCCGTGAAAATCTCAAGCAACAGGGCGTGCGGGACCCGCCCATCGATAATATGCGTCCGCGCCACGCCATAGTCCAGCGCCTTGATGCACGCGTCCACCTTGGGAATCATGCCTCCGGCGATCACGCCCTCTTTCGTCAGTTGCGCCACTTCCTGGTAGCGCAGTTGATGGATCAGCGTGTCGGGATCGTCCTTGTCGCGAAGAAGCCCCGGCGTGTCCGTCAGGAACACGAGCTTTTCCGCCTGGAGCGCCGCCGCGATCTCGCCGGCGGCGGTGTCCGCGTTCACGTTCCACGTCCCCCCTTCCGGGTCCGTGGCGACAGGCGCGATTACGGGAATCATCCCCGCGTCGCAAAGGACCTTCAGCACTCGCGTATGCACGTTGGTGATCTCGCCGACGTGCCCCACGTCCGCGCCGTCCTCGAACTGGATCTTGCGCGCATGCAGCAGATTGCCGTCTTTGCCGGAAAGGCCCACCGCCGTCCCACCCGCCTGATTCAGGAGCGAGACCATATCCTTGTTGACGATGCCCGCCAGCACCATCTCGACCACCTGGATTGTCTCATCGTCCGTCACCCGCCGCCCTTGATGGAATCTCGTCTCGATGCCCATGCGCTTGAGCGCGCTCGTGATGGCCGGGCCGCCCCCGTGAACCACGATCGGGTTCATGCCCACGTATTTCATCAACACGACGTCTTCCGCCGTGCTCTTCCGGATACGCGGGTCCGTCATGGCGCTGCCGCCGTACTTGATCACGACGGTCTTGCCCTCGAACGCCCGGATATACGGCAGGGCCTCGACCAGCACCGTCGCTTTCTGAATCAGTTGTTCCATCGTTGTTTGTCCACTCCGTCCACCCTGTCCACTCCGTCTCCTCACGTCCTGTAATCCGCATTTATCTCAACATACTGGTGGCTCAGGTCCGAAGTCCAGAATACACTCGTTCCCGGGCCGTTTCCTACATTCACCCGAATGCAGAATTCCGGCTTGCGCATGCAGGCCGCCGCCTCCGCTTCCTCGTACTCTGCCGGCATGCCGTCCGACATCACCTGCACGTCGTCAATCCATATCGAGACGGATTCCGGGTCAAATGCCACCCCCGCGTAGCCCGCGGCGCACGCGATCCGGCCCCAGTTCGGATCCTGTCCGAAAAAGGCCGTCTTGCACAACTGCGACGTCGCGATGGATCGCGCGATGACCTTCGCTTCCCGATCGGTCGCAGTTCCCGTGACGACGATCTCTACGAATTTCGTGGCCCCCTCGCCGTCGCGCACGAGCGCCTTCGCCATTTCCTGGCACACGTCAATCAGAGCGACGCCAAACGCGGCAAAGTCGTCCGTGCCCGGCTCGATCGCCGGAACTCCCGACGCACCGTTCGCCAGGCAGATCACCGAATCACTCGTGCTCATGTCGTTGTCGACGCACATCTGGTTGAACGAAACGCCCACCGCCCGGCGCAGCAGATCGGCAAGCACCTTCGATTCGACGGTGGCATCGGTCGTGATGAGGCAGAACATCGTCGCCATGTTCGGCGCGATCATGCCGGAGCCTTTCGCAATAGCGCCGATCCAGGCCGACCCTTTGCCCAGCGGGATCTCGACCGCCATTTCCTTAGGAACCGTGTCGGTTGTCATGATGGCGCGGGCCGCGTCGCCGCTGCCCGATGCGGATAACGACTCGAGGCAATCCTTCACGCCCATCGAGATTCGATCCATCGGCAGCGGCACGCCAATCACGCCCGTGCTCAACACACAAACTTGCTCCGCGGGGACACTGAGGCCCTGCGCCACTTGTTCGGCGCTAGCGCGCGCGTCCGCATAGCCCTGATCTCCGGTTGCGGCGTTTGCGTTCCCGCTATTGGCGAAGATCGCACGCCCCACGCCGCGCGCGCACACGGTTTCACTCCACTTTACCGGCGGCGCCTTGAACCGGTTCGTAGTAAACGTGCCCGCGATGGCCGCCGAAACGTCGCTCACGATGAGCGCGCAATCCTTCTTCGTGGTACCGGGTTTGATCCCAGCCGCCACGCCCGAGGCCCGGAATCCTTTGGGGGCCGTCACGCCCCCCTCAATCCGCATCATGGCATCATTCCCGCCAGTCTGAGGCCCGCCCGCTCGTCCAAACCGAACATGACGTTCATGCATTGAACCGCCATGCCCGCGGTCCCCCCGACCAGGTTGTCAATCGCGCTCACGATAACGAGGTTATTCGTGCGCTTGTCCATCACCCAACCGATATCGCAGAAGTTCGAGCCGCGCACATACCGGATTTCCGCGAGTTTCCCCTCGCCGAGCACACGCACGAACGGCTCATCGGTGTAACGCGCATAGTACGGCGTTACGTCGAACGGCTCCTTCACGTGCACCGTGATCGTGCTGAGAATACCACGCGTATACGGCCCCACGTGCGGCGTGAACTGCACCTTGAACTTGAACCCGAGTTCCTGTTCGATCTCCGGCGTGTGCTGATGCGTCCCGATGCGATATGCCTTGACGTTTTCATTCATCTCAGGGAAATGAAACGCCTCGGAAACCGCGCGGCCCGCCCCGCTCAAACCTGAAATCGCGTCGACGACGATCGGCACGTCGGCAATCGGCGCGCCCGCCAACGGGCGCAACGGCAGGATCGCGCTCGCCGGATAGCAGCCGGGCGCGGCCACCAACTGCGCGTCGCGGATCTGGTCGCGGTAGTACGGCACAAGACCATAGACCGCTTCCGGCAACAGGTGCGCGGCGGTATGGTCGACCTTGTAGTATTCGGTGAACAGTGCGGTATCCTTAATCCGGAAATCCGGCCCCATATCCACGGTACGCGCGCCGGCCTTCCGCAGCGCAGCGCCCAGGGCCATCGACTTCGTGCCCGGCACGGCGATGAAAACCACGTCGCACTTCTTCGCCAGCGCATCCGGATCGAACGTCTCGACGATCACGTCGGCGATCTTGCCAAACGCCGGCAGGAGGTCATCCAGGCGCTTGCCCCCCTCGAGCTCCGCCGCCGCGACCAGCTTCGCCTCCGGATGCATGCTGATCAGGCGGATCAGCTCCCGTCCCCCGTAACCGATAGCGCCGACAAGACCTACACGAATCATCCTGCCTCTCCTCTCTAACAGACAGCGGGCACACGACCATGAGCCCCGTGGACCCGCGGCCGACGCGCACGCTTACGCCCTTTGAGACTATGGGAGATATGCATCCTCTGCTCTTGATCAAGCACCGGATTATAGTGCCGCCCTCCGGGAGTGATCAAACACTGCGGCGACTCGTGCGAGGGGCACATCGACTACGACGCCGACCGACGCTCGAACACGATATCGATGTACGTGAGACCCAGCCGCCGCGCTGGGCTTGGATGGGCTGGTCCTGAGTTGGTACAAAGGCCGGTGGGACTAGCCGCCCGCGGCTGGAGTCTCACACTTCTTGCGGGAGGATTCGTTCATGAAGGGGAGGGTGTTGGCATCCTTTTGGGGGAAGCGCTTTGCGCGGCAAGACGAGACTCGTGTAGAATGCGTCGTGGGTCTTCGGTGAAAGAAATTCGGATCGAGCATTGTCGAATTCCTGGTGGGCCGCGGTGGGTTTTCC
>Ga0315274_10007425_pt1 | contig 15867 bp, 15 predicted proteins | sample YL17G02_20_MG_FD_203700 | JGI IMG/M metagenome (GOLD analysis project Ga0315274, IMG submission 203700) | Sediment microbial communities from Yellowstone Lake, YNP, Wyoming, USA - YL17G02_20 | ecosystem: Environmental > Aquatic > Freshwater > Lake > Sediment | place: USA: Wyoming | collected... | reverse complement strand
ACACGCTGGCAGAAGGATTCGAGCTCCGTGACGAGATTGGGAAGGGTGTCAGCAATGCCGTCGTGAGCTACGGCATGAGCCCGACGCGGCGATGGTTTCTTGGGTTTCTGAACGGGAAGGCAGTTACCGTGTCTCTATTAATTCTTCACGATGATTTCGCTGGCATCTACTGTGTTGCAACAGTTCCCGAAGCCAGAGGGAAAGGCTTGGGTCGCGCAATAACCAGCGAACCTCTAATGGCAGCGAAGGTCGAGGGGTACGATGTTGCAGTTCTCGAGGCGAGTAGCATGGGGTTCCCCGTCTACAAGAGGATTGGATTCAGGCAACTCTGTGAATTCAGAACCTACACTTGGTCCCCGTAGCTGGGAGGTCCGCTTCGTCGCCTTTCCTCCCCTATGGGCTTTTCCAAAGAGAATGGGTGCGATTCGACTGGCAATCCGCCTAATCTTTGGTGAAGAGCTGAGTTATCATTCCTTGTCGGTATGGTCTGCCACATTCCATTCTTTGGCGAACTGCAAGTATTCATCGACTCTGTCCCACTTATCTCGGGGGACATTCGTTGTGATCACTTCCGCGAACTTGTCGATGTTCTTGTCTTCAAGACCGAGAATGATTGACCCATGTTTGGTGTCGAGATAGAAGTAAGGCGTGCCAGCTTCACTGTAAGTCACATAGACATTCTTTACCTCGTCCCATCTGATGAATACTCTTCTCCAGAATGGCTTCAGATTCAATATTCCGTTCCACATGACGACGCGAATAGCCCTACCGGACCAGAGCATATAGAAGCCGAAGAACCAGGGCCCCACGCTGAGCGATATGAATCCTATCCACGCAATCGTCCACTCAAATGTGGTATCAGGAATCTGGTCAGGTTCCAGAGGCATTATTGTACCCGAAAAGATGAGGAGACCGAACAAAGCGAACAACCACAACGCAACGGCCACTTGAAGGGCGCTCGCCTGCTGAGTGGCGAGATCCCAAAGTTTCACAATGACTCTACCCGTATCTTCCGAGCAGTATTGTCCCGAATCTATCCTCTTGTGTTGTCTTCTCGCCCAGTTGCGAATTGCCTTGACTTCCTCTTTGAAGATGAAGAACATGAATACACCTATGAGGATGTCTGCAAGAGGCCAGACGTATGGTGGCATGAGCTCCCCGATATTCATATCTCAAATTCAGATATACACTCTGTGGTCATTGATCGTCACAAGTAGCTCCCCACTATTTCACCTATCTGGCGGTATCCCCCGCCTTTCCTCACATATGGGCTTTTCCGAGACGCTCTTGTTTTGAACATGGGAGAGCAGACATAGAAGAGAACAAGCCAGATCATGCATTTCGTTGGATCGCGACTTCATTTCTTGCCAGCATGGAACACGCCCGCCAATCCTCTCCAATAGTCTTCTCCGAAAGTCACGCCCGTTCAGCTTTGGCTCCCTTGGATGAAGCTCCGAGGAAGCGCCGCATTGCTTTGACTACCTGCTCTCTGGAGGCATACATAAAGTCCCCGTGTGTTCCTGGCACAGTCATAATCTCCACGCCCCTTAATTCCTTCCTTGTTCGCTCAATCGATGCAGCCCTGAATGGGGCCATATACTTCTGCTCCCAGGCGAGGCTCAGCGCAAGCTGGGCCGGGTCGCCGTCCTGCGCATTGAAGAAGGACTCAGCGTAGATTGCCAGAGCAGGTGAGCGAACCTTCGTGTAGTCCCGCCGATCGCCTAGGAGAACTTTCTCAAAAGACTCTGTGAGGCTGTCGCTCATCCTCCATTTCAAGCTTCCATCGGGCTGGACAATCACAGATTGACGGAGATTCGCTTCAAACCGGCTCGTGTCAGTCACCCCCGGGAACCAGAGTCTCTTCTGGAATGCTATGAGAGCATCAAGAGATGTCGTTGCGCTGAGCGGAGTATTGAATTCAGGTGGCGAGGATTTCCATGCAGCAACAAAATCGGGATCTGAGAAGTCATATGCTCCGTCGAGATACACGATTCGGTCGACCATCTCCGGATGCATGCCTGCCATTGCGGTGATCTCATTTCCACCCATCGACCATCCGGCAAGGTGGGCCTTTGCCACTCCCAAAGCGTCCATCAAACCTCGGAGGTCCTCAGTAAGGGTTCTAGTGTCATACGGCCCAGTCGTGTCAGATAGTCCATGACCTCGTCGAGCATAGGCTATCACTCGGTAGCGGTCTGTGAAGGCCGGTGCAAAGTCGTCGAAAGTGTGAGGAGTGTCGTAGACGCCGTGAATGAGTATCAGAGCTTGGCCACTGCCGCCCCAGTCCAAGTAGTTCAGCCGTATGCCATTAGATGGGACATAACCACTCTTATGTGCCGCCAGATCAGACCAGACACCAGATGATGCGATCTTGCCTTTTTCCAAGGGACCACCCATCTCCAAAACGCCCTTCCTCTTCCATGGTCATTTCTCAAAGCCTCTTCCCAAACAAAGCGGCGATGATGACGATGACCCCAATGAATGCAGGCACAAGTGCAATCACATAGGATTCGTCTTCGTGCGTGGCCACATAGACCGCCAATGCAATGCCAATGACTATCAGCGAGACTCCAACTCCGATGATCATCGTTTTGAGCCGACGCCTTGGCCTTTCCATTGACCCCGGAGCTGCTCCAATAGTTGCCTTCTCACGGTCGGTGGTTTTTCCCTCGGTCATGTGCCTCCCCTTCTGCACTTGAATCGCTTAATTCGTTCAACTGCTCTCTTCCTCACCATTCGACCACTCGGCACCGAATCGCCCTTACACCTTATCTACTTTACAAGAGTTTTGAACATACGAGTGCGGGCGCGGCGAAGGAGAGGCCAGATAGTCGACGAGCCGGGGGTGCGTCACTGATTCTTCACCGGCAAAGAATGGGGGGTCGTACCGTCAAAGAATGATAGGATTTTGAGAAAGAACTTTTACGACGAAACCGTCACTTCCAGTGCCCTTGTGTGACGGTTCATGCCCACTCGAAACCGTGACCCCTGCGGCTGTAATGTGACGGGATCAGCGTAAAGACTCCTTTACGGTTCCATATAACACGGTGTCCTTCTGGAATCTAGTTTTGGATCACGAACACCGCGGAGCGAGCCTAGAGGGGAGGCGCTCCGATCAGACGCGCTCCTGTAAGCGCAGTCTGTTTCTTGACGGCATAGGACCCCTCAGCTAGCGCTTCTCCTTCACCACATCGCCAAGATGGCCTTTTGAGAAAAGTCAACTACGAACCGACGCCTGTGTGACATTAGTGCGCTGGTCCACTTATATAGTCGGCGTCGGTGTTGAGAAAAGTCAACTTTGCTCCTATTAGTGGCAGACTCTGGGTGTCGCCCTCCCAAGATGAACACCGGGGGCATCGATTGACGCTATTCAATTGCAGGTGTCGCATGCGCATGCCGGCTCCTTCCACGGATTGACTCCAGACCAGATCAACTGGTTCAAACCCGACCCGCTCCTGTACCTCAGGCTGCATGTAGCGCACATTTAATGCTGCCCTTCATGATTAGCCATATCATCCGATCCCTGCCATCAGAAGGTAGATGAATGGACAGGCCAATTGGGAGGGCGGGATTGCGGATGGCGGATGTGTTCACCAAGAAGAAGCGGAGCGAGGTAATGTCGCATATCCGCTCCAGGGGGACTGTGCCCGAGATCCTCTTCAAGCGATTCCTGGATCAGGTTGGTGCTTCCTATGTGTATCAACCCAGTATTTTCGGCAAACCTGACTTCCTGCTTAAAGGAGACATTGTAGTATTCATTGACAACCGATTCTGGCACGGCAAGAGTAACCTACCGAAACAGAATCGAAAGTATTGGCTCACGAAACTCGAGAGGAATCGGAAACGGGACGTGGAAGTGAACAGACAGTTGAGAAAGGACGGATACCGAGTGGTTAGGATCGAGGACAAGGTCGTCTTGAAGATGCTCAAAGACCTGAACGGGAAGGGTGGCAGATGACTCGAGGACGTCCCTTGGCGATTGATCTGTTCTCTGGTGCAGGAGGATTGAGCGAAGGATTGCGCCTGGCTGGGTTTAAGGTTTGTCTGGCGATTGAATCCGAACCCGATCCATTCAGTGTGTATTCCATGAATCACCCCGAAACCCTTGCGCTTCGAATACCAATCCAAGAAGTGAAGCGATTCGATGGGTTTCTTGGCAAGCTGGGGATCAAGAAAGGTGATGTTGACGTAGTCGCCGGAGGCCCACCATGCCAGGGATTTTCCGTCGCCAATACCAGGACAAGAGGGCTTGAGAATGGACACAGCAAACTGGTGTGGCAGTTCCTGAGAGCAGTGAATGACATCAGGCCGCGTGCGTTCGTCATGGAAAACGTGCCCGGGATATGCAGCATCAATGACGGCAAGGTTGTTGACAGGCTTCATTCTAGATTTGAATCGATAGGCTACAACGTCATGAAGATTCGATTGGACTCAGCCGACTTTGGCGTTCCACAACACAGATCCCGATTGTTCCTGATTGGATGTCAAGACTCGAAGATCTCTGCGCCGAAGCCATCCCATGGTCCTGAGAGTAAATCTCCTTTTGTGACGGTTCGCGAAGCCATAGTTGGTGACTTGCCGCGCCTGGGACGCTCCTGTGGATCCTACGAAATGAATTACCTAGGAAAACCGAAGTCTCGGTATCAGAAATGGCTTAGAGTATCGTGTCCCATTCTTCATGACCACGTGACCACGAAGTGCGGATCTAACGTCAAGGAAAGGATCCGACTCATCGGACCAGGCGAAAGCCTCCATTCTCTCATGGAGAAAGGTAGAATACCAAGAAGGCTGAGAATTCGCATCGACCACGCAAGCGTCTATCGCAGATTGGACTTGGATGGCCCTTCCGTGACAGTTGTCCACTTCAGAAAGGCTATGACGATACACCCCATTGAGAATCGGTTGCTTACACTGAGGGAGGCTGCTAGACTCCAGTCGTTTCAGGATCATTACAGATTCGGAGGTAGAATAGGCTTGATGCAGCAGATGATTGGGGACAGCGTTCCTCCGCTACTAGCAGAGGCAGTTGCCAGGGAGATAGCCAGAGTTATTCGCAGGAATTGACCGACACGGCAGACCGAGGCGGAAGTCTTCCGGGGACACCAGCGTCCGGACTAGCCTTCCGCATCTATCTTGAATCCCTTCTTGGTCGCCTCGGACAGGATTCTTAGTCCCTGTTTGGCTTGTTTTGGAGAGATCTTTCTATTCTTGCGTATGTAATCGCCAATTGCATAGGCCAGAGATCTCTCCCAGCTCTGAAGAGCCTTAGTCTGCGCACCCCATCTTGACAACCTCTTCCAGACCGTTTCGGAATATGAAAGAGCTTTAGCAATCATCTTCTCATCGGCTTCAGACAGAGCGCCCGTTAGAGAAGACCGCGTCGGCGGTCCATTGGCAACAAGTTCCGACCCCAACTCACTAACTCCCAACGAGGAAAGATCGTAGTTGCGTTCCAGCAGAGTGGTCCAGCAATACTCGCGTTTGCAGTACGATCCTATGTTCATTCCCTCCTTGGGAGGCCGATTGATATGATCCCAGACAATGTTAGAGATGTTCGAGAGAACTCTCCTGAGACCGGGCCCGATCGATTGTGCCTGCCAGATTCGATCAAGGTCGATCCTCATTCCAGTTAGGTAGGAGAGAAGGGCGATCGAATATGTCACAACGTTCGCCTTGTAGCCGCCGAACTCCTTCTCCTTCACGAGTTGGTCGCAGTCTCGGAAGAGAATGGCCTTGGCAACGAGCCTTCTGAAGTACATTTCATCTGGCTTGAAGCCACTCTGATCTCCAACAACGTCATTCATGAAATGAATGAAGTTGGTTTCCGCCCCCTGGCTGACATAATGAGGGCACTGCATCCACGACATTTCGTACTTGGCTACGCTGGTCTTCGTGAGAACCTGATTCTTTGGGTATTGTATCTTGAAGGCCGTCATCTTTGCAGGGGAGCCCTCCATCACCATGTCGTTGATGTATTGCCCCCGAGCACGCTCGTAGTACCATTTGCTTGTCGACTTCCCCCTTGAATCTGGGCTAGGAACCCACATTGATCTGGAGAGACGCTCGAGTTCAAGATGAAACGGATCGTTTGCACTGAAGTCCGAGATATTGACTTTGGTTTGGGTGTTCGCGTATCTCGAAATGAGGGGGACGTGCTCTGCTAGTTCGGCAGGATCTCTCAGCACCGTGAGCTTGAACTGGACATGGACTTTCGAGAGATCTGCTTTGTTCTTCTTCATTGCGTGATACAGCGATGCGGTGGTCTGACCTCCATTCACGATCTGGAAATTCCTCATTCCGACTATCTTCAGAGGACCGGAATCAGTTCCCCGCACAAGGTCGACATTCTCCGCTGTCGTGGAGATCCCGTTGTTGTAGGCAAGGAACATCAAAGGAGTGTCCGTGATTGTTCTTAGGATGCCTTTGTTCACATTGCTTCTGGCCTGCAGATACGCCCGGACGTTCTGTTCCAACAGCCTTTGTCCCCATTTTGCATACAGAGCTGCGAGAACCGTCCCCGGAATCATCCCAACATAGGAGTCGTAAACATCGTTGTCATCAGGTAGCTTGACACAAGGCAGTCCTCCGCCGAGCGAAGACTGATCCAACATTATTGGCTCCCTGCCTCCGGACTTCGCGAATGTCTGGAAGAATCGCTCAATGTCCCAGATATGAGGCTCTACTCTAATCGAACCCAATGCGATGTCTTCCAAGGTCTCAGGTGTGGCGAGCCGATTTGTCAGCAGGAATATCCTTGCACTCGCGATCTCCGCTCGCATTGAGTGGATCGTTTGAGCTACTTCGAAGGCCTTCGAGCTCTCCTCGATTCCACGGTGAAAGCCGTCGAGGGAGAGCTCTAGGAATTTCCTGCATCTCCGAAACGCATCTGCTTGAACTCCCTTGGACATCCTGACGGCGGGTCCCGAGTTGTCAAAAACACTGACAAAGAGATCTAAAGTGTCGTTGTCATAGTTATACTCCCAAGCATTCAGCTTTGCTCCCTTGCCACTGAAGTATGCTATCTGCGGGTCGAAGCACTCCCCGACCTTGCTGAGGTATTGAATGGCCGAATCGGTGAAGACGTTCTCCTGATACTCTCCATCTTCGCTAGCCTGAGCGAGCGACAGAACGTCCTCAAGGAACTCTCTTGCGAACTCCTCTAGCTTCATTCAACATGGCTCCCGAGATTCGACCCGGCGATCCAGGCTATACCTTTCTGAACAGGCATCCTGAACCGGTCACAGGCGGACAACATGACCGAGTACGAGACATCTCCTACCCCATTCATCAGGTTCTTCTCCAAGATCCTTGGAAAACCCTCAGCGACGCGATAGAAAAGAAGATCGCGAGGGATATAGGATCTGTAGTAGAGGGAATCATGGATTTCGAGGTATCCTGCCTCCAGCAACTTGTCTCTGAATTCAGCTAGCGCCCCAGGTGACTGCTGCAGGTCCTCCATGATCTGTGCGATAAGGTTCGGAAGAGTGCCTTCTCCTTGCTCGGAGACATCCAACGACATGAAAACCAGTCCGAGTCCATCCAGTCCTACTGTGTCCAGTTGTTTTTCATTGGCTATGATGATCCTATGGTGTTGTTTGGCGCTGGAAGTCTTCATCTCGATAGCTGAGCGTCCGAACTGAAAATCTCGACTCACCCGTTTTGAACCTGCCCAACTTCTTACTGAGGCGATCGTTCCCAACACTGGAAAAAGGTGCTCTCTCATGAACAGCAGTTCCCCAAACAGGCCCTGCTGAGCTTCCGGTGAAAGACCTTCTTGCCTCTGGTCCTCGAAGAATATGCGCCAGCATTCGAGCCGTTGCGATATGATTTCGCCAACATCCGAACCTGGCTGAGAGACGATTGTATCACATACATCTGCTATCAGAGCCTCGAAGACTTCCTTTGCACTATCCTTGCCTTGTCTTATGACAAGAAATGCACTACGTTCCGGTCTCTCGTCCCCCACCTGAGCGTAGATGCTAGCGCCTCTCCATCTTGGATAGATCGAGATGTCGCCGCTCCAATCACTTGGCATCCTCACTAGAAGGACCCTTTCTTTGTCGGGAACTGTGATTGCCAAGTGCAGTTCAGGAGACACCGCGGGATCAACCAGACGCTTGAGGACGCCAGGTGAATCGACCGTGTCGGCATCTTTGTCTAGGGATTTCCAAATCCTCGAATAGTCAAACCTATTCATCTTGACCAGCCGCCTGACTCGAGTAGATGGTATTGACTCTGTAACTGATCGGAACCGCAGTCCTGCTCGATGGAAAACTGACTGCAAATCCGATCAGCGGATATTCGATTCTACAGGACTCGTCTTGCTGAATGCGACCGCTGAGATCTTCAGACGGATTTCTTATCTGTCCTTCTATTATTGTGTTGTCAAGCACATAGAGAATGAGCAAACCATTTGTTGCTGGACGCTCTCTCCTCATGTAATGACTCAACGTTTCCAGATCTTCAGGTTCCTCCGTTGACTCTGCCAGATCTAGATCATCATCGGTGAGTTGGAAAGCGGTTCTGGAGTCCTGATACTTCCGTCTAGCATTGGCCTTCTGCTCGGGGCTCAGATCCAGCGACTCATCATCCTTGCTCGTCATTGTATGCATGTCGAGCTTGTCGGGACGACTGTATCGGAAGGGGCTTCTCTTCGAGGCATTCACTCTGCAGTTGCCGAAATCTACGACAGCGTCCCCTGCATTGACTCCCTCAACTCCCTGATCAAGAATCCTGACTGCCACTGTCCAATTCGTCAGTTCGTTCATCCGCAGTCGTTTGTCAATGTACTCGGACAGGTATTTCCCCTTCACCTCATCTGCGAGCCTGTGGGTTGAGTAGATGGCCAGGTACCTTGATACCGTGTTGCCCGCCACGTTTCTCCAGATATGCCACCTATGGCCTTCGTCCTGATTAGGCAGACCCAATTCTGCGATGAAAGCACGCGTATTGTCGAAATTCCCGCGAACCGTCCTAGGTGAGATGTCAAAAAGCCTCGTCTGACTGGTTGTATCTGCATAGTGAATCACTATCTCTTCGCTAGAACGCATCTTGACTCTGCTAGTCACCATCAGAAGAGGATGTGATCTTACTCTTAGTCCGTAGTCACGTGGGGTCATATTCTCCGCCATCATGAATTCGAATTCTTTGCGCAATTCCTCACTCGCAAGTGTAATATGCTGGAACCAGTCGGACAGCTCATGAGTCAGATAGATACGACACAGGTCCTCATAGTTCAAACGGAATCCAAACCACCGACCCATCTGCATCAACGTGTCGTAGAGTGTCGTCGCACGGAGGAAGTAGCTGACGGTAAGACCCTCAAGAGTGAGTCCTCTCGAAAGCTTGTCCCCACCGACTGCGATGATGTTTGTGCCAGTCGAGGAGTTCTCTTTGTAGTCAAGAATGTCGCTAGTTCGTCCATTGATGATCTTGAGCTTTACTTTGGAAACGGCAGGTGCTAGCTCCGCCTCGATTCTGTCCCATGTCTCATCGGACCGAGTCTTGTCCATGATTCTACTGACCTGGACGTAATCACTTTCCCAGAGAGTCCGCAATTCATCAAGGACCGAAGGTTTGGCCTCTCCGTCTCCAAATCTGATTCGATTTGTCAGCGACTGCAGCTCACGCTCCACCAGCTCTGCGACATCCATCTGGACTTGGGTGTATCTCGTTACGTGAATGAGCATGGAATTGTGCTCGTTCGCTTGTCCCCTTGCCCTTCGAATCGCACAGGACAGAATGAAAGATTTCATTGCGGTCTTGAGGGATCTTGGAAGGGGTCCTGGACGGAAATCCGGAGGGTGCCTGTTTGGAATGAACGGTCTGAAGTCATCAACATAGCGTACGACCGGCAACGGAGGCCTTCGATCATCGCCCAGCCCAAACACTTCCACTGGTCCGGTGTAATCAGACGGTGACGCGAGCGTGATTATGAAATCTTGCGGGAAGAGATCAGGTCCCAGGTCTCTGTGGATCGTTTCCGGAGGTATGAATATGTTGGCAAATGGAGTTGCGGTATAACCAACGTATGACTTCATTCCAAAGCTACTCAGAATCCGTCTTATCCATTCGTTTATTCTAGACGGATTGTAGTTGTCAATCGGCTTTCCAGTCTCCTCGTCTATTGGAATGTCTGCAGTGTTCACAGATGCCAGGTCCGCCTCATCGTCAATCAGCAATAGCGGAACGCCATCAACAATTGGGTGAGCTAAGGCCGGATCGTTCCTTGCCGGCCTGCTCCGAATGAAGTAGTTGTAGATAGTTCTGAGTATTCTCACATTCTTCTTGACAACAAGCAGTATAGGCGCGTCGCTGAGCTGCATGGGAATTCTGCGAGCCGCTGCAGTATTGAAGTCCCCCTTCTGATCTCTTGTCGTCACTGCGATAGGGATTGGCTTCACGCCGCCAACGAGCCCGACGCCGATCGGACCCACCCCGGACTCGAATTGGGCAGTGTCATATCCAAGGAACTCCTCGTCCAGCCTCATCTGAGTCTGGCTTCTAAGATTGTCATGGTTGCCCGCAAGCACCAAAATGATTCTGTAGCCCGAATCAACAGCTTTGCAGATCAATCCGGTGTAGTTCGCCGTCTTGCCGGACTGGACCTGGCCGACGATCATTCCGCGCCTATAGAATCTGCGGCGCTTCGAAGCCGGATCTTCAAGCCTGTCCAGAATGAGATCCGTTGTGCTGTTCACAGATTCTACTACTTTGGGTGGCCACTTGCCCCTCAGAAACCTCTCATAGCGCGTCCACAGTTGCCAGTCTATCTCAGACCTCTTTGCATCAAGCCACGGCTTGTGTTCTGTATCCTCTCTGCCGTCAAGAATGAAAGGTGCTGGAACGAATATGTTGAGATCCGTCTCTAGTCTTTTGCGCAGAATTGCCCGGTCGACCTTGCCTGCATACTCAGGAATCGATAGAACTGTGTCTAGAACGCCTTCAAGAGCTGTCGAGGTGTCGTAGTTTCCTCTGTCTCTCTCGCGCTTAAGCAGGATCAGAGCCGTCTCATACGCATATTGGAATTCGGGCTGGGGGTCCATCGTCATCTCCTACTCACTACCGGTATTGCTCTTGACATCTTCAAATGAGATAGAGGCTACGAGTTCTGGATAATGCTGGAAAGGTTCGATCAATAACAGCTCCCTTCTGATTTCGTCCTCCTCCAGTCCCTCGCCCTTCAAGATCGAGACGATGATCAACAGTTGTTCACGTAACGCAGTGGAGTTCGCAGCTTCAAATGGGACGGCGGGTTGCTCCACATTGCTGGAGAAATTGCCGATTATGAATGGAATTGGTATGGTCTCTTCAACAAGGTTCAAGGCGGCTTTGGCGGTCCGAGTCTCCGGCGAATCAAGCAACTGCTTGATCAATGGGTGGTCCCTGTTGATCTTGTAGGATACCCGATCTCTCTTTTGAATCGCCTCCCACACATAGATCTGAGGAGAGGTTGAATCGCTCTCCGGGCGAAGTCTTGTTCCACGGTGCCTGTAAACTTCAGATGCGACCCTTCTCGTTACTGAGGCTATCCTCCTTACTTCCTCCCTTATGCTGTCCGGAGGATGGGCTTGAGCTTTCCTCACATCAATCTTCCAATCCATATCCGAGGCGTTTGAAATGTCAACCTGGATGCGGGCCAGCTTGAAGTGCTCCTCTTGCTGGAAGAATCCAAGCCAGCTTCCATCAACGATTAATCGCTTGTTGCGGTATATGTAGAATCCTTGGTGCCCTCCCCAGCCTCTCTGGCCGCCGGCCAATTTGAATACATCCGGTTCGAGTTTCGATTGATGTGGGAGAACGAACGGTTGTATAGTCACTTCCTTTTCGCCAGAGCCGAAAGTCTCAACAGGCTGCGGTTGCGTGCAAGGTTGGTTCTTCAGGAACGGATCCCAGGGTTCAACCGGGGTTCCATTGATTTGGATGGATAGCGAGGGTTTTCCGGTCAGGAATCTGTGAAAGACGCAGGCCAGATATTCGGATACTTGGCTGACACGCCGATTGAAACGGTCCTGAGCTCGCCGATCTCCGACATCCTCATTCCCAACAACGCGATCCAAGGATTGCCAGAGCACGTTTGTGCCGCATTTCTGAAGGGGGCCCAGTATTCTGTCGGCCTCGGAATCGCGAGGCCCCTTCAAGAGAGTCCACTTTCTCTCTTTGATGATCAGGTCGAGGTCCCAGCAACGAGTGGCTTCTGGGGTTCTCTCAGATTTCGTTCGAACGTTCAGGCACCTGCACTGAGAAAACGATGCTGTTTTCAGACCAAGGCCAAAACGACCAAGATCCTTGGGATCACGAGCCTCGAGGGGACCTTTCGTTCCCAGCCTCATCGCTTCGACCAATTGAGACTCGCGCATTCCACGACCATTGTCACCAATCCAGACCCATGAATTAGGACCATCCCAAGTCATCTTGACATCGATTGTGGACGCACCGGCGGTAATGCTGTTGTCGGCTAGATCCGCGATTGCATTGGGCAGGCTGTAACCGAAGGCCCTCAGGGACTCAACCATTGAGTCTGCGCGAGGGTCGACTATCTCATAATCGACTGTCTTCATATCTCAAGTCCTCTGGAGATTTGGAGAGTGACGGTATTGCGAAGGAACGCATGTCTCCAAGCACCGAGGCGGTCAAAGTGGTCGCCATACCTCCAACATCTCCCACGCATTGCGTGTCGCCATTGGTTAGGTCATACAAAATCTCTTCTTCCACAATCGCTCATATTGAAGGTGACCAACATCATCGCGAGGGCTGACATGTGACTTGGCTCCTACCGTTTCGCGTTCCCTCATACGACCGTGTTCCAGTGACAACAAGGAATCAAGCGCGGCTCAAGGTCGCATCAGGGTCGGTCCGGACGATCTACAGCTGAAGCTCTGAGCGCAACGAAGTCAGCTTGCGAGTTGCCAGGTACAATTCCTCAATCCGCCTCCAATTGACGATTCTGATCTGCTCCCTGATCTCGTGAAAGGACCCGTCAAGCAGGTCATCGACTTTCTTCTCGAACTTTTCAGTGGTCACTAGTACCGGCTTGCTGTTGAACTTGTCCCAGCTGTGCTTGAGTTTCGACAGTGCCTCATAGTAGTTGCCGCCAATCTGCACCTCAAATGCAACAGCTGGATAGCTGGTCCGCGTCTTCCTCCAAACTGCATCGAGTATCATGTGATCGAAATGATATTCTGTTTCGGAGAAGTACTTCTCCAATTCGCCAATTTCCTTGATCATGTCGCGAATAGTGTTATGGTCCGGTTGCTCACCTGCCAATATTGCAGGTATCGTTGGTGAGCTCCCGCACTTTCCCCTCTTAGGGACGCCAAACCCAAGCAGATCGAGAGCTCCAGTGTATTCATCCAGCCTAACCTTTTCTCCGCCGATTAGAAGAGTCGTGCTGTCCGCTCGTCTTTCAACGTTGATCTTCCATTGACCATCGGGAGACCTCAATTCAGGTCGGAGCACTTTGGAGGCAACCGAAAAGGGCCAGACCACGAGATCCTTTTCCGATCCAAGAGCCAAGACGATGAACGCCTTCTCGGGAGACACGGACTCGAGTTCATTCGGTACGATCCCAAACCAGTATCTAGTGCCCTTAGGTCCATGCTTCTTGGAGTACTTCAACACGACTTCTTTGCCAGAACCCAGAAATGCTCTACTCCTTGTCCTGGAAGTCACACTGACGTTGTTGTCGAGCAATCTCAACAGTTGCTCCTTTACAATTGCCGTCTCCTTGCTCTCTCCCACACGTATCATCCTCGTATCGATGGGAGTGTAGATCTAGGTATCGGGGCTTCGAATGCGGAATTCGATCGTCCCCAGTTGCATTGATCGTGCCCCACTAAGTCGTGCCGCCAACATCACAAAGACAATAAGGATCCCTCCTGATACAAGGCGCATGCCGAAATGGGTGGCTGAAGGAGTCCTCCAGAAGTACTTCGTAGAGAACCACACAAAATACTCATACAAGAGCCAGAAGATTGTTTCTGCGAGATTCAACCAGCCTTTCGACTCCTACCCTGACGTGTTCTGCGTTCTTGAAGACAAGAAAGAGGTCCCCGCAGAGGTAGAATGGAAGACGAGTGACTTCAACCACGACATCGAGATTCTGAGGCGAACCAATGGCTTCATTATTGTCTATCGTAAGGACCAGAACTTCGAGCTGGATCAGATTGAAATCGACAAGGATGACTTCAGAAAGTGGTACGTCTCAAACGCTGACAAGATACTACTCGAATCGATAGTGGACATTGAAGAGGAGATCAAGGAGAGATCATTTCCTGAGTTGTGGTTCTACTATCTTGACAAGAATTCATATCGGCACTTCCTGGAGTTTTCTCTGGGGTACTCTGAGAAGGAAGCCCTTTGGGGTGTGCCTGGAATAGTTAAGGAGTTCCGACAGTTGAACCGCTTCAGACAGATTCGAGAAGGAGATCTGATACTTTTCATGAATGGCTGGAAGACCAAAGGTCAAGGAGGAAGAGTCCCCTTCAAGAAATTCAAGGGCGAGCTTGAGAGAGCGAACTTGTACAGAATTACGACGGACTACTACCATGACGAGTCAAAGGTCTCGGACGAGATCAAAGGATGGGAAGGAGAGACCTATCCTCACAGATTTCAGTTCGACAAACGACCGATAATTCAGCTGAATGGAATTCCTATCAGGAAGCTCTCGTTTACGACGAGGTCGGAGCTCCACAAACTGTTCACGGGATCTCTATTCTGGAACGGGCACGCAGCGTCACTTTTGGATATGATCAGTCATGGTGACCATTAAGAGAGAAGAGCTTGTCTCGATGTTCAAGGATGTTTCAAGGCAATTGCTGTCCGAGCCTGAGAAATGCGGCTTTCTGGCATTCCGGCCCAGAAGAAGCGATAGAGCAGAGAGACTGTGGATTCAAGAACCGGAAGCCAAGCTGATTCTTTCCAGGATTCTTTGGGACAAGGGTGTCAATTTCGGGCTCGAATGGCCGACAACCGAGAGATATGACTTCAGCGGGCCAAATCGAGGAACCGCAAGAACAGATCTAGTCATAGAACCCCGACGGAATGGAGCTGGTCAAATCAATGTTGAATTCAAGGAAGGCTGGTCCGTGTCAGATGCAGGTTCAAAGCCGGTTGGCAGAATCCAAAAAGACTTCGAGAAGATGCTAAGAGAACCTGTTTCTGGATGCGCGTTCTATCACATATTGCAGGGTCCCACACGGAAGAACCTCTTGGATTTGATGGGCAAGTACTCAACTGAATGCAGGTACGCAATTGACAGGGTTTCAGGAAAGGATACAGTAATTGAAAAGTGGTGTCTGCTGTTCTTCTTCCTCAGGGACAAAGAGGAATGCTACTGGAGGGTATTCGATACGATGTCAGAAGTGACCTCGTCAGAGCTGAATCATATTGGGTTTGAACATTCGAATCTTCGTGAGGCTCTAAGCTGAATTCTGGAATTGACATTTAGTGGGCGTCGGAGGCTCCAACACGATAGGATGCATTCGGCTTATCCTTGGAAAAGACAATAGCTGAGGTATGTCATGTGAGGGATTGTTGAGGAAGATGGCGAAGATATACAGAATGCACTTCAGCGGTGATCCCGAACACAAGCTTGCAGTCCTTAGACGGAGAGCAGCTTCGTACGGCATCTCATTCTCGGGAACTACTGATGTGGGCAGATTCTCTGGAATGGGACTGTCCGGGAATTATAGAAGGGATGGAGAGTTCTTCGTGGTCACAATATCAAGCTTGCCGCTCTTCTATACATATGATAGAGCCGCTGCGCAGATTCAACAGTTCCTTGAAGGATGACGCAAACGCGAGATTGGGTGACACTATGGACAATCAGATTGTCATGAGTAGACTGGCATTCACAAAGAGATTGTA
>Ga0315274_10007424_pt1 | contig 15867 bp, 1 predicted proteins | sample YL17G02_20_MG_FD_203700 | JGI IMG/M metagenome (GOLD analysis project Ga0315274, IMG submission 203700) | Sediment microbial communities from Yellowstone Lake, YNP, Wyoming, USA - YL17G02_20 | ecosystem: Environmental > Aquatic > Freshwater > Lake > Sediment | place: USA: Wyoming | collected... | reverse complement strand
TACAAACACATTTATTTCTTTGACATGAGGCCCCCTCACCCCATCCCTCTCCCCGCTGGGGAGAGGGATGGGGTGAGGGGCGATTCCGTTGAACGAAATGGGATTTAATGCGTTTGTATTAATAACGTTTAACGAATAACGAAACGCCTTTTTCTTTTTTCCTCAGTCCTCGTTACTTTATTTTGGTTGTGGGATCCCCAAACAGGATCCATGTTTTTCTTATATCTTGATCAGAAACAAAAGCCTTGGCTCTGGCTGTCGCCTCTCCCAACGTTAAGAACTCCCTGCCGAAAAGAAGCTTGATCAATTCTTTATTCATAACAGCCTGATTGTCCGGCTCTGTTAACCCTGACGACGCCCAGATCGCTACAGCTCCCCCACCCGGAGACTTCAGAAGCGACTCGGCTAACGTCTCTCCATACGGATTCTGGAAAAACCCATTCAGACAGGTCATGTTCACAAAGAACGGTAAATGAAGGCCATTGACAAGGCTTTCCGCATCCTCCAGGGTCAATAGGCTCCCTCTCCAATGCTCGATCGACCCATGACCGATAAAATTCACCAACAGGACACCTTGATTGATACCATTCAGAAGCTCTCCCTTAGCCTGAGCATCACTGCTAAATTCTCCACGAAAGATCTTCCTCACCATGAGATAAGCTGGCAGAAGTGCTCTCACTTCTTCGGAAGCACTCTCAAAATTAAATCCATCATTTATATCAGCGACCAATAATGCCTCTTTCTTCTTACTCGACTTCTCATAGCCCACGATCTTCGAAACGACTATGGCTGCCTCCTTTGCCGTCTGAACTGGCAACCTCCCGATGGCCATCTCCGGAAGTCCATCGCCATTCAAATCCACAAACCAATCATCCGAGGCCGTCTCCATATAGGTTGTATCAACGAGCTTCGTGGGCACATAGTCCATATCTCCGAGGCCAAGGTAGTTCCGAGGATCAAAACTCGCATCCCCCACCAATAGCACAAACCGCGGGGACTTACGCCACTGCTTCTTGGCCAAGCTCAAAAAATCCCTCAATGCATGCGGACTCTTATGACCAAAGCTAAACTCATCATAAAGATCCTCAACGTCCACCAGAGTCACCTTATAACCCTGCGATTCTCTGAGCTTTTTCAAAGGCTTAAGACTATCCAAAAAGTCCCGGTGAGAAATGATCACCAGATCATACCCTCCCTTCTCCTGATGCCATGCTGAAGGATGATTGGAGACTACCTCAATAGGATCCTTCACCTTCTCTTCAGTGAGTACTAACAGAGTCCTCTCCCCATTCTCAGGAACCCTGAAGGTTATGGCATAGCCCCCCTTCTGAGACTCCACCTTCCCTGTCACTTCAATCACCTCATTTGAATCGGTGATATCAAATACTCTGATGTTTGAATGACCAAAACCATCAACAGTAAGATGGTTTCCTCCGCGAGCCCTAAGCCTTAGGCCGTTATCGTCTGCCGTATAGGTATGCCAGTAGGTGAGCCGAATTGTGTCTAAAAGAGTCGCATCCATCTCGTCTCCCGATGCCACAAGACTCACTAAATTTTCACCCTCTTCGAGCATCGACTGAGGAATCTCTACTTTCAAGGTTCCCTTCCTCTGTCCCTCAAAGACTATTTCTCCAACCTCTTCATTTTCATCATTGAGATATACCTTCACTCGGTGAGGCGTATCCGTGGAACCCTGAAGCACCACCTCAAGCAGGGCATCCTCGGTGGCAGCTGGATCCAGATGCTGAAGCTCAAGAATCTGATCCACCGGTTTCGTATGGATTATCGGTCCAAAAAAATTCTCCCCTTCCCCATTATGAAGAGCTGCAAAATAAAGCGTCCGATCCTTCTTCTCTACGGTATATGGGAAACTCCCAGATGACATCCTACCCCCATGACTCTTATACTCATGTATCAGTTTCCCAGGTTTAGAGCTCTCCACCAACCAGTAAACTCTCGTATCGGTAGACGGTGTATCCAAACCTACCCCGTAAAACTCTATTGCGTCCCAGGATTCATGCTTTCCGTGCTTTCTCCCTGTGATGCGAATAGGTTGTTCTTTGCCATCCGCATAGAGCTGCAAATAACGAGGGTTCGCTCTCGGACTTAAGCCCGCTGCCACGAGTTCAGACTGGGAAACCCGATACCAACCCTCTTCTTTCACAAAGAGCTTTGCTCCAGGTTTACCAGCCAGATATCTCTGTATTTCACTTGCCGCAGGATCGGATCCCCTATGAAAACCTCTACCCTCAAGGCCCATAGGGCCGATCCTCAAGGGAACTTTGTTCCCGCTCCTCAAACCATGTCCACGTGGTGCTCCTCTAACCTCCAACCGCTTCAGCGCGAGCCTCTCTCGGAGATCTTGAACCTTCCAGAAATGGTGATACCTCTCGTTAAGCCTAAGCCCTATTTCACTCAAAAGCTCTGGCCTGAACTTATTAGGTAAAGGTTCACGAGAGATTGTAGGGCTCACAGGACCATGCATCGTCTGCTTTCGGTTGAGGTCGATATCTTTAAGCCAATAACGGACAGGACTGAGCGATGAGTGATGAGGACTGAGTGAGGCATCCCACCAGAAATAAGAGTGTCCTGCAGTCAGTGCAGTACGTTTACCAGCAAGCAGCGCCGTGCCCGCCACAGGCTCAGGCGTCAGCCTCACAAGCTGACCACTCTCCTCCCGATAAATATGAAACCCGAGATTGTCCACCTCATAACCGGTCTTCCACTCAAGCAGTGTCCCCTCAGGATAATGAGTCGCCTTGAATGAACTAAGCTTCACCAAAGTCGGCGCAAATACCCCCTCAGACCCCAGGGTGACGTATGTCGCAGGACTGTTCTGATTGTTGTATTCTGTTTGGATCCAGCATTCGGAACGGGTTGCGGTGGCAATGCGCACCTCGTCCATCCCATGATCATACCAAAACCCGGTATACCCCCAATTAGCATCGCCCATATGGAATAACTCGCCAGAAGAATCCCAGGTATCTGAATTGCTCTGGGTGTCGGTCATAACCAGATTTCCGTCCACATATAGCTTGGTTGGGCCGCTCGCGCTGCGTGTCGCCGTTACCACCACATGATGCCAAGCGTTGTCGTTCAACGGGTTGGTGGTCGCGGTGACGCTTCTATCGTAATAAGAATCTGCATGCCAGCGAAAATCCAAATATGAATTACCTCCACTAACTTGCGTTCCAAACCCATAGCCGCCGTAGGGTTGGCTGCCCACCTTCGGTTTACCCAAAAGACCCCGACTTACGGTCGTCTCATTTGTTTTGATCCAAGCGCTAATGGTCACATCCTCGGTGGTAATATTATTAGCGCTTGTTGTTCCAAACCAGCGGTGAGCGGGATCGTCGAAGTATACAGCCCCGTCCACTTGGCCGGTCATCTGAAGACCCAAACGACTGGAGTTGTCGAGGTTATAAGCGCTGCTGGTGGAATCATATATAATTGCCGATGTAGCCGGGTTCTCTTTCAGATGATAAACACTCTTGTAGTTTGAATTCCAGACCCCAGCGGCATTCGCTGTTGGAGAAGTGATCGCAGAGTTTCCGTAGTAAATATAGATGTTGGTGCTATCATTAAAATGGAGGGTGGGAACACGAACCCAGGCAAGAAGCGTCCCCGCAGAACCATTATAATCCTCAATCTCGTGGTCTAATTTTGCCAGACCGTTTTCATCCTTGAAGATAATGTCATAACCATAGGGATGGCTTATGTTCCCGCCGTTTGCTACCGTTTTTAACCACGTACCCGACAGGTTGATCAGAACAGGGAAATTCGTAAGATCACTCGAGCAGCTGGCCGGTGTCATGCTATCCGATATGGTGATCAGCTGTCGATAGTTATAGTCCAGGTTCTGCCCCACGCCTTCAACGTCTATATGTGTCAAGGGGGATTCCTGGTTGTTGTACGACGTTCCGATCCAGCAAGCACTCCTTGCCACATTCGAAATTCGCACCTCGTCAATCATACCATCAAGATAATCCACCGGGTTACTAGTCCATCTACCAGTACCTATCCATAAATTATTGGAATCATAAGGAATTGCAGCGGGTGTCGAATTTGAATTTGCATGGACCACTCCATCCTTGAAGACTTTTATATTTGTGCCGTTAGAATATGCTCCTACATAATGCCAATTGCTGTCAGCTATTGTATCACCCTGCACATTGACATACCCGGCGCCAGTGTTAACATCTAACCGAACAATATTTGTCGCGCCGTCAAGTGAAAGTTTAAAACTGTATTGATCACTGTATGCTTTAGTAGCCACGGCCTTCGTACCCGTAGTATCTCTCTTAACCCATGCCTCCACAGTAAAAGCTTGTCCAACATTCAACGTTGAACCATTATTGGCAGCATTGATGTAATCATCGGTCCCTTCAAGGTCTAAGCCACCATTTATTTTTGCTGCAACTTGATCCCCGGAAGTCATACTGCCATAGGAAGTCCCGTGGTTCGCGTTCTTGCTGTCTTTCATCTGGGGAGCTGTCCCTGACGGGTCCTCCTTCAGGTGCCAGACGCCTCTGTAGTTCGTATCCCACACCGCGGCTGGATTTGCTGTGGGGGAAGTGATGGTTGGGTTTCCATAGTACATATAAATGATGGTGCTAGCATTATAGAGAAGGGTGGGAATACGAACCCAGGCAACAAGCGTGCCCGCTCCCTCTGTTCCATCATATTTTTCAATCTCGTGGTCTAATTTTGTTTCACCGTCTTCAGCCTTGAAGATAATGTCGTAGCCACTTGCGTTCTCGATACAGCCGTTGACAGGGTCCGCTGCTTTCGTCTTCAGCCAGGTTTGGTTAGACAAACTGATCAGAACAGGATAATTCGTAAGATCACTCGAGCAGCTGGCTGGTGTCATGCTATCCTTGATAGTGATCTGTTTTCGGTACTTATAATCGAACTCCTCGCCTTCAACGGTGTAAGATGCCAGGGGTGAATTCTGATTGGTGTATGACGTTCCGATCCAGCAGGCGTCTCGGGCGACGGTCGAGATGCGAACTTCGTCGATGGTCCCGTCGAAGAGATCGTTCGGGGTCGTGGTCCCGTCGTTCTCGTTGCCCCCGATGATCACAGGCTGAGCATCGGTACTGATGGTAGTACTGCCCGAGGAGCCAACCTGCGCGCCGTTCACGTAGATGTAGCTCGCTGTCGCGGTGCGGCTCACTGCCAGGTGATACCATGTCCCCGTGCTCATGTTGGCTACGCCGCTCACGCCTCCCACCGTAAACCATGCATAGGCATCGTCTGGATTTCCCACAGCCAACCCGTAGCTGTCTCCAGTACCGGTGCCATATTGCCTTGTTACTACTGAGGTCATCCATCCAAGCCATGAATCTCCGTTCACCCACGCTTCCAGCGTGAGATCCCCGGTGATCCGGAGGGACGCGGCATCCGGGATGCTGATGAAATCGGTGTCAGCCCGGTTGAAGTCCTGCGCGGGGCCGATCTTCCCGGAAGCCGTTAGCGTCGGCACCCGGCTCGATGTCCCGCCACCCCCCTGCCCATGGTTCGCATTCGAGGTGCTATCCTTGAACTCACCAGCAGTGCCGTTACCACTTTCCTTTAAATGCCATACGGCCTTGTAATTATTATTTCCCCCCTCATCCCACACCCCAGTGGGATTCGCCTGGGAGGTAGTAATGGTCGAGTTCCCGTAGTACATATAAATGATGGTGTTGGCATTATAGGAGAGGGTGGGAATACGAACCCAGGCAACAAGCGTGCCGGTAGAACCATTATAATCTTCAATCTCGTGGTCTAATTTTGTTACGCCGTCCTGGGCCCTGAAGATGATGTCATAACCATTGACGCTGTGTATATCCCCGTTTGGCGCTGTTTTCAACCAGTTCCCCGACAGGCTGATGTGGACAGGAAAATTCGTAAGATTACCCGTGCAGCTATCCGGTGTCATGCTATTCAATATTGTGATCTGCTTTCGGTGCTCAAAGACTAAGTCCTCCTGGCCTTCGACGGTAACAGAAGTTGAGGGCGAATTCATGTTGTTGTACGACGTCCCGATCCAGCAAGCGTCGCGAGCACCAGTTGAGATACGAACTTCATCGACGAACCCATTAAGATAGTAAGAGTTAACGCCGTCGTTGCCGATTCGCGATGCATACGTGAGATTGACATTGTATTGGGCACCGGTATCCGTGTTCTCTTGAGACCCATTCAGGTACAACCGGCGGGTTGTGCCGTCGTAGGTGCCTACAGCGTAGTACCACTGACCTGTGGACAGCGTAGTAGTGCCATTAAGGTTGCCCCCTGTATTTCCCCAGCCGAACATCAGTCTTGGCGTGCCCGTATTGACCGCGTAGAGCCCGATCCAGTCATTCGTCGCCGGTGCTTCACGGTGCTTCGACGGAACAGGGAGATAAGCGCCGTTAGGAATCGCCGCATTCAGGTAGAACCATGACTCAAGAGTAAACGACGAGTTTGCAGTCATAGTTCCGTCATTGAGTGTTTCCAAACCGGTGGAGCCATTGAACCCGTCAGCCCCATCTATCTTTTCCGTGGCGGGGTTTTGGTTCACGCCAGCGGACGCCGTTCCCGAGTATCCACTGGACGTCGAGTCAGCCACTGTTCCCCCAGCAGTCTCATGCAAATGCCAGACCTCACGAAAATTATTAATCCACACCCCGGTCTTATTCGCTGTTGGAGAAGTGACTTCCGGATTTCCATAGTACATATAAATGATGGTGCTGGCATTAAACTTGAGGGTGGGAATACGAACCCACGCAACAAGCGTGCCCCCTGTTGCAGAGCCATCATATTTTTCAATCTCGTGGTCTAATTTTGTTTCACCGTCCTGAGCCCTGAAGATAATGTCATAACCATAGGGATGGCTTATGTTCCCGCTGTTTGCTACTGTTTTCAGCCAGGTACCCGATAGGTTGATAAGAACAGGAAAATTCGTAAGATCGCTCGAGCAACCCGCGGGTGTCATGCTATCCAATATGGTGATCTGTTTTCGGTACTTATATTCGAACTCCTCCCCAGTTCCAGTAGTAGAAAATGTCGAGGGTGAATTCTGGTTGTTGAATTGTGTTTGGATCCAGCAGGTGTCGCGAGCAACACTTGAGATGCGGACCTCGTCGATCTGGCCTTCCCACTCGGCACTCCACGCTACATCCATCCCCTGATCGCCGTAACCAATCCACACGTCATTTTCAGGAAGTGACGGCGCCGTGATGTCATTTGTTTTCGGTTCCGTGTTGGAATCCTGCACCCCATCGATGAAGACTTTCATCAAGGCACCGTCATAGGTCCCAACCACGTGGTGCCACGTACTCCCTGTCAGCGTTGTCTGGGTCTTGAGAGAATCGGTAGCTCCCGGCAGGTTGAATGTGACGCACCGCGCCCCCGAAGGGCATTGATACTGATTGCCCTGCATCCACAGGCTGTAGCCATTGTTCCAACCCTTATGGTTGAGAATCCCATAGGGACGCTCAGCGGAGACGTTGTGTTGCACCCAGGCCTCCAAGGTTATCTGTTTCCCGATGACGTCCAGGCTGGGATCGTTACCGAGGTCAATCAAGTTATATTTCCCGTCCGAGTTGTTGAAGTCCTGTCCGTAGTTTACTTTCCCTGCGACTCGGGTCGGAACATAGAGGGGATAGCCTTTACCCCCCTGCCCGTGATTGGCATACTGAGAGCTGTCTTTATATTCATCCAGACTCCCACTGCCACTTTCCTTGAGGTGCCAAACACCTCTGTAATTGCTATCCCACACACCCGTAGGGTTTTCTGTTGGAGAACTGATCGAGGCATTGCCATAGTACATATAAATGAGCGTATCCTGATTATTCTCGAAGAGGGTGGGTATGCGAACCCAAACAATAAGGTTGCCCGGTGTTGCAGAACCATCATACTTCTCAATCTCGTGATCTAAATGGTTGTTATTTGCATCCCTGAAGATGATGTCATAACCATTGGTGTTATATATACTTCCACCACTTGCCTTCGTCTTTAGCCAATCACCGGACAAGTTTATCAGAACAGGGAAGTTAGAAAGACTACCTGTACAACTTGAACCCCTCTGAGAGACGTTGAGGGTGATCTGCTTTCGGTTCTCAAATTGACCTAACATGATCTCACTGCCTACGGTTGTGAAACTGCCCGGCCCGTTTTGGCTGTTGTATTCTGTTCCAATCCAGCAGGCATCACGGGCGACAGCGGCGATGCGGACTTCATCAATAAGGCCGTCAAACCATCCCCATCCGCCGTCTGCGCCGATCGCAAGATTACTGGTATTGCTTACGCTGCCAACACCAACAATGCTGGTTCCAGTTCCCACCTCGACGCCATTCTTATAGATACGAAGTCTGTTATTAGTTCGATCAACCACACCAACAATATAATACCAAGTATCATCTAAAAAGGTCGCGCCAGGACTTGTATAGCCAAACTGACTAGTTGCATCATCAATAACAAAATAATAAGTATTATTGGCATCATCATATTCTAGAGCATAACCCGTCCAATATGTACCTGAATTTCCTTTCCAAATAGGTTGCGGCCACGCCCCAGCACTTACCATTGCATCTATATTTAGCCAAGCGCTGACTGTAAAGCTGCCTGTTCCAAAATCAAGATGTCCGTCAGCAGGGTCTCCCCAATCTACTTCACCATTAGTATAGCAATCGAATGCACCATTTATTTGACCAGTTGCTCCTCTTGTAACTGTTCCGGAAACAGTTCCGCTTATGTTATATGATGTTGAATCCTTTGCGTTCCCGCTTGTGTCAGCTAAATGCCACACGCCCACGTAGTTGGAGTTCCACACACCGGCCGGATTCGCTGTTGCAGAAGTGATTAAGGGATTGCCATAGTCCATATAAATGGCCGTATCTCGATTATTCTCGAAGAGAGTGGGGATCCTCACCCAGGCCACCAGTGTCCCCGTAGACCCGTCGAATTTCTCGATTTCGTGGTCTAATTGTGTGACACCATCTGAAGCCCTGAATATTATGTCATAACCCTCTGACCTGTTGACATGGCCACCATTTGAGACCGTCTTCAAGGTGCTCTTATCGGCAGCCGGCCAATTCGTCGTGTCGATTAGAACAGGGAAGTTAGAAAGACTACCTGTACAACTTGAACCCCTTTGAGCAACATTGAGGGTGATCAGTCTTCGGTAGTAAGGCGCTTCAGCATTCTCATCTGCCCCGATGTCCCAGGCAGAACCGAAGGGCCGGTTATGGCCGTTGATATCATCGGTGAAGGCTAAATTAGGGTCAGAAGATAAATTGGTTCCGTAATTCTGGGCGCTGTCATCGGCATAGGAAAGACGAAAATCTTTGTTAGCTGCGTCCACAAACGATACCGTTTTGTTTGTCAGCTCTGCAGTGGGACATGATCCGCATCCCTTGGTAGCATCCAGGGAAAGGTTTGTTGCGGAGTAGTCAATGATAAAATCGTCCATGTCCAGGAAGTAGTTCGCCCCTGTGCTGGCACCCTGGACCAGGTTATTCGCCAATCTGTAGTTCCCTGCGGCGACACCCGACACAGAGATTCCGCGCTGGACACCATTAACGATGGTGTTGTTATAGAGCGTTACGCCGCACTCCGGGTAAGTGGTGCATTGTCCAGCGGTCATGTATACCATGTAGTAGCCACTGCCCCAATCGTACATGATGTTGTTCCACGCCTTTACAAGTCCTGAGGTGTTCGACTGGTAGATCGCAGCAGTGGCAACATCCGCTGTACCGGTGCCCGTCGCGCGGAAGATGGTGTGGCTTATCCTGATTTCTGAGACCGCGGATCCGGGAGCTACTCTTATCCCCTTGGCTTGATCCGCTTTGTTACCTGTGTTCTCAATCTGCAACCCGCTGATCCTAACGTATTCGTCCTGCACGTGGATCACACCGCTGGCGAAGGTGACATTGGCAACCAGCCGATACTTCCCGTCATCCCACTTGCCATTATGTCTTTGACTGGCGCCGACCTCAGAAGAAAGGTAAGGAGTGTAAATATTAATGTAGTTAAGGGTTCCGCTGGTCCAACCATCGATGGTGACCGAAGCAGTATCGGCCCCATCACCATAACAGGCCACGTTCAGGATGGTGTTGGCAGACACAAGATTCTTCGAGGGATTCACATCATCTTCTACTGGTTCGGTAATATTTGAGTTTTCAGTTTGGCTCTGCCAGTTGGCCAGAGAGGTGTAAGCGCGGTAAACACCCACTGTTGTTCCGGCTAGAGCTGGTGTGGGTATGCCTCCATCTTTGTCCTTGACAGTAAAGACCGTCGAGGAAGTTCTCCCATGGATAAAGGCAAGCTGGGCTCCTCCGTAGTTGTAGGTAAGTACATCACCAACCCCGATCTTGGTCGGCATTGAACCGCTGAACGTAGCCGTGGTGCCTGATATCGTCACGGTCCGACCGTCAGTGTTGAGGTTGCTTCCAGTTATGCCAACAGAGCGGTAGAGGCTGGCGGGTGGCTTAAACTCATACTCATCTGCCCCAATGTCCCAGGCAGAACCGAAGGGCCGGTTTAGACCCTCAATGTCATCTGAAAAGGCTAAATTAGCGTCAGAAGATAAAATAACTCCCCAATCTTTGGCGCCTATATCGGATGGGGCAAGACGCAAATCCGGTGGGCTTCCGGTAGGATTGATGAAGGTAACCGTTACCCCATTGCGAGCGCCGGTGGGAGGAATGTCGGCGTCAAGACCAGGACCTGAAAGATTGTTGGTGCTGGAGGCATCGAACGGGGCGGCGTTGTTGTAATTGTCAGTATTATTATAAGCAATATTGTTCTTAGCTACGAATGGTCCTGCACTTGGGCCGTTTCGCATATAACCCCTAACACAACCATAAACAGTGTTATTGTAGGCATAGAACGTGAAAGCCGCACCATAATCACCATCATTATAAATACCGCATCCATTACTGCCATTGAATCCGTAAATAATGTTATTCCAAATACGAACATAGTTTGCGCCCACAGCATCCTTAGCATAAATTCCGTAATTAGCAGCAGTACCTGTTACGCCACGTATAATATTGTTGCTTATTCTATGATTTGCAGCATCCGTCTGATCAATGCCTATGCCAGCACTTCCCGCGCTAGTTGCTGATGACAAATAAATTTGTAAACCGTCTATCCATACATTTCCGGCTATTCCGGTTCCTGTTGCTCCGATGTTAATAACCCGCACATTAGCGGCTTGAATGCTGTATTTGCTGCCATCCCACTTTCCATTATGCCGCTGGGATACCCCTACCTCGGATAAAGAAACAGGTGTATAAATCTTAATGTAGTGATCGGCTTCGGTGGTCCAGCCGCTGATATTGACTGCCGTGGTATCCACCCCATCACCATAACAGGCCACGTTCATGATGGTATTGGCAGAGACAAGATTCTTATTGGGATTGATATTATCAGCGGTAATATTGGAGTTTTGAGTCTGGCTCTGCCAGTCGGCCAGCGAGGTGTAAGCGCGGTAAACACCCACTGCCGTCCCAGCTGAAGCTGCTGTGGGTGTGCCGCCGTTTTTGTCCATGACGGTGTAGACCGTGGAAGAAGTTCTCCCATGAATAACTGCAACCCGGAGTCCTCCCGAGTTGTACTGGAGCGCATCCCCAACACCGATACTATTCGGCATGGGATTGCTGAAGGTGGCCGTGGTGCCTGATATTGTCACAGTCCAACCGCCAGTGTTGAGGTTGCCTGCATTTGTGCCAACACTGCGGTAAAGAGAAATCTTTTGAGTGTGGGTGGCGCTGGAAATCGAGCCGGACTCGACAACACCACCCTCCACCTCATCAATGTCGGCAGTCCCCAAGGAGAAGGTGGTGGTATCTCCCACAACCAGGTTTTTGACCGTGGCGCGCACCAGGTAATTCGTCCCCCCTCCCGTACCAGGGGTGAAATCGGTGTCAAAGGTCAATACACCGCCAACCGGGTAGACGCCGCTTTGGATGGCGGCGCCGTCGTCGATCAACCCGTTGTTGTTCGTATCCTCGTAGAGCGCGCCACTCTCCACGTCGTCATTCTCCACCCCGGAGGCAGTCGTGAAGTTCACCCGCAATTCGGTAACTGTCACGGTCCCGACGCGGGTCAGCTTGAACCGGAAGAGCACGTCGGTCATCGGCGACGTGCTGGTGAATTGGTCCCCGACTTGCCCCAGGGTGTGGTTAGCCAAAGTGAGGGTGAGTGCGCTTGCGGTGGTTGTCCCCTGACCTTCGGCGCTCAACGCTGTCTGGTCGCCATCCTGGTTCCTCGCCTTCACCATGACGCCGTACGTGGTCGAGGAGGTCAGGCCCTGCAGGACCAACCCATCGAGCTGGGCGTCGGTCAGCCAGACCTCGGTAGCCGAGGGATTGCCTGAACCATTGACCCATCTGTTGAGCCAGGTGGCATCGTTTGGGCTGGTCGTCACCACCTGGACCGCAAAAGATGTCGTCGGGTTGGAAGAAGGGTTGCCGTTTTCGGCATTGGTCAGATTTAAAGTGGTTGCGGTAGCTCCGCTCAGGGTGGGAGTTCCCGGCGTGTTGGCAGAAGTATAGGTGGAGGAAATGCCTGAAGCCGTGCCAGTGTTGAGCAACGAGTCCCTGGCCGTCACGGTGTAGCCGTAGCACTTGTTCGCCTGCAGACCCGAGTCCGAGTACGACGTGCTGACCTGCCAGGAGCTGGACGTTCCCCCGGTTCCACCGTTCGAACCGCAGGCGGTAAATGTAAATAGATACTGGACCGGTGTGCTGGGGTCCGAGGCGGTAGTGGCCGTCATGCTGATCTGCGTCGCGCTGTCGTTGGACGGAGCGGAGGCAAACGTCATGGGGTTCGGAGTCGGGGGGCTGGTGTCGCCGGCTTGGATCGTCCACTGCGGCGTCACGCTGTAGGTCGTTAACGGCACCCCGTTCGCTGTGACTCGAAACTGGTAAACATCGCCGTACTGCGCGGTGGCCGTGGCGATCAGAGACCATTCCAGCTCGGTGTAGTAGGTACTGGCAACATCCACCGCGTCGGCGGGGTTCTCGTCGTCCTGAATCCTTCCGGTCGTGAAGTTGGACGTCGTCTTGCCGCTTGGCGGAGTCAGTTGGGCGGTGGTGTTCTCTCCGCTCGCGGCGATGTTCGAGCTGGCCGAGACCAGGATTGCCTGCTGTGTCCCGGGTTTGAGTGCCCCGGTCCACATCGCCTTGTAGGCGGCGTTCACGAGAGTCACAGAAGTTGCTGCATAGGACCCAGCGCTTGCCCTCTCCCCCGTCGCCACACCGATGCCGCCGCCATTCATGCTAACAACGCTATTGTCAATCCGCTCAGTCAGATTGGCCAGGCCAGCATTCGACCAGCCAGAGAACTCGGTCGTACTGTCTGCCGCTGGATCGTAGCTTGATGTGATCGCCACCACGACGAAGGTATTGGGAACCGTTGTCGTGTCGCCAGGGATGCTCCCTGAGGTGTCTGATGCTGCTTCCGTTCCCCCCGCCGTCACATCGAACGGGTCCCCGGTGGCGATGCATCCCCTGATCGCCATGATGCGACCAACGGCATGGTCGCCGGGATCCGCAACTGTCGGGGCCCCCTGTGTGCCGTTGTACCGGGACCAGAAAACAGCAAGCCTCGTCGCGGGATCGGTTGGTGGCGTGGTCCCAACGCCTTGTGGGCTATCTGCTGCTTGTACCCACGTGCCGCCATTCTGGTTGCTGATACTGATAGATTCATTTGCCGACTCAACGAACAACAGCAAGATGTCATTCGCTTGGATCCCAGCAGGCAGAGCCGGAGTGATTGCCCCGGAGCCGCTTGCGATTGTTCCGGCAGCCACGTATGTCGGCAACGACGTGCTGGGTTGCGCGGTCAAAACCTTGCTGTACGTGCTGTCGGTTGATTTCTTGTATTCCAGCTGATACTGCGTGGATGACGGGTCGCTCAGTGCATTGACGACAACTCTCAACCTCGTGTTGGTGTTCCTGTCCCTGGACAGGTTCGTATCCTGGGCTGCCAGCCACGTGGCTCCCGTTTCATTGCCGTCATCAGCCCGGAAACGGAAGCCTTCCTGTTCGAGATTGGTTTCTTCACTCCCGAGGCTCCTGAAGAACGTCCCGACGCCAGGCGTGGGGTCGTTCTGGTTGTTGAACTCCGTGCTGATCCACTGGGCCGAGCGCGCAGTGCGCGAGATCCGGACCTCGTCGATCACGCCGTCCATGAGCTCAGTGGTCCACCCTTGGTTGTACCCCATGTAGAGGGGATTCCCGTTGGAGCCAAGCCCAAGAGTTCCTGAAGCGGGCCCAGAGGAGGCAACATTGGAGCCGTTGATGTACACGCGTATGTATGAGCCATCATAGGTAAGGACAACATGCCGCCAACTGGCAGCTAGAACACTCTGCCCGGTGTCCCAGTCAATGCGAATGGGATCCAGGCCCACATATATGGATGAGCTGCTGTCATCCAAGACGAAGTACAGGTGTTCAGTTGTTCCACTCATTTTGGAGACAATCGTCTCCCAAACGCCGACCGATTCCGGATTGACCCAGGCTTCAACGGTGATCACATCCGAGATCTGAAGACTGGCATTGTTTGCCACCGAGATGTACTGCGAGGGGGTGTCCCGTTCAAAATCACGTGCATTGGCAATCTTTCCAGCAACATCCGTCGTACCGTTGTTGGTGCCATTGTTGGCGTACGAGGTGCTGTCATTGAAGCTGTTGTTGGACAGGTGCCAGACACCCTTGTAGTAGTTCGACCCGCCGTCGTTCCAGACCCCCGTGCGGTTCTGCTGGCTGGTCGCCGAGCCGTTGCCGTAGTACATGTAGATCTGGGTGTCGGCCGCATTCGAGAGGCTCGGGATCTTCACCCAGGCGACGAGTTGCCCGTTCGTTGTTCCATTGAATAGCTCGATCTCGTGGTCCAGTTTCGTGGTGCCGTCGGAACTGGTGAACAGGATATCGTCACCGTCATCCTGAGCATCGGCAGCGAGGTCGGTGTCAGAGGCGAGAGAGACCAGGACCGGGAAGTTGCTGAGAGTCGCCCCAACCTTTGTGTAGTCGATGGTGAGCAGCTTCCGGTACTGCCAGCTCGAGTTGTACCACGCAGCCTGGGCAACGGGAGTGAGAGCGAAGAAGAGAAAGAAACCCACAAAAGCAGCAAAGCTTCGCATCATGCCTGTCCTATGACCGAATGGAAACCTTCCTTGCTCTCGGGTTCTCTGTTCATCGTAGTTCAGATTGGCCATACCTCATCCTCCTGGATTACTCTTATATTTTATTTTAAGAAGCATCACGTCAAAAGAGTACTGAAATTGGAATATTGGATTGATGGAATGTTGGGTTTATCTATCTTGTTCACCCATGATTCCACTATTCCATTCCCCCATTCCCCCTTTACTTCAGCCTCGTTGTCGGACCTCCAAAGAGGATCCATGTCCTTCCCGAGGCCTTAGCCTTTGCTGTCGCTTCGCCAAACGGCAGAAAGCTACCGTTGAAAAAGACCATACATCTATATGGCTAATTATCCAAAGCAAAATGTATGCCACGCTATCAATATATTATAAGTCATTGGAATTGCTTATAAAATTTATTAAGAGAAACCTGTTTGATGGTCATGATATGAAAAGTTTTGTTAATGATTTTAATAAGTTAGGGGCTCTGTGATGGGTAAGAAGGTAGAGTAATCCTGTTAAGAAATGATAGGGGGGAATAGCAGAGTTGAAATATTGGAATGATGGAAAGATGGGCATTAGGACAATATTTACTCAGGTATCATACAATTCTCCTCCTTCTATCTACTCCTACATTGATACAATCAGTTCTAAAAAGGGCAATGCCAAAAATTCGTAAATTTCTTTAAACCGAAGTTCCTCGCTTACCAATAGAGTAACTTCTTGATTTAAAAACTGTTTCTAAGAAATTT
>Ga0315274_10007423_pt1 | contig 15868 bp, 22 predicted proteins | sample YL17G02_20_MG_FD_203700 | JGI IMG/M metagenome (GOLD analysis project Ga0315274, IMG submission 203700) | Sediment microbial communities from Yellowstone Lake, YNP, Wyoming, USA - YL17G02_20 | ecosystem: Environmental > Aquatic > Freshwater > Lake > Sediment | place: USA: Wyoming | collected... | reverse complement strand
GCTATAGCTACATAAATCTCGACTCAAATTATCAACTCCTGAGACTATACCGTCTCTGAAAATAATTTTAGAATTAGTTTTCCTTTAACCACCAGTCAAGACTGGTGGAATTAGATTAGTTTAAAAATATATTTCCAACAGTATCATAAACGTTTGAAATTCTTGGAATACGTTCATTCACTTGAGACCTAGCCGATTCATTGAGTTCATTTGCTTCTTCTGTTCTGGAACACAACGAAAAGGGAACCCAAAAATAGTATTTAATCAATGTAGCTAAGTACTCTTCTACAGTTGAATATGGTTCTAATTTTTTTGATGGAAATAGCAAACTTTCTCTTCTTTTTAACAATTCTTGTCTCATGTGATACAATTCTTTAACGTAACCATGATCAATGACTATTTGATCGGCAGAATAACCCTTAACTGTATATAAAAACTCGTTGAACATAAATAAGTTATTCTGATCCGTTGTTAGTTCATGGGACCATTTCTCGGCATCTTTAATAATGCTTTCATACCCTAATTTTCTTTGTGCAAGAATAGCCATGAATTTGGCAATTTTTCCTCTTTTATATAACTCATCTCTCGAGAAAAGACTTTCCTCAAACCTTACTTTTGACTCTTTTGGATTGACGATAACGACTGGTCCCATAAAATCATAAGTTTCATTCATTCCAGGAATATCATCAGCTAAAAAAGTTGATACTGTCACTTCTTCTATACCCATTTCTTTACAGACTTCTTCGATAGTCCTGATTAAATCAGGTGGGATTTGAGTTGGTGGTTCGGTTTTTACTCTCATTTTATCAGAATAGATTAAAAATATGAAACTTAAATTCTTATTGACTTTTTGTGCAACTCCCTAGTTTTTGTGTAAAGCCGTATATTAACTATTTATTGTATTTTTTGTCCATTTCGCCATATTTTCATCTACTGACGAACAGTAGTTGAAAATATACAATAAATACCTGAATTTTTGGCTTATTTCTGACGAATCAACAATCAAAGTTAATCCAAAATTATACCAATCTGATTATCAACCGAGAAGAATAATAAAAAATCATAGAAATTTACACGGAAGTCTATAGTTAACACTAAACAAAATATGGAACAGAAGCAAAACATCGTCACGTATACTCTATTCTTGCCATGTAGAAAGCACTCAAGAAAACTTGTGAAGATATGACTTTCTTCTCCAATATCTTGCCAAAAAGATGAATGCCGACAACAACATTGACCATCATCCAGCAGTTGTAGAGCAGGATTGAGAACAGGAAGTAAAACATCCTTACCTTGTAATTCTTCGACGTAGTTTTCGGGAAGAAGTTGTGTTTGTTGACCCTATAACCAGTCTCTATATCCCATCTTTGTCCGTAAAGCTTGAACATGTCGAAATACAACGCTTCTATTGCCGTGCCATTAGTTGCGAATGCCACTTTTCTTCCGTCTTTGGGACTCCTTAGTATAACCATGTTGAACCTCTCCTCGCCAAGAGTCGAGACAAAGAATGATGGTGCATCTTTCTCTTTCAGGAGTCTTTTCATCTTGTAGTTCTTTACGACTGGCATAATGTAAGTTATCTTCATTTCATTGAACAGTCTCATGAATTTGGTCTTGAAGAACCACCTGTCCGCATAGACTCTCCTTATCTTGATGTACTTCTTTGCATAGTCCAACAACCTCTTCACTAATTTTGCCTTGTCAGAAAACTTGCTGACTGGTAAAGCCATCAAAGTGTACTGCTCGTTGCCAGAAACTATTTTCAGGGTTACAAACTGGTAGGCATGAGTCGTGCCAGCCTTGGGTTGTGTCTCAATGACCATTTCATCATTTTTGTTGCCGTAATACATGATATCCGTGAAATCTATCGCAACATCGAAGTAGCCATTCAGCCTGCCTTGTTTCTTAACCAAAGTAAATATTTTCTCGTTTGCGTTCTCGAACATCCTGAATATTTCATCCTCGCTCAAGTTGCGTATGTGATGGAGAATCGTTTGGGATCTTGGAATATTCTTATCTTCTTCTGTCGTTTCAACCAGGATATTGTAACCCTGATTAGTACAGACGTTTCTCATGGCGACGAAAGTTAGGAGGTCTAAAAATTCTATTTCTTCATACTTGCAGTTATCTGACCTATGGAAATTTATCGAAGGGAAAACGTTCCATTTGAGGAAGTTAACTACTTCCCTGTATTTCCTATCCTTTTGTCTCTTTATTGTCTTTTCACTGTCTCCTATCTTTTTATCCTCTATGAGTTCAATGTCGATTATTTTGTTATTCTCTTTGCATTTTTCAGTTATCTTCTCTTCAACAAAATTCATTAACTTCCTAATCCTTTCATCGATTTTTGTGCTGACAAAATGGTGGAAGTTTCGAGGACCAGGAATACCCTTGTTGACATCATAACCCAAATCTTTGGCTTCATCCAAATGGCGTACAAGCCTTCTTATCATCGCTTCCCTAAATCTTATATGCTTGAGTTCCTTGTATATGATGGATTTTAACATGACAATCGGCTTGTAGATGCAAGGCTTACCTCTGCCGTTAGGATACTTGTAATTCATGAGCAGGAAGTATTCCAAAGGACGTAATTTAAGTCTGCCTAACAAATTTGCAACGCTAATCTTGTCTAAATCAATCTCTTCAAAAACCTTATTAATCTCTTGTTCTATTTCACTATATGCGGGGTTTGGTACATCCACATGTGTCAGCTCCGTCCCAGGGGAGGCTCAAATCTTACCCTGGGTTATATTTTATATTGTTTCGTCCTATTTAATATAAAATATGTGGACATATATTTAAATAGTTAACTATTTTTAGGACGATAACATACAAAAACTATAAATAATAGACCTATTAATTATAATATTATGATTAATAAAAAGGACGATAAAGAAACTGAAAAAAGACTTGCATTTTACAAAAAACAAATTGATTCAGACGAGTATAAGGATAGTAAAGAAACGAAAATAATATGGGATGGAAGGCAGTATTCGGTGAGAATACCTAAAAAATTTGCTGAATTAGTGGGTGTAAAAAAGGGTGATAGATTTATTTTTGAAATTAAGATTCCACCTCATGATTCAAAAGAAAAACCTCAATTGGTGGGTGTATGGCTCACAAAAAAAGAGTAAGTAGCACAACAAGAGCTGTTATGAGAGCTTTGTATGTTGGAAGGCATAAATGGCAAACTACTCGTGAAATAGCTTTCATGGCTAGCGTAAGTTGGGTTACCGCAAGAAGCAAACTAACTAAACTATACAGAAAGGGCAATGTCTCAATGGAAAGACGTGAAGGAAGAACTTATTGGAAAATATAAGGATTCTGTTGATGAATTGAAATCGTTTCTTGAAAATGCAGCCAGGGGAAAAAATATGTATAAACATAATTTTAAAAATATAATTGAAGGGGTCTTATTTTGAAGAAAGAAGAAATGAATGATATAGTTCAGTATTTAATTCCTAAATTAGAAAGTGTAGGAATTCGTAAAGAAAATTGTAAAATAGATGTCACAACTGATAAGAGCGGAAAAAAGAAAGGCAGGACAAAGAGGTATGTTTTCAATTTTCCTAGATTGTATGGTCCAATCTTCAAACCTGGAACAACCATCGTAAAATCCCATGTTAGAAGAACTGAAACAGGCAGAAGGGTAAGATTCAAGAAACACAGGAGGAGAATTTAGTATATGTATGGACTAAAAGCTGTTTCACTTTTCTGTGGATGCGGAGGCACTGATTTGGGATTACTGGGAGGCTTTAAGTTTCTGAACAAAAAATACCCCAGAAATAATATCGAGATTGTTTTTTCAAATGACATTGAAGAATCCGCGTGCAAAATATATGACGAGAACTTTGAGAACAAATGCACGGTCGGCGACATCAGGAATATTGACAGTAATGATATTCCCGATCACGACATCCTTACAGGCGGTTTCCCGTGCCAGTCATTTTCTATTGTTGCACTCAATCCGCCGAGGCTGGGCCACATATCTGAAAACGGAAAGCTTTTTTTTGAGATGGCTAGAATTCTGAGGGAGAAAAAACCTAAAGTATTTGTCGCTGAAAACGTGAAGGGTATACTCTCCGCAAACGAAAGAAAAGCATTTCCTATTATACTAAATGAATTTGAAAAAGCTGGATATGTTGTTGATTATAAAATTCTAAATGCGGCATGGTTTGGTATACCACAAAAAAGAGAACGAGTTTTCATCGTTGGATTTAGAGAAGATTTGGATTTAAGACCAACATTTCCCGAACGCATATTGACTGAAGAAAAATTTGTGTCATTGAAACATGTGATATCAGACCATAATAAAGTTAATCCGAAATATTATTTTAGTGGAACTGCACTGCGTGGTCTGAAAAAAGCCAACCCAAAAATGAATAAAGGGAGAATTCAGGATATGAATCGGCCGTGTTCGACAGTTGGTGCACACCTGGCGAAGGTCAGCTTAAACAGCACCGATCCAGTCCTTAAAGTCGGTGGAAGATACAGACGTTTTACGCCCAGAGAAGTTGCGAGAATCCAGTCCTTCCCATATTCATTTAAGATAGTGGGCACTGATTCCCACCAATATAAAAGTTTCGGAAACGCAGTCCCACCAGTTATGATGTGGCATGTCACCAGAGAAATAATAAAAAATTTATCAACTTCAGCAAACTAGCAAATCTTCATAATACCCAGTTCTGTCAGTAAATGCGACTTGCGGTCCGTCATCAAGATAAATATTCAGCAACCCCTCTTTGTATTTTTTTATCGGGTTCCTTATAACAAAAAGTTTGAGAGAATCCCTGCTAATCATTATCCGATAGACATAATATTTATCGCCCATACTTGAGGCAACATTCCATTCGTTTTCTGTCAAATGGAACGTTTTGAAATTCAAATCGCTGTTGCTGACGGTTGCTTTTACTTCAATATGCCTTATATCCGCGTCAAGCTCAAAAGATCTTATATCAAATCCCATCTTCAGGTTGTCTGGGATGTACATAACTTTTCTGACCAGCTCCTTGCGTCCGCCATTTTTCAGTCGTATGCACTCATGACCATATGCCAGATTCACGCCGACATCACCGATTTCTTTAGTTTTCAGCTCTGCTTCCGTTCCCATTCTCTCTCTGAACTCCCTGATTGCCACCGCCATGGATTCCTTTTCTAGAATTTCATATTTGGTTTTGTCAATTCCCAGATATGCAAGAACATCCGTTTCAAAATTAATCCTGCCAATCAGACCCGAAAGATAATTGAACCAATCATTCTGTGCTTTTTTTAAGTCCCCTACTTCAAACTCGGCACAGTAGAATTGATCATAGCCATCGTACCACTGCTCGCTTTGAATAAATGACATAATAGCCTGCATTTCAACTTCATTCAAATAATACATGTATCCGTGTTTTTTCAGCAGGTTCGCGTAATACATATAATCCAGAATGTCCCCAGCATATCTTATCACATCCCCACTCCAGTCATACTTTTTATTTTCCTTTCTGTTTATTTCGATAAGGGATATCACATCTTCTATACCCCTACTGCCAGCAGTAACTCTTAAGTCATTAAATATGCAGTGAGCTGCCTCAGCTTTATTTATTCCAAAATCCTTTTTTCCAGCCTGGGTAGCATGATGCAACAACTTAAGGATATACTTTGCAGGTTTAAATTTTATATTTTGTTCTATAATCTTTTTGTTCTCATGAGGTTTAAGATGACCGCCTGGGTATTGGAATGAATAACAAAAATATTTGAAAAACTCCACCAAATCCTGTCTTTCCGCCAGCATCTGGGCGATGCGGCTCGGTTGGGCTGTATCCGTTTCTGAGTCATAAAGAATTAGCCCGAACAAAGATGATATTTCAGTTCGCCAGTTATTAATTGTTTTTTCCCTGGCAAGTGCATTGCCAGGAAATCTACGAATCGCCTTGTTTAATTTGCTATCAAATTCCGTTTTTTTCATAGGGCCGCTACTTGAGATTTCCGTAGCTACAAATAACAAGACCCCTTCGACATTGTTTTTGAAACGGGGTCTAATGTGATGCAGTCTGAAATAATGTTCTCTGGGTACCTGATATTTGGCCACTTTCGAGCCACCTCTTAATTTGTTTTGCAACGGCACACGCCAAAAGCGGAGGCACGGCGTTGCCGACCTGACGATACTGGGATGTTTTACTCCCGTAAAAAATGAAATTATCTGGGAAGGACTGGATTCTGGCGGATTCCCTCACTGTGGGCACCCTGTCGGTCCAGGGATGAAAATGGTGCCTGTGTCCTGTATCTATAGTCAATGAAGGTTTTGAACTGTCAAGTCTGGTCCATGCAATATTAACTTTGCGAGTATTCTGAAGTTCTTTGGGTAATGATTTATAATTCCCTCCCTCTGGGACCAATCTTATTATATTTTTGGTTCTTTCGGAGTGATTGACTGCGATATGGTTATACACTTTTTTTGATTTTTTTCTCATAAATTTCTGGTATTCATTCTGGGGCGGTGATATATATTTGTCGTCTTCATTTTTATTCTCGAGCAGTGATAGGTCGCTAATAGCCTCACTCAAAGTAATCTTTTTTGGATAAGGTTTCGGAAATTCAAATAATCCTTTTTTTGAAGCGACAATAAAAAGACGTTTACGGGATTGAGGGACTCCGTAGTCGCTCGCCACCAATAATTCTGGAGCGGCAAAAAAACCCCTCTTTTTGAACTCCATCAAGATATTTATTAGAGCCTGGCCTTTGTACAGGGATTTAAGTCCTGGAACATTTTCCAGCAAAACAAACTCTGGGTTAAGAATATCAAGAATTCTGAAAAACTCCAAATACAAGGAGTTTTGCGGATTCATAAAAACCCTTTTTCCAGACACACTAAATCCCTGGCATGGAGGACCCCCGACCAGCACACTGATTTTTCTCTTCCCGATTTTTTGCCTCAACTGCTCTTCAGATATTTTTTTGATATCCCCCACAATAAAATCTGAACCTGGATGATTTTTCAAAAATGTTTTCGCACAGTCTCTGTCACAATCAATACCCAAAACTATATCAAAACCAGCTAGTTTAAACCCGTAACTTAAGCCTCCACAGCCTGCGAACAAATCAACAACTTTCATAGTCAACCTCTATAATCTATTTAATTTTTTTATAATTTTTTCAACAAATACGTCTAGATTTTTTTTTATTTCATGCTCCCATAAAACCACGACTTTCCATTCGTTCTTTTCAAGAATTTTTTTATTTTCTGCATCCCTTTCAACATTCCTGTCAATTTTCGGAAGCCAGAATTCCCTGTTGGATTTCGGTTCCCTGTAACATTCTGGACATTTGTGCCAGAAACAACCATGAATAAAAACAGCTATTTTAGAATCTTTAAAGATTATATCTGGGTTCCCATCGATTTTTGGATGCATTTTATGCCCTATCTTGTGACCCTTCAACCAGTTGCTGACTCTGACTTCCTGTTTCGTCCATCTGCTCCTTATTCTTGACATGCAGTAGGACCTCTGCTTAGGGGTGAGAACGTCAGCCATAATTGAAATATTATAAAATTAATTATTAAACTATGAGAATTTCGGAAATAATGACACTGAAAGATTTGGGTTTTTATATAAACTTTCCTTTTCCATCAGAAGAAAAACTAGTTATAACAAATGCGATAAAAAATATAAAAATTCCACCAAAACAAGGGGAAATTCAGAAAAAACTTGAAAGCGAGCTTACAAAAACCCTTAAAAAACATGGTTATTTTAGTTCTGAAACTGGAGATACTGAATGCAGATTATGGATGCCCGAATTTCAGCATGCCGTGGATTTCTATAATCCAGATAAAAAAATTGCCATAGAAGTTGAGAAAGCCGAGATAAAAAGAATTATGCATGATTTATTGAAACTTGTAAACGCCACCAAAACATTCAGACCAAAGATCAAATATGGTGTGCTGATTGTTCCGAACAAATATTTTATTAGGTCTGGGGTTAGAAATTTTATTTCAACTATAAAACAGGAAATTTCATTTTATTTCAGCAACTTGTTAGGGGATTCTGGTTTATTGGACCTGTTAATAATCAGTTATGAAGTCAAATCAAAGTAAACCACAATCTAACATTCTGTAAAACAACTTCTTAGTCTTTTCTAAATCATCTTTCAGATGCTCAATTACCATCGTTCTATGTTTGGGGTTATTCAAATCTAAACTAGTCATATCTGCCCCAGTTAATAAAGACTTCTTTTCTATATCAAGAAAATCGCACCAGTCGTCGAGCCTCTTCCAAGTCTGATTTACTGGAGAAAGAATACGCATCAAATCAACCCTTTCATTGAATCTGTCAAAATAATTTACTTTAAAATGATGTTTCAATGATCTAATTTTTAAAAAATTCCAGTCAAACCCATCGATGTTATATCCAATAAGCCTGGTATTTTCTGTCCTTTGCTTTCTAATGAATTCCCAAAAATCAGAAAGTATTTTCTTTTCATCTTGATCCATAAATATTTCTATCTTTTCTCCATCGGAAAGCGTTACGATTCCAATGGCTAATATTCTGGATTCAATAGGGTCCAAACCACTAGTTTCTATATCTATCACAATATTTTTGTGTGACACCTTTTTCATTCCTCCTTAAACCAATAAAAGGAAAATATGAGCTGGTATTGTCATGTAGTTAGGTTTCGTTTCCATGTCATCCTTTGAGATAACAATCCCATTGTAAGATTTGCCTGTCTTAATAAAATCAAATAAACCATAAATATCATTTTTTTTAATTTGATTGGCATATTTAACTTCAATAGGTAAGTATTCTCCATCTATTTTTAAAACAAAATCAACCTCACGATCTCTTTTTCCCCTCCAATAGAACACAAAGTTCATATAATCAAAATTGTATTTTGGATGAAAATTAAAAGAGAGTCTTATTAAATGATCAGAAACCACACATTCCACTAATTTGCTTCTATTTTCCTCATTCGAAATAAAATCTAGAGCTTCGTTAAACTGATTTTTCCCTAAAACCCAGCCCCTCAAAGCATGAAAAATAAAAGGATCTTGTAGATATATTTTTTTATTGTCCCCGTAACGAGCCTTTTCAGAAGATTTATCCAGTCTATAAAAATATGAAACCGCAAAAATATCCTTTAATATGTTAACATATTCGTCTGCTGTATGATGGGAACCCATATCTGTTTTTTTCCATAAACCTGACCAACTTACTGGAGTTGTAATTGTCTCAAATATGGCTCCTAATAACTGCTTAAGATAATAATCTTTTTTACCCCATCTTACCATATCCCCAGTGATAATATCGACATATGTGGCATAAACACTCTCTGGTATTTTTCCAGTAGTGATATATTCGTGAGTTGATAAAGCTATACCACCAGTTATTAAATAATCCTGAAACAACGATTTCAGTTCATCTGAATAAACTCTGAGGAGTTCTATCTCATTTGGTATATTGCCTGCTGCCATGTCCAAAAGAATTCTTTTTCTATTTTCCCACATCAAAAGGAAATGATCCCTAAGAAATCTACTAATTCTTGGGCTTCGTGTTTCCACATACTCAACAAACTTCATTGGAAGAAATATTTTGTCTGGACCACCTGGAACTTCATTTCCCCTTCTACCAGGAAGTTTTTCAGGCGTTTTTCGAAGGTCAAGAGTGTGAGATCCAGTTAAAATGACAGTGACATTTTTTAATTTTCCCATACCTTCAAGTTCTATTATGGCATTTTGCCAATTTTGTATTCTGGAAATTTCATCTATAAAGATATACAATCGTTCTTTGGGGAAAGTTCGTCTGGCCCAGTCAATATAGGTGTTTAATATTCCAAAGAATTCTCTTGGTGAAGATATCAAAAGGCAGGTCCAATAAAATATTCTAATTCCATCATTATCCTTTAATAATTCTCTAATAAGCATTTTCAAAGATGTCGTCTTTCCGACCTGCCTTGGACCCCTCAAGGAATACACAACATCCGAATTTAATTCTATTTTATATAGAATTCTCGGCATCCATTTAATTGATGAATTTTCCCACTTGACGATATAACGGTCATTGTCTATGTCTTTTTTGTTCGCCCACCAGGGGTTTTGCTTGGCCAACTCACCTATATTTAATGCCATATGTAGTATTATGCCCATACATTTATAAATATATTGGCTATGTATTGCCAAGCAAAACGATTTAGTATTTACAGATGTTATATATATAACATCTGTAATTGTTGTTGGAAGATATGGACTGGATTCAGGTCTTTAAATACAAAATAGAATATTCCAAATCTGAGAGAAGAATAACAAAAAATATAGTTAAATACAGGTTTCAGGGGGTGAATGGATTAAAAACAATAGAAACTCCTGAATCATCATTCCTCTTAGTTTCACACAAAAAACATCCTAATTTGGGGTTCTGTTATGATTTAGACAATGATGGTGTGTTAACATTTGATTTTGGGGTTCATCCTAAATCACAAATAGATCATATATTGCAATTACAGGGGCGGATATTAAATATTAAAATCAGAAATGATAATTCATCATCGCTTGATTCTTTCTCTATTGAAAATGCGTTAAATAATTTCAACAGAGTTTTATTAATAAGTGAAATTGACAAAATCCCGATGTCAAGAAAGGAAATTATTGATAAATTGAATCTCAAAAGAGGTACTCTAAATGCTTACATTCAGATTTTATTGAGTTCTGGTTTGATTCATGAATATAATGAAAAATTAAAAACTACAAAAATTGGAAAAGATGTCGCATGTGTTTTTAATTTTTTACATCAAAAACAATAGATTAAGAGTGTAATCTTTTACTATCAGTTGATGAACTATTTATTGTATTTTTTTGTCCATTTTGCCATATTTTCAACTACTGACGAAAAAGAAAAGTTTTTAAACGTTAAACTCTAACATTCATTAACCCGTTAAGACTGCATGAGCAGGAGGGAAAACATGACAATCCTTGAAAAGATAAAAGAAACGAGAGAAAAATCAAAGAAAAGAAACTTTAATCAAAGGTTTGACCTTGTCGTTAACTTGAAAGAATTAGACTTAAGAAAGGCTGAGAGTAAGATTGATGAATTGTTCCTTCTCCCAAAGGGTTCTGGAAAAGATGCTTCTGTAACACTTTTCTCTGATAATATAAAAAACATAGCAGGATGCACAATAATAAACAGCTCAGAAATGGAAAAGTTGAGTAAGGACAAAAAGGCAGTAAAGCATCTCGCAAGTCAGTCTAACTTTTTCTTTGCAGAACCTAAACTGATGGTCGTAGTAGGGAAAAATTTAGGTAAATTTCTAGCTCCAAAGGGGAAAATGCCTAAACCTATAGTCGGTAACATAGAAAATGGAATAGAAGATGCGAAAAAATCTATGAAAATTTTAGTTGGCAAACATCTCATAATACACATGGTCGTTGGTTCAGAAAAAATGGATGATAAAGATTTGGAAGAAAACATAACATCTGTCATAAATTTTTTAAAGGCTAAACTTCCGAAAGGAAGGAGCAACATAAAGAATATTTATTTGAAACTCACGATGGGACAGCCTGTCAAACTAGAGGTTGGATAAGATGGTCAGCGAGAAGAAAAAACAAAAAGTTGTTGAAATAAAACAACTGGCCGAGAAATATCCAGTCGTTGGAATACTCGATTTGTTCAAGATGCCATCAAGACAATTACAATCCATAAGGAGAAATATCAGAGATGCGATCCTAGTAAAAATGGTTAAGAAGAGAGTAATAGCGTTGGCATTGAAAGACGTCAAAGGGAAGGAGAATATAGATAAACTCAACGAATTCATTCCAAGAGAACCAGCTCTGATATTTTCTGATATGAACCCATTCAAACTTTTCAAGACATTGAAGAAGAATAAATCTCGCGGTTATGCAAAACAAAACGATGTTGCTGCATATGAAATTGCCATTTCAGCCGGACCAACTTCTTTACCTGCAGGTCCAGCTATTGGTGAATTACAAAGATTGAAGATTCCTGCAATGATTAAAGAAGGAAAAATTCATGTCAGGGAGAATTTTGTTGTTGCAAAAAAAGGTGAAGTAATTAATAATGATTTGGCTAATGTTTTGAAAAAATTGGATATACAACCTGTAGAAATTGGAATAGATGTTCTAGGTTTATGGGAGAATGGAATTGTTTACAAAAAAGATGTATTAGATGTTGATGAAAGTGCCTATATCCAAAATATAAGAGATGCTTATACTCATGCGTTAAATCTATCTGTCAATATTTCCTATCCAAACAAAGAATCCATTAAAATATTGATTCAAAAAGCATATCAATACTGCAAGAACTTGGGTATTAACGCAAACATATTGGACAAAGGAATAGTTGAAGGTTTAATTGAAAAGGCAAATATTCAAGCCCAGAATTTAAAAGGAGTGTTAAAGATTTAGGAGGTGTTTGGTTTGGAGTACGTATATACAGCTTTGTTATTGCATTCGGCCAAACAGGAGATAAACGAGGGAAACATTAAAAAAGTATTAGAAGCAAGTGGAATTAAGTCAGATGAAGCAAAGATTAAAGCATTGATCTCCGCTTTGGAAGGAGTTAACATAGACGAAGTCATTAAACAAACAGCAATGCCATTAGCAGTAGCTGCACCAGTTGCATCAGCAGAGAAAAAGGCTGAAGGTGAAAAGAAAGAGAAACCTGAAGATACCGAGAAAAAATCTGAAGAGGCTGTCGCTGGATTAGCCAGTTTGTTCGGTTAGATAGAATGAAAGAGTTATTAGAACTAACAAAGGAAATTGAAGATAAGACTTTGAGGGAAAAAGTCGTCGAGATTTTGAAAGATTTGAGACTATCCAGTAAATACTTCAAAAAATATCCGAAGGAGAATTTGAAGGATGCAGGCAGCCTGTTCGTTATTTCCTCCTCAGGTCTTGGTCCGGTTGAAAGGGACATAGTAAACCATACAGTTGCGCTAACTGAATTGTGTATAAAGGTTTCAGAAAATTTTGAAAGAAATTATGGGTTGAAACTGAAAAAAGATATTTTGATTGCCGCTTCTATCGTACATGATTTGATGAAATCGTTTGAGTACAAAAGAGATAAGAAAGGGGAATTAGAACCAACGGGGATAATGCTAGACCACACAATGCTTGGTGTTGCAGAATTGTATAAGAGGGATTTTCCTGAAGAAGTTATACATATAGTGGCTTCTCATTTTGGAGAAGGTGGGCCGACACCACCTAGAACTTTTGAAGCCGTTGTATTTCATCAATTAGATTCTCTCGTATCGATGATTGAATACTATCATCAAGGGAAGAAAAAAATGGATCAACAAATCATATTTTTAACGGAAGAAGAATTGAAAAATTTAGGTGAAAAAACTGAAAGACTTGAATGAGTTGTTTTTACAAATAGAAGAAATGATAAAAAAAATTAAACCGTCTGACAGAATATGTTTGATTCATCATGATGATACAGATGGTTGTTGTTCTGCTGCTTTGTTTTCGATTCTCATATATAATATAACTGGAGATTATCCTCAACTCTTTCCTATAATCGGTTTGGAGAATGTTAACAGGGTGTTAATAAACAGGTTAAAGATGGCGAATCCTGACTATGTTTTTGTTTTTGATGTAACAATAGATCCAAGAGATTTGAATATCTTCAAAGGGTTCGTTCTAGATCACCATATTTACAATAACATCGAACAGAACGCAGACATACCATTTTTCAACCCACGTTCATTTGAGAAAGATGATACAAAAGTTCCCCCGGTTTCTTACATGACTTACAAGATTCTAGAGAAGTTCTACCCGAATGAAAAAGTTGCTTGGATTGCTGCAACTGGGATAACAGAAGACCATCGTGTTGATTTGTGCAGGGATGTTTTTGAAAAAGTAAAATTGGAAACACCAGAATTATTGAAAGTTGAGAACATAAACCAAGAATCCATAGAGAAATCTTTCTTTGGCGAATTATGGGACATGATAAGATCTGGAAGAATGGTAAAGGGAAGTGAAGGAGCTAAAACGGCTGTCCTTGCGCTAGTAGAATGCAAAGATAGACCTGATAAACTGATTAATGGCTTGACACAACACTCATCTGCATTAAGAAGATTCTATGAAAAATTGGTTTATGAGACACAAAATTGCTTGAGAGATGTAGAAAGAAGAGGCCTTTTCCTGAAAAGAGAAAAAGTAATCATTTATGTGCAAAGTAGAATGAAAATGAGAGGGATGACCTCATTTATTGCAGATAAAATCAGGCAAAGATACTCAGAGTGGATAGCTTACGTAATAAATAAAGGATATGGAAGGGAGAAAACAAAGATAAGCATAAGACTTGAACAAGAAGAAAGAAGGGAAGATTTAGTTGGAATAATAGAAAAAATCAAAGAAAAATACCCGAATGTAAAAGGTGGCGGTCATAAATCCGCAATCGGTGTTATCCTGGATGAAGATGATGTCATGGGGTTTGAAAAGGAATTTCTCGGTTTAATCAGGAAGAATGTAAGCGGTTAATTCATATTTTTATTGTTCATCACAACTCTACTCCTACAAAATGGACTAGTTATACAATAACAATATCTTAATTCAGGTGGCAATTATGCAATGCGGAAAATGTCATTCACCAAGAATAACAAGATTCTTGGATGGGTACGGTGAATGGAGGATATTCTGTAGAACTTGCAAAGAGAGTATTCCCGTCTTTGAACCAAACAAAGATGTAAGAAAATTGACGGAATTTACGAACTATTACATTAATCATTAAACTTGAGGTGATAGAATGATAGAGTTGGAAAGAGCAGAGATTAGTTTAATCGAGGATAGACATCTTCTAAAGTGGAGGATAAACGTTGTAAAAGGTAATTGTGTTTTGGGTTGGATTAAACCCGTTTAATTATTTTTAATAAAAATTTATCTGATTCTTAATTATTGAAAAAAAGTTATGATTTTTTATACGGAGTTCTTAAAACCTTTTCATTAAGACAAATAACAAATGAGCAAGACAATAGGCTGATGATAATGGCGAGATAAGGATTGTGGGATAAACCATCTATGGTATACATCATACCAGCTGAACCTAACGAAAGTAAGCCATACGAACCTAATCTATCTGTATTTTTCCCCATAAAACCATATTTTATATTTCATTTTAAACTTTTAAACCCCAAAAGAACAAAAATTTATCTGATTTTATCAAATAATTAAAAAAATTATTCACCCTCTCTAAATATTGAAGAGAATATTCCCTCTTTATTTACTTTCATTACTTCTTCTGATGAGAAAACTCTACCATTCATGCAAATATAAATCCCTGGTTCTAAATCTTGAACTTTTGCTATTGAATATCCAATGCTGAATGGTCCGTCAGAAGGACTGAATCCTGAAAGCGGAATCATTGATCCAGTAATTATTATTGTTTGATCTTTTCTTTTAAGATTCGCTTTTAAGAATCTTGCAGTATCGGGCATGGTGTATGTTCCATGAGTAATGATTATTTTTTTATGAGGGCTTTTTTCAACTACATTGAGAATATTTTTTAAATCTGTTTTTACAAGATCCCTGCTGTCTTTCATACAAACCTCTGTGAATTCAATAGGGTCATATAGTTTAAGACTTTTAACGAAGCGAGGGATTATTGATTTTTCATTTGGAATAACGGTATCTTTAGTGCCCTCATAGAAAGAGTCAATAGTTCCGCCTGTAATGATAAAGTGAATAGTTTCTTCTGACATATTATTTAAGTTAATTGTTAATAATTATAAATGTTTTGCGGCATCTAACTGATTCTAGTTATTTTCTTTTCAAGACAAAATATCCATGATCTCTTTCAAATGGATCTAATGTCACAAAATCCATTACGTTAAAGAAATTTTCTAATATTTTTCTTTGTTGTTTGTAAACTTCTTGTGGTCT
>Ga0315274_10007422_pt1 | contig 15870 bp, 13 predicted proteins | sample YL17G02_20_MG_FD_203700 | JGI IMG/M metagenome (GOLD analysis project Ga0315274, IMG submission 203700) | Sediment microbial communities from Yellowstone Lake, YNP, Wyoming, USA - YL17G02_20 | ecosystem: Environmental > Aquatic > Freshwater > Lake > Sediment | place: USA: Wyoming | collected... | reverse complement strand
AGAAGACTCCCTCGTCGTCCACAGCCAGGTCCCGCAGGATCGGCGCGACAGCTTCGTAGGCCTCGCGCTCCCCGCCCACCATGAAGCACGCTCCCTCTCGAGCCCCGCTGACGCCACCGCTGGTGCCAACGTCCAGAAAGCGGACGCCGGCTTCGGCGAAGAACGCATGGCGCCGCTGTGAGTCGGACCAGTGGGAGTTGCCGCCGTCTGCTACGATGTCGCCTGCCGCCAGCGCCGGCCTCAGGGCGCGGCAGACGCTCTCCGTCGGTTCTCCGTGCGGCACATAGATGAAGACGATGCGCGGCCCGCCCAGTTTGGACGCCAGCTCCGCGATCGATGCCGCTGGTCGGATGCCTTCGTTGGCGAGCTGCTTTGCGGTCTCCTGGTTGGGGTCGTACCCGACGACCTCGTGTCCCTTTTCTACGGCGTGACGGGCCAGGTTGGCTCCCATCCGCCCAAGGCCGACAATCCCGAACTTCATGCTTAGTGCCTCCTTGACTTGAGTGCCGCCGGGAACCCCATGTGATGCCAGTTCCCGTCTACCTCCGGCACGACTACAGTGGCGCCCACTCCAAGACTGTCTTGATCTCGTCCGGCGGGTGGCGTGAAAGAACCCCGGCAAAGTCGGTGTAGGGCAGCTTGTGAGTGATGACCTGACCTATGGCGTCACCCCACGCTTTCCGAGCCTCCCCCAGGTCATCTACGGCTTTCCGGAAGTGCATCTGGCTGGCGTTGACGCTGCCCACCATCACCTGGTTCCCTAGCACCAGTCGGCGTACGAGGTCGGCACCATCAATCTTCACTGGACGATCACCTCCCGGTATCCCGGTGAGTACGTACGCCCCGTTGATCCCCAGCACCGAGAGCAGGTCAAACTCCAAACTCGCCACGCCCGTCGCCTCAAGAACCAGGTCAATGTGGTCAAAGTGCTCAGTCAGCTTGTCTGCCCTGATCTGACGTCCGTCCACATACTCCCCCCCGATGCGTCTCAGGAGCGCGGGACGCCTGGAGTCTGGATCGACTACGTCCAGGCCGGATACGGCCGCTCCCCGCAGCCGCAACACGAAAGCGGCCAGGAGCCCAACAGGGCCTAGCCCGGCCACCAAGACCTGCTTACCGTTCAGCCATCGGGCATGATCGTCGACGTCAGGCAACCGCCCGAGTTGTACCCTCGTCGCCTCATCTATCGCCTTCTCCGCAACCGACATCGGTTCGGTCAGCACACCCACAGACGCCAGTTCGCCTGGCACCCTCACTGTGTAGCCGCTGCTGTCAACCACGTACTCGGCCTGATACCCATGGCGCCCTTTGATGCCTCGTTCTGCATAGTCACCTGTGTAGCACATGTCGCTCCTGCCGATAGCGCAAGCCGGGCAACGTCCGCAGCTCCGACGCACGGTGAAGACGGCGTAGTCCCCCGGCTGCACTGCGCTGACCGCTGAGCCGACCGCCACCACTTGCCCCAGCATCTCATGGCCGATGACCAGCTCGCTCTCGCCAGGTGGCGCCTCCGCCCGCCCACCGGCTGCCTCCTCGCGGTCGGTCCCACAGATGCCGACCTGCAGGACGCGCACCTTCACCTCATCCGGCGCGGTGATCGTCGGTTCGGGGCGATCAACCAGCCGCACTCTCTCGGTCCCTGGGGTCAGCGCAATAGCTTTCACCGAACCCTCCGCCTCACACGCCCATCTTTCCCTGGTGCAAACCGGCCATGACGACCTGTTTCACTCGGGCGCCATCTGATAGCACTCAGGTTCCTCGCAGCAGTTCACACGCACACAAGAATAGATCACGAAACCCGAAATGGACATGCCAAATGGCCTCTGAAGATGAATGCGTCGCATCCGGAGGGAGAAGGGCGCATCCAGGTAGGTTCACGGACCGATCCCGGGCTCAAATGGGACGAAGGCCAGCCGTCGGCATGTCCAAGAGAAGCGTGCGCGGCCGTTCCCGGCGGGGCGAGTAGGCCGCCGCGCGGCAGGGATACGGCGGCGGCCGGCGCAGGTTCGCTCCGAACAGCAACACAAAGGCGGGCGCCAGCAAGGAGCCGCCTCCGTTGGCTAGCATTCCGGGCAGCAAGCCGATAGCCACGGCTTCGCGCCGCACTCGTCACGCTCTCTAGAAGTGCTATCCCCTTCCACGCGCCGCCACCGCCGAGTGTGCCGAGCCAGGGCTCCCTCCACGCGCCCGCGTGTCCACCGCGCCACTTGCCAGCGCCCCACTGAACTCGCGGCCGCATTGCAGGCAGACTACGTACGAACCGTGGAGGTCCGACTCGGAAATCAGGTCGCCAAGACAACGCGGGCAGGCCTTCAGCCACATCATCGGAATCTCCTTTCCGGCCCACTAGAAGGCTCCACTACCCCCGGTGTTCGTCGAGCCGTTGGGGGTTCTTGCTCTCCAATTGCTGCCACTCCTTACCCTGACCCTGGGGCTGGCCCATTCGTCCTGCTGGCGGCCGAAGCCACCTTGAGCGTCCCCTTCTCCGCGTGCGATCCCCCCGGAATCAGGACAGTACGCGGCTTACAAAACGCTGAATCCCCAGATAGGTACAAACGGCAGCGCCGACCGTCAGTCCTCCGTACACCGCCAGATACTGCATGTGCCCGTACTGGGGCGTGAGGGCGCCCCGCAGCCCCTCGCTCATGTACACCAGCGGGTTGACCAAGATGAGCACTTGGAGCCAACGAAGGGATGACAGTTGCGCCCAGGGATAGTAGGTCGCACCCAGGAAGACTACCGGCAGAACGATTACAGAGAAGACCAGCGGGATCTGACGGGGACCCGCCACGGTTCCGATAAGCAGCCCAAGCGATGCGGAAACGAGCGCAGCCAGCGGCAGCACAGTCAGGAGAACGAGGAGATCGATGTGGAGGTGGGGTCTCGACAGCGGAATCGTGTACGCGAGCGGGAACACGACCAGTGCCGAAAGCAACGCCTGCAAGAATGCGAAGAAGATCTTCTCCACCGCGACCCCCGCCACCGGAAGGGGCGCCATCACCCGGTCCTCGATCTCCTTGGTCTGGCTGAACTCCTGCACCAGAGGGAGGGCAACTGCCTGGATGCCTTGAAAGAAGAGAGCGGAAGCGATGAGGCCGGGGACCAAGATGTCGCCGAATGTGCGTGACCCTTCTCCGATCTTGGGGAGCAGGTATGCGAAGACGAACACGAACATAAGCGGCTGCATCGCCGTCCGCAGCAGGAAGGGGACGAAGTCGCGCCGGAGCACCCGCGCGTCTCGCTCCATGAGCGCGAAGAACGTCTGCGCCCATTCCAGCCAGGGCTGACGCCGTCGGACCAGTTGCCCCAGTGTCGCCACCTCCGCCGTCATTCCCGCAGTTCCCTTCCCGTCAGCTTTAAGAACACGGTCTCTAAGGTTGGTGTCCTAACAGACACGTCCCGCAGCGCCACGCCCTCGGCGAGGACCGTCTGGATCACCTGGGGTAGCAGCCCATGGTCACCGTCCACATACACCATCAGTCCGCCTGAGCTGCTCTCTAATCCCCTTACACCCGGCAGAGCTCCCAACGCCGTCATCACGTCATTTGTCACTGGCTCAAACTGCAAGGTCAGAACCGTCTCCGCGCCGATCGAGCGCCTTAGCTCCTCGGGGGACCCCAGGGCGAGGATGCGTCCGCGGTCCATGATCGCCACGCGCTGGCAGAGTTCCTCGGCTTCCTCCATGTAGTGGGTCGTGAGCAGGATTGTCTGCCCCTCGCGGTGAAGGCCCAGAAGGATCTCCCAGAGTGCCAGACGCCCCTGCGGGTCGATCCCCGCGGTCGGCTCGTCCAGGAACAGCACCTCCGGCCGATGAACCAGTGCCCGCCCGATGAGCAGTCGTTGCTGCATCCCACCCGAAAGCTGATCGACGAAGTAGCGTGCTCGGTCCTCCAAGCGCACCAGCCGAAGTGCCCGGTCGGCCTCCTGGCGAGCCACACTGCGGGTCAGCCCGAAGTATCGGCCGTGGTAATACAGGTTCTCCCAGGCGGTCAGACGCCGATCAAGTGTGTTGTCCTGTGTCACGACCCCGATCATCCGCTTGACGTCCACGGGGTGAGCCCGAACATCGAGCCCGCCAACCAGCGCTACGCCGCTGGTAGGGATGATCCTGGTGGTGAGCATGCCGATGGTCGTCGTCTTGCCTGCTCCGTTCGGCCCGAGGAGCCCGAACAACTCTCCACGGCCAACCTCAAGATCAAGCCCATCGACGGCCAGTGTGTCCGGCGGGTAGCGCTTCACCAGGCCACGTGTCCGGATAACGGCCGCGGTGGACTCGTGACGCCCTACTACCCCCACAGGGCCCTCCCGGTCTTGACCGGTCACATCCTGCGGACGGCGGTCGATGACCGGTCCACGACCAGCCGCCCTTTCTTCGGTGATCGCGTACTCCGCACTCATGGGATGCCATCCCTTGGCTTCATCTTGTGATCCTCCATCGCACCTTCATCTCTCCACACCGACCGGCTTCTGGGTCCGCGCGTTCGATCCTGATCGACTCATCTGGCGACGGATCTGGATTAGGCGGGTGATGTCCGAGCGTGTGACGAAACCGGCAAAGTGTCCCTCCTCCATTGCCGGTAGTTGCTCCAGGTTTAGCGACGTCATGAGTTCTGCCGCCTTCGCCAGGTCATCGGAAGTCTGCACTACCTGCAGGCGCTCCCACGGTGTCATGACCTCGGAGACGCTTCGTGCCTGCCATTCGTCGCGAGGGTACTTCTGGAGATCGCCCAGGCAAACCAGCCCCAGGAGGCGGTCACCGGAGAGCACTGGATAACACCGATCGTTGTAGGCCAACACGTAATCGGAGAGCGAGGACAGACTGAGTTGTGGCGGCACGGGGTGAACATCGCGCCTCACAGCGGCGCCGATGGGTATGCCCCGCAACACGTCGCGCATGACCACCTGCCGGAAGCTCCCCTCGGCTTGGAGGCGCAGGAACAACCCTATGACGATGAACCAGAGGCCGCTCACGAGCCCCCCGAACAAGAACATCAGCAGACCGCCAGCCATGAGCGCGTAGGCAAGGACGGTCCCAGATAGGGAAGCGATGCGCGTAGCTTCAAGAAGGTCTCCGCTTCGCGCCCAGGCTAGCGCCCGCAGCACCCGTCCGCCGTCAAGCGGGAAGCCCGGCAGAAGGTTGAATGCTGCGAGCACCGCGTTGAGGAAGGCAAGGTAGAGTAGTGCGGTGCCGGCTCCTCCCTTGAAGAGCAGGCCACCGACGCCGAAGAGCCCTGCAAGCAGCAGGCTCGTGGCTGGCCCGACCGCCGCGATGGTCAACTCCTGCCGTGGGCTCCGAGGCTCCTCCGTCAAGGCTGAGACGCCGCCGAAGATGAAGAGCGTGATACTGGACACGTCCATCCCCTGCCGGCGAGCCATGATCGAGTGGGATAGCTCATGCACCAGTACCGACGCAAAAACGACGAGGCTCGTGATCGCTGCTGCGACCCATGCCTCGGCCCTCGTCCAGCTCGGGTAGTCGTGCAGGAAAAGGGTTCCCGCCAGCGACCACGTGAGCAGAGAGAAGATTACCAGCCAGCTCCAGTGGACCAGAATGTCAATGCCGGCCAGGCGTCCTATTCGAAGGCCTCCCATCCCGTAGACCTTCCGTCGCTCCGCATTGGCGGCCATGAGTTCTCTACTCCTTTCGTTAGTCTGGCCAGCAGCCCGCCGGCTCACCGGGGAGGCTGTGACCCGGTTCCAGCAGACCAACCTCCATCGCCCATCCCCACGCCCCTCCAAGAAGCTGCTGGCTTTTTCAATGGTCGCGCAGGTGGGAGGCCACCTGCATGAAAAGAGCCTCAAGAGACGGTTAAGAAGCGATGAAGCTCGCGGGGCCAGGTTATCGACCGGTGCGTTGAAGGGTCGGCCCTGAGCGAGCGCGATGGCCGGCACGCGCGGTATGTCGCGACGGGCCGTGGAGCCAGCCTACCCGCAGGCTCGATAAACCCCCGGGTGCGTGGCCACGACCCCGGCGGTCGTCGAATCGATTCGGTCGGGAGGGGGCCCCGAGGCTGCTGCCCGTCCCATCGCAACCCCCGTTGGTGGCCCCCTGTCCCCCAGCCACCCAATCTTCATCGTCTCTTGGGAGTATCTTCATGAAGCCGCCCTTCTGCGGCGATACGTTTGGGGATAGAAAGGTGGTCACGCGCCTCTGTGGAACGCACAGTACAACGGGAGAAGCCAGATGTTGCGCAGCCTAAGAGCCCTGTTCGGCTACCGAATACGTGCGACTGACGGGGAGATAGGTCACGTTCATGATTTCTACTTCGACGACGAACGCTGGACGGTCAGGTATCTCGTCGTGGACACGGGCGGCTGGTTGAACGGCCGGCTCGTACTCCTGTCACCTGTAGCGCTTGGCGACGCGGATTGGGAAAGGCGGACCCTCTCCGTCCTGCTAACCAGGGAGAAGGTGGAGAATAGTCCGGAGGTCGGCACCGACCCGCCGGTTTCTCGGCAGCAAGAACAGCGGCTTTACGAGCACTATGGGTGGTCTCCCTACTGGAGTCTGGGGGGAGTGTTCGCGGCTGACCTGTGGCCTGTGTATCCCGGACTCTTGCTTCGTCCCGCCACCCCGGGGTCTGCCTCCGTGCCTCCGGCGACCATCGATCGGGCGACTGGCGATCCACACCTGAGGAGCGCGCGCCAGATCACTGGGTATCACATCCGGGCAGAGGACGGCCAGATCGGACGCGTGGACGACTTCGTGGCCGACGATGATGGCTGGACGATTCGCTACATGATTGTCGACACCCATAGCTGGCTGCCGGGCAGAAAAGTCCTGATATCGCCTCAGTGGGTTGAAAAGGTCAGTTGGGAGGAATCTAAGGTCTATTTGAACCTAACGAGGGAGAAGGTGCGGCAGTCGCCCGAGTTCGATCCGTCGGCCCCAGTGTCGCGAGAGTATGAGGAAGTCCTGTTCGACTACTATGGGCGACCCAAGTACTGGAAGAGGGCGCTGAGAACCACAGCGGGAACGAAGGGTTCAGGGAGAACATGAGGGAGACTGGCAAGATACGGCTGCCCGTGCGCGTTTCAGCGTTCGTGGGGCTTGTCGGCCTCATTATCGTGACACCTCTTTTCCTCGTCGCCTGCGGAGGTAGGAGTGCTTCTTCCCAGGGCGCGCCACCTAGTCCTACAGCAGGGAGCACGCAGACGTCGAACGCCTCCACCGGCGTTTCTGTGGACATCAAGATAGTCCCCGGCTTCAGGTTCGACAAGTCCGAGCTGATCATTCCAGCCGACACCTACGCAACCATCACTGTCAACAACACCGACGACGGAGTGCCCCACAATTTCGCCGTGTACTGGAGCAAGCAAGACGCAGACACCGGTGCTCCTCCCCTTGCCAGCACGGACATCTGCGCCGGGCCGTGCAAGGAAGTACTCAATCTGAGACTGCCAGCCGGACAGTACTTCTTCCGCTGCGACGTCCATCCCCAGGACATGACCGGGGAGCTGACCGTTCAGTAGTGCGGTTCGCCGCCGGGATGGCCGACGGCCATGCTCCGCTGGATTCTGTGCAACTAGGTGGGCCGACCGACCTCCCCCCCCGCGTGCCGTCATGGGCCCAGTCTGAGACCGTCAGCAAGCCAACCGCATCGCCCCGTACCCCGCTGGTTTCGCCAGCGGTGGACCGTTGACGCGCGACCAGCGGCAATGCTATTAGGAAGGAGAAGCCAGCAGCGCTGGACAATCCGCGCGAAGACCTTGCGGCGAGCACCGAGCCAGGCCCTGTCGGCCTGCAACGGCGCCGAGGTGATTCGGGCGGAGAGCAGCCAAACCGGGAAAGCGAGACATGTCCCAGGATCCCTCCACGCCGTCTGTAGGCGGCGGCGCAGAGCCGTCTTCTGCCGGGGATTCCCGACCAGCCCGCGTGCTCGCGGTCGATGACGATGAACGATTGCTGGCAGCGCTGCGGCGGGGCTTGTCGCTGCGGGGCTTCGATGTCGCTGTTGCGCCCGACTCCAGTGAAGCGCTCCGCTACCTGAAAGCCCAGTGGCCGGACATCATCGTGCTGGACATCATGATGCCCGGAATGGATGGCCTGAGCCTGTGCCGTCTGGTGCGCGAAACGGAGACAATGCCAATACTCATGCTGACGGCCCGTGACAGCGTGGCCGACCGCGTTGTCGGCTTTGAGGCGGGGGCCGACGACTACCTCGTCAAGCCCTTCGCCTTCGACGAGCTGGTGGCGCGCATTCAGGCGTTACTCCGTCGCACTCGCCCGAGCGCCCCCTCGTCTGAGCGATTGTTGTACGATGATCTGACCTTGTACCGCAAGGCCTGGGCGGTCCACAGAGGAGGCGAGGCGCTCAATCTCACCGCCACCGAGTTCCGGCTGCTGGAACTATTCATGCGGTCCCCTGAGCAGATGCTGACTCGGGACGAGATCCTCGCAGGCCTGTGGGGTCCAGAGTCCCTCGTTGAGTCCATTGAGTCCAATGTGGTTGATGTGCACGTTGCCAACCTGCGTCGCAAGCTGGAGGCGGGAGGCCGTATGCGCCTCATCCAGACGATTCGCGGCGTCGGATACGTGCTGAAGAAAGAGGAATGAGTGCCGCTAAGGCCACGCCTCACCCTACTCTACGTTGCCCTCTTAGGCATCGCGCTCGCGGTCTTTAGTCTGGCGGTCTACCTGATAGCGAAGGACAGGGTTTCCCAGAACGTCGATGACACGCTGAGACTCCAGGCCGACGCCGTCGCTATCGCTCTCGAACCCACAGAAGGCCCTCTCTCCGTCCAGAGTTTCGGCGCTAACGAACTGCTCAGGCTGGCCGACGAGGCATCGGCTGGCGTCCTGTTTCAGATCCGCGATCTGGAAAGCAGCGTAATCTACTCCTCCTTCCAGCCGGGCGCGCGCAACCTACCGTTGCCAGGCCACATGATCCCAGAGGAGGCGAGCTTCGACACGACGAGGATCCGCGGAGAGAGCTTTCGTGTCCTATACCATCCTTTCTTTCAGGACGGCCAACTGCTCGGCAGCGTCGTGGTGGGTGAACCTCTCGAGAACGGGTATGACACGCTGAACCTGATCCGCGACATACTCATCGTTGGCGGCGTGGCGGTATTGGTCGTGACCAACATACCCGCCCACCTCCTTGCGGGACGTGTGCTGGACCCTGTGCGCCGAGTCTCCCGGCTGGCACGCGACATCGAAGCCGCCGCCGACTTCAGCCGCCGAGTCCCTCCTTCTCCTGCAGGTGATGAGATGGGGGAGCTGACTGCCACTTTCAACGCCATGATTGACCGTGTGGAGCGGACCCTGGAGTCTCAAAAGGCCTTTCTCGCTGACTCATCTCATGAGCTGCGCCGGCCCCTCACCGTGCTAAGAGCAAACATCGATATCCTCAATGACCCGGCGTTCCCGGCAGAGGAGCGTGAGGCCTGTCTGAAGGAGATGCGCACTGAGGCCGAGGTCATGAGCCGCGTCCTGTCCGACCTTCTCCTCCTTTCCCGGGAGGGTACCCAGGAGATCGCTCGTGCCCCCGTCGATTACTCTTCGGTGTGCGAGAGGGCCATCGCTCGGCTCAAGGGGCGGGACGACTGTCACGAACTGGCAGCCGAGATAGCGCCTGGGGTGCGCGTTCTGGGCGACGAGGAGCGGCTGGGGCAGATGCTTGGCAACCTCCTGGACAACGCATCCCAGTACACGCTGGAGGGAGGGCGGATCGAGCTGCGTCTGCACGCCGAGGGCGGCGCCGCCCACGTGGAGGTGAGGGACACGGGCGTCGGGATCGGGGAAGATGATCTGCCCCACATCTTCGAACGGTTCTACCGCTCAAAGAGTGCTCGCGTCGCCAGCAGCGACCACAGCGGCCTGGGCCTGGCAATCGTGAAGTACATAGTCGAGGCGCATGGCGGCTCCATCCGAGCCATCAGCAGAGCAGGCCAAGGCAGCACATTCATTGTGGACCTTCCCCTCCTGCATGCATCGCCCTCCTAGCTCAGGCGTCATCAGTTTCACTGATCCTTGCGCGGCTGGTTCGCCGATCGGGCCGGAATGCGGCGGCTACAGACGCGCCGGACTCTCCAGTGGTGCGGGGGCAGATCCTGATTGGCAATGGCTAGCCTGCGGTCGGCACGGCCGCAGGATCCGCGATGATGACCACGCGCCGGGCGGCCACCCGGGCCGCGGGAACGTCTTCCCCGGAGAGTACTTGCCGGAGAGCCTCTCGCTTTTCCGCCCCTGAGACAAGGAAGACGGCAAGCCTGGAAGCGCACAGTGCTGGAAGCGTGAGCGTCAGTCGTGGATGGTCTGGTCTCTGCACCCGGACCACCAGCCGCTGGGTCTCCTCTAGCGCGGGGTCGCCCGGGAAGAGCGAGGCCGTGTGGCCATCGGCTCCCATGCCCAGAAAGGCCAGGTCGAAGGCCGTTGGCCCCTGGCCGAAGAAGGAGCGCAGCTCCCGCTCGTAGGCATCGGCGTCACAGGTCTCGCCGCGCATGCGATGAACTATCGCCGGCACCTTCGAGAGAAGGGCCTCGTGGGCCATACGGAAGTTGGAGTCGGGGTGGTCCGGCGGCACGCAGCGTTCGTCGCTAAAGAAGACGTCCAACGCGGCCCACGTGTACCGCAGCGACGCCAGCCGGGCATACAAGGGCCGGGGCGTGCGGCCGCCGGCTAGAAGCACCGTCCGAGGCCGTTCATTCAGAAAGACCCGAGCGGCCTCCTCGGTGACATCAGGGATGACGAGCAACTCTCGCTTCAACGTCGAAGGTGCCAGGCTCTAGGCGCTATGAGCTCGTCCACCTCGGCCGGCCCCCAGGTGCCGGCCTGGTAGAAGCAAAGAGACGCGGGATTCTCCAAGGCCGGCTGGATCACCATCCAAGCCCGCTCAACGCTGTCCTCCCTGGCGAAGAGGGTATGATCGCCATCCAGGGCGTCATGGAGGAGGCGCTCATAGGCTTCCGCCGGCTCGGTCATGAACGAGTCGCTGTAGGAGAAGTCCATGCTGACGAGCTGGACGTTCACCTCGGGGCCCGGCTGCTTGGCGACGAAAGTGAGAGTGATGCCCTCATTCGGCTGGATACGCAAGACCAGGTGGTCGGGGCGGAGCTCCTGGACGCCTGTCCCTTCGAAGAAGCACAGGGGCGTCTCTCGAAAGACGATGGCGGCCTCGGTAGCCCGCCGAGGCAGCCGCTTGCCCGTACGCAGGAAAAAGGGCACGCCTGCCCAGCGCCAGGTGTCAATCTCTAACTGGGCAGCGAAGAAAGTCTCCGTCATGGAGTCGGGTGCCACGTCTTTCTCTTCGCGGTACCCCGGCACCGCCACTCCGTCGATGACACCGGCCGTGTACTGCCCTCGAGCCGTCCTGGCGGGATCGAGGGGCCGCATGGCGCGCATCACCTTCGCCTTCTCGTCCCGGATGGACTCCGGCGCCAGGCTCGCCGGGGGCTCCATGGCGAGAAGGCTCAGTACTTGCAGCGCGTGGTTCTGGACCATGTCGCGCAGCGCTCCCGTCTCCTCATAGAACGCGCCGCGATTCTCAATGCCGATGGACTCGGCCACTGTGAACTGCACGTGGTCGATTGCATCCCGGTTCCAGACCCTCTCGAACACGGAGTTGCCGAACCGCAACACCAGTATGTTCTGGACGGTCTCCTTCCCCAAATAGTGGTCAATGCGAAAGATCTGAGACTCCTGGAACCTTCGATGAAGGATGTGGCTTAGCTCCCGGGCCGACTTCAGGTCCTGTCCGAAGGGCTTCTCCACCACGAGGCGCGTACCTGAGACCAGGCCCGCGTCATGGAGGGCCCCCACGGCGCTCGGCACCGCCGATGGCGGGACAGCCAGGTACACGAGTCGCTGTCTGTCGTGAGCACCCTCCCTCAGGTGCGCGTATCCCTCGTCATCCAGGCGGACGAACGTGAGCCGGGGCGCGAAAACGCCCCAGATGCTCTCATCGAAGCCGCTACGGGAGAACTCCTTCACCGACTGTCGGGCGAACTCCTGGAACCCGTCACGGGTCAGGTCGGTGCGGGCCATACCGATGATGCTGCCTCGCTCTGGAAGCAGGCCCCCAGCGGCCAGGTTGTAGAGCGCGGGCAGCAGCTTGCGCCGGGACAGGTCTCCGGATACGCCGATGATCACGATGTCCTGGGGCTCTGGCGGCTTCAGGCTCATGATGTCCTCACTGGATGCCCGCCAAACTCCTTGCGGAGGGCGGCGATAACCTTCATCGCGAACGACTCTTCCTGCCGGGAGGCAAAACGGGCGAAGAGGCTCAAGGCGATAGCAGGGGCGGGCACGTCCTCGTCTATGGCCTCGAAGACCGTCCAGCGCCCCTCGCCGGAGTCCTCCACGTACCCTCGGATCGACGAGAGGTCCGGGTCCCTGGCGAAGGCCATCTCGGCCAACTCCAGCAGCCAGGACCGCACCACGCTGCCGCGGTTCCAGAGAGCCGCAAGCTGGCGCAAATCGAAGTTGTAGGGCGATGCCCGAAGGATCTCGAAGCCCTCGGCGTACGCCTCAAGCATGCCGTACTCGATGCCGTTGTGCACCATCTTGGCGAAGTGGCCGGCGCCGCAAGGGCCCACGTTAGCGTAGCCCCCTTCCGGAGCCAGGGTCTTGAGAGCCGGCTCGATGCGCTTGAAGGCCTCATTGCTGCCGCCGACCATGAGGCAGTAGCCCTTCTCCAGCCCCCAGACGCCCCCGGAGGTGCCGGCATCGGCGAAGAGTATGCCCCGCTTCTCCAGGCCGCCGCCGCGCCTCACGCTGTCCCGAAAGTTGGAATTGCCGCCGTCGACGACCAGATCCCCCGGCTGAAGCAGCTCGGCTAGATCCCGGATGGTCTGCTCGGTAGGGTCCCCTGCAGGCACCATCACCCAGACCGTCCGCGGCCCCCTCAGCAGGGAAACGAGCTCCTGAAGGCTGCCAGCACCGACAACCCCTGTCTGTCGGGCGGCCCTCACTGCTTCCGGGCTGCGGTCGTAGGCCACGACGCGGTGCCCCCCGCCGATCAGCCGCTGGGCCATGCTGGCCCCCATACGGCCGAGCCCGATCAGTCCCAGTTCCATCTCACCCTCCATCGCCTCATTAGCCCAGGGCCTCTTCGACAGCCCAGAGCAGGCGGCCAAGACAAGGAGCCTCGTCCCGCCCCAGGTGGACGCGCACGACGCGTCGCCTCTTTTCCCACAGCGACCTGAGGTCGCCCAGGGCCTGGGCTCTCTTCAGTATACCGAACCCGTAACGATTACCGGGAATGGGCAGCTCCTGCGGGCTGACCGTAGGTTGCGCTCGCCTGCTTGACAGGGTAGGCAAGCCATGAGATATTGCCAGTCCCGAACCGCGGCACTGCTGGTTTGTACCTCAGCAAGAAGAGGCTCAGCTTGAATATTCTCGTCTTGATGCTCGATACAGTGCGGCCGGACTACCTCGGAGCGGGCGGTGGCAAGGTTTGCCAGACGCCCACCCTCGACAAGTTCGCCCGCCAGGGGGCCTTCTTCGAAAACGCCTACGCGGAATACCCCATAACCATACCCACTCGAACAGCGCTGACTTCAGGGATCTACACCTTCACCAACCGCACCTGGACGGCATTGAAGCCCTACGATCTCCACATCGCGGAAGTGCTTAGGGAGCATGGGTACAGAACGGCAGCCTTCAGCGACTCACCGTTCCTCGAGCTGTTCAACATGCACCGCGGCTTCGACGAGTTCGTCACCTTCCCCCTCAAGCTACAGCCGCCGCCCTCCGGTGAGGAGGAAGAGGTCGACTTGCTGGATGCGGCGTTTCCCTTCGAGTGTGAACCGGACCAGACCTACTGGAGGACATTTGTGCGTGGCTTCTTGAACTACTTCCCCAAGAAGCTGGGACGCCCTGTTGGCATTGAACTCATGATTGATGAGAGCATCGCCTGGTTGGAGCGGAATGGCAAGAGCGCCTCGCCGTTCTTCCTCTGGCTGGATAGCTGGCAACCGCACGAGCCCTGGCTGCCGCCTGAGCCCTACCGGAGCATGTATCAGCCGAAGGACTATCGGGGGCGTTTCATACCCATGCCTGTGGGCCCCTCCGTCGACTGGATGACTAGCGAAGAGCTGGAGCACGTGAAGGCGCTTCACATGGGCGAGCTCACGTACACGGATGTCCACGTTGGCCGCCTCCTCAGCCGGCTGGATGAGCTCGGCTTAACCGAAGATACTTTCGTGTTCATAGTGTCCGACCACGGCTCCCCCTTTGGCGACCACGGCACGATCCGCAAGTTCGGCGTCCCTGTATACGATGAGCTGGCCAAGACGGTGTGGATCATGCGCAAACCGGGCCTCATCCAGCCGGGGATGAGAGTGAAGGCGCTCGCCCAGACGACCGATTTCTTGCCGACCATGTTGGACCTGCTGGGGATCGAGGTTGAGGTTAGACGAGTCTGGGTCAAGACGGAGCGTACGGAGGCGCCCAAAGGCATTGATGGTGTCAGCCTCCTGCCCCTCCTCACCGGGCGTTCGGAGTCAGTACGGGAGGCCGTGTATAACGGCGCCTTCGGGGTGCGCACGTCAATTCGGCGAGGGCCGTGGAAGATGATCGACAACCGCGGAGAGAAGCCCAACGAGCTGTTCAACGTCGAGGACGACCCGCCGGAGCGGAACAACCGCTACGAGGACCTTCGAGCGCTCGCCGACGAGCTTCATCGCGAGCTGTGGGCGTTTCAGGCCCGCTGGAGCGCGGCGCTCGCCTGGCGCGACGAGCCCACCACAAGCGGAGGGCGGGACAAATGACCGCTCCCGCTTGACCGCGGCGAAGAACTCACCAGGATCCGCAAACAGTCAGGAGAGGGCTGAAGATGGCCAGGTTCTCCAGGCGCAGCTTCCTGGGAGCAGCCCTGGCGGCTGCGGGGGTCGTCATAGCTGGCTGCCGCGGCGGCGAGGAGGCAGGGGAAGGGACCTCTCCCGCTGGGGAGATGAGCGAGGGGGAGCCGAAGCGGGGTGGCCAGCGCGAACAGGGTATCCCCGGCGGCTTCAACATCGATCCCAGACTGGACTACATCGCCGGCCCCATCGTCGGCTCCCAATGCTACAGCTACCTCTGGACCGTCCGCATGGACACAGACGAGATCGTGCCTGTCTGCGCTGCGGCCATTGAGCAGGTCGACGATGTCACCTACTTGTTCAAGATCCACCGAAATATCCGCTTTCACGACACGGCCGATATTCGCGCCAAGTACCCTCAATTGGCCGGCCGACAGGTGACGGCCGAGGATCTCAGATACAGTATTGAGCTGTTTCGAGATCTTGATGGCGCCCCTCTACGCGACTACCACCTGAATGAGATGGATCACGTGGAAGCGGTGGATGCTTACACCTTGAAGCTGGTCAACCGCAGGCCCTACAGTTGGACGCTCGGCGCAAACTCCATCAGCGGCCTTACGCAGGGCGCTATCGTACCAAGAGAGGTGATAGAGAAGGAAGGCGACCTGAAGACCACGTGCGTGGGGAGCGGCGCCTTCATGATGGACAGCTTCTCCCAGACGCAAGGAATAAGAATCGTACGCAACCCCGACTACTTCGTTGCCGATGAGCCCTTCGTCGACAGCCAGCGCTGGCGGATCATCAATGACTTCGTGATCGCCGAGGCCGCGTTCCGAAGCGAGCAGATCGACACTTGGAGCCCGCCCAACGCCGTAGCTTTCCGGTTCACGAAAGACATGCCAGAGGTAGTGACCAACAAGCTGCTGGCACTCTACGACATGCAGATGAGTGTGAGAGCCGACGTGCCCCCCTGGAACGACGTGCGCGTCCGGCAGGCGCTACATCTGGCGATCGACAGGGACGCTTTGATCTTGAGCCTCGAGGGGGGGCGCAGCGGCGAAGATGCCTCCGAGTACGGTCTCTGGGCGGGCTGCCTTCCCTGCGGCATGGCAAGATACGCCCTATCGC
>Ga0315274_10007421_pt1 | contig 15871 bp, 13 predicted proteins | sample YL17G02_20_MG_FD_203700 | JGI IMG/M metagenome (GOLD analysis project Ga0315274, IMG submission 203700) | Sediment microbial communities from Yellowstone Lake, YNP, Wyoming, USA - YL17G02_20 | ecosystem: Environmental > Aquatic > Freshwater > Lake > Sediment | place: USA: Wyoming | collected... | reverse complement strand
GATTCGTATGCGGTTGGGAAAAGTTTGCGCACGCGCGCTGAGACCGGCAGCGTGCCCGCCCGCCAATGGGGGTATGTCAGGCTGACGATCACCTCGTCCACAGGCTCAGACGGGATATCCGCATCACTCAACTCGTCGCTTAGCTCCGCCTCCAGAGCCACCATTTCATCCGTCAGCACAGAGCAATCATAATCGATGGGCGTATAGCGCAACTGCACCGGCGCCTCGCGGACATCTTCCGGTTCCAGCCGCCGGAGATACCACAACACCTCGCCGGCTGGTCCGACCTCATCGAAGCGTTCATCTTCCTGGAGTGCATAATTCATAGAAAACTCGATCAGGTTTGGGTTTACAGTATCGGGCAATTCGATCTGCTCCAGCAAGGCATGGGTCGACAAAGGCTTGCCGTTAGCCTCATCCAGAACTGCCTCGGCCAGGTTGAGATGGCCGACGTTCACATCCACTAACAGCGCACGCGGGAACCAACGCCCGGCAATTTGTACCAGGCCTTCATCGTTGTGCAGCGCGGCGGTCAACTTTTTCTCGAGTTCCAGGCCGTAGACGGCCAAAATACTCTCTTGGCTGAACAAATCATCATCGCGCGGGTTGTCGAGCGGCTGATTGAGCTTGTGGCTGTTCAGGCTGCCGGCAAAGCTGCGCCTGCCTCTGCCCTCGAACTCGACCTCGATCACCTCGAATTCGCCGGCCTCCGGGTTCACACCGGGACGCACAGCGATCACCTTCCCCTTCTGCCAATCCAGGGTAGGGAAAACCAGCTTATCGCCGGCTTTATATCGCTCTTTGGGTAGATACACTTTCCCTTCCCCCCGCTTCTTCTTGAGCAAGGAGGTGCGCTCGGCTAAAATACGCGCCTCGACGAGAACTGGCAGCAACTCTTTTTCGGTGAGCGGTAACTCGTTCTCGAATAGATAGTTATTGATGAATTCAAGGTCGTGCTTGGTGATGATTACGGATTTCCAGTAATCCGGTTGTAAGGAAGGAGGAAAACTAGCCATAGACTGCCTTGGTTATATGATTGCGTGTGCAATATTCATCCCGACCATAACGACCCGGGCGTGGTAATTATACCCTACCTTGACAGGGCATCCTCATTGACTTAAGATGGTAACTCATCGAAGGAGAAGTCGGAAGATGCGCATCGGCATGATGACGGATGTGTACAAACCACACATCAGCGGCATTACGAACTACATCGCCTTGAACAAACGCCACCTCGAACAAGCCGGACACGAGGTATTCGTGTTCGCGTTTGGGGACTTGGAGTACGAGGATGATGAGCCGAACATCGTCCGCTCGCCGGGACTCCCGCTGGTGGATACAGGCTACTACCTCTCCTTCCGCTACAGCCGTCAGGCAAAACGTTTACTCCAGGCAATGGATGTGGTGCACGTTCATCATCCCTTTTTGAGCGGATATCTGGCCTTGCGCTATTGTCGCCCGCTGCACATTCCTATCGTCTTCACCAACCATACCCGCTACGATCTTTACGCCCAAGCCTACTTACCTCTCTTGTCAGAGGGGATCAGCGAGGCGTTATTAGAAACCTATATGCCTTCCTTTTGTGATGGAGTGGATCTAGTGATTTCACCCTCGCCTGGCATGGCAGATGTTTTACGGCAACTGAAAGTAACAAGCCACATTGAAGTCGTGCCCAACGGCGTAGAACTTCAACGTTTCCACCAGGCCAGCGAGCCAGCTCAACGTACAAAGATCGGCTTCAAACCGGAGGAAATTTTATTTATCTACACAGGACGGCTGGGGCCGGAAAAGAACCTTGGCTTTCTGATAAAAGCTTTCACAGGTGTGGCCGAGGCAATCGAAAACGCCCATTTGATCCTCATCGGCGGCGGCCCGGAGGAGGAGGCGCTTAAGCGCCAATCTGCCGAGACCGGCGTATCGAGCAGGATACACTTCATTGGCATATTAGATTATGATCGCTTGCCATCTTACCTGGCGATGTGCGATGCCTTCGTCACCGCCTCAGTGACCGAGGTACATCCGCTGTCCGTGATCGAAGCGATGGCAACTGGCCTTCCCGTGCTGGGCATCCAGTCGGTCGGCGTGGGGGATACGGTCGAGGAAGGTATCACCGGTTTTCTTGCCAGCGAGAACCAGGCGGCCTTTGCAGCCAAGATGACCCGCCTGTGCATGGATCACGGTTTGCGAAGCAAAATGGGAGAAGCTGCGAGGAAAGCCTCCAGGCAATACGCAATCGAACGAACCTCGCAGATCATGCTCGAACATTACAACCGTTTGGTTTTCCAAGCCGCGCCACGCAAGCGTGGATTGTTCGCCTACCTGCGAAGCCTGGTGGAGAAGTTCCGAGGATGAGCAACCGACGGCAAAGGATTGGCCGCTGGGGCGAACAAATCGCTGAAGAATACCTTACCAAAAAGGGTTACAGAATGCTGGCGACGAACGTCCGCACCCCATACGGCGAAATTGATCTACTCTGCCAGCGAGAAGGCCAGATCGTGTTTGTAGAGGTCAAGACGCGCACCTCTAAAGCGTTCGGTTACCCTGAAGATTCGGTCACACCGCGCAAGCAAGCCCACATGCTGTCCGCGGCGGAGCATTACCTCCAGGAACACGAAATTGACAGCGATTGGCAATTCGATGTAATTGCCGTCGAAGGCTCGCCCGGCGGCAGGCCGCCGCGCATCACTCACTTCGAAAATGTCCTCTCATGACAACAAAGACCCTAAAGGTTTCTCAAAACCTTTAGGGTCTAAGCCCCCTTTGATTGTGATCGTCGGCCCGACCGCGGTCGGCAAGACCGAGATCAGCCTGCAACTCGCCGAGCAACTGGGAGGCGAGATCGTCTCGGCAGACTCGCGGCTGTTTTATCGCGGCATGGACATCGGCACCGCCAAGCCTACATTGGCTGAACGAGCACGCGTGCCCCACCATCTTATTGACGTAGCCGAGCCGGACGAGACCTGGAGCCTGGCTGTTTTCCAGAAGGTCGCGCGCCAGGTGATTGCAGACATCCACCAGCGCGGACGGACGCCATTCCTGGTCGGCGGGACGGGTCAATACATCCGGGCCGTAACGGACGCTTGGATGCCGCCGGCCCAGGCTCCGCACCCGCGCCTGCGTGCCGCGCTGGAGGCCTTAGCTCAAGCCCGGGGCCGTGATTGGCTGCATGTCAGATTGTCAACACTCGATCCCGTCGCGGCCGAAAGGATAGATCCGCGCAACTCCCGCCGGACGATCCGCGCCTTGGAGGTCATCCTTGTCACCGGTAAGCGCTTCTCAGTTCAGCGTGGCCTCGGCATATCGCCTTACCGCCTGCTGACCATCGGACTGATCCGCCCCCGCCCCGAACTTTACGCTCGGCTGGATGCCCGCATCCAGGCCATGTTCGCTAATGGCCTGCTGGACGAAGTACAAAAGCTGCTCGAAGGCGGCTACTCGCCAGACCTGCCTAGCCTATCGGCGATTGGATACCGCCAGTGCGTGGCCGTCTTGCAGGGGAAGATGAGCCGCGAGCAAGCTATTATCGAAATCAAACGGGCGACGCGCGTCTTCGTCCGGAGGCAGGCGAACTGGTTCAAGCCAGACGACCCGGAAATTCACTGGTTCAACCTCGGCGAAGTGACCGTTGCCAGGCTCGCGGCATTCATCCGCGCCACTCTTCCACGAACCCTCGAAAAAGGGGGGGAAAAACAACACCATTTCGAATAATTAGTTACGAAAACCAGTTGACTTTTGACTCCTTTGCCTCTATACTATTTACATGCTGTAAACATCCTATTCTATCTGCCGAGGAGGAGAACTATGAAAGATTATCCATGGTATAAGAAATATGATAAGGGGGTTCCACATACAATCGAATACCCTGCTGTTCCACTTTTCTATTTCCTCGAGGAAAATGCCCGCAAGTTTCCAGACAAGCCCTGCACAATCTTCAAGGGGGCGATCGTCACTTTCCGGGAGATGAACGAGATTACCGACCGGGTTGCAGGTGCGCTTGCCAAGATGGGAATCAAGAAAGGCGACCGCGTCGGTCTATTCATGCCGAACACACCCCAGTTCGTGATGAGCTATTTCGGTATCCTGAAAGCCGGCGGCGTTGTCGTTGCCACCAACCCCTTGTATACGCCACCGGAGATCGAACACCAAGTTAACGACGCTGGCATCGAAGTGATGTTCGTGATGAGCAATTTCTACAAGATAATCAAGACCGCCCAACCTAAGACCAAAATCAAAACGCTCATTGTATCCAATATCAAGGAAACCCTGCCACCGGCCCTGCGCGTGCTCTTTACGCTGGTAAAAGAAAAGAAAGGCGGCTTCCGGGTCTCGTTGGAACCAGGTGATATCTGGTTCCAGGATCTGCTGGCCAAGTATAAGCCCGAAGACCGTCCCGCGATCAAAGTCGGTCCAGACGACACGGCCATCTTCCAATACAGTGGCGGTACGACCGGCATCTCGAAAGGCGCGATCGCCTTACACCGCAACCTGATCGCCAATGGCCTCCAAATGCAATCCTGGATGACCAATCTGGACCCAGGAAACGAGATTGTTCTAATGGCTATCCCGCTCTTCCACGTGTATGGCATGGTAGCCGGGATGCTCTTTGCCATGCTCACCGGGTCAAGCATGGTGATGGTGCCCAATCCGCGCGACCTGCACGACGTTCTGGGAAACATCCAAAAATACCATCCAACCATCTTCCCGGGTGTTCCCACCTTGTACAATGCGCTCAATAACCATCCCGACGTCAAGTCGGGCAAGTATAGTCTCAGTTCCGTCAAGGCCTGTATCTCCGGTTCGGCACCTTTGATGCGCGAAACGAAGGAAAAATTCGAGGCCCTGAGCGGCGGAAAGTTGGTCGAGGGCTACGGCCTCTCGGAAGCTCCGACCGCCACGCACTGCAATCCACTAATGGGAGAGAACCGCACCGGCTCGATCGGCCTGCCGCTCCCGGATGTGATCGCCAAAATCGTCAGCCTGGAGGATGGGAAAACCGAAATGCCGGTCGGCGAGATCGGCGAAATAATCATCCAAGGCCCGCAGGTGATGAAAGGCTATCACAACATGCCCACTGAGACCGCCAACACGCTGCGCGATGGCCAGCTCTACACTGGCGACATTGCCCGCATGGACGAGGACGGTTACTTCTACATCGTTGACCGCAAGAAGGAACTCATCAAGCCCGGCGGTTATCAAGTTTGGCCGCGTGAGGTCGAGGAAGCCATCAGCGCCAATCCGAAAGTATTGGAAGTCGGCGTGGCGGGCATCCCGGATCCGTACCGCGGCGAGACCGTCAAAGCCTGGGTGGTGGTCAAGCCGGGCGAGACGCTCACCGAGGACGAGATCAAGGTCTGGTGTAAGGAACGCCTGGCCGCCTTCAAAATCCCCACCCACATCGAATTCCGCAACGAGCTTCCCAAGACGACTGTCGGCAAAATCCTGCGACGCGAGTTGGTTAGGCAGCATAAAGAAGCGAGTGGGGGATAAGCGCAGTAAAACGTAAGGAGTAAAACGTAAAAAACCTCTCGTGATTGTCCGGGAGGTTTTTTTACGCATTTACGCTTTACGTCTTTACGTACTTACGCCCGCTGCGGCGTGCCGCTCTTCTTCGGGATCGGCGGCGGGAAGATTTTCTCGAATTCTTCACGCGTAAGGGTCTCCACTTCGAGTAGGCGATTGGCGACCGAATCTAATTCCGTGCGATATTTCTTCAAAAGCTTTTGCGCTTGCGCGAATGCCTCATCAAGAAGTTTTCGTACTTCTTTATCTATTTGCTGCGCAACCGCTTCAGAATAATCGCGCTGTTCCGAAATCTCGCGGCCGAGGAAGATCAATTCCTCTTTCTGGCCGTAAGTCATCTGGCCCAGTTCGCCGCTCATTCCCCAGCGAGTGACCATATTGCGTGCGATCTTCGTCGCCTGCTCGAGGTCGGTCGAAGCGCCGGAGGTGATGTCGTCAAATATGAGCGCCTCCGCTGCCCGGCCGCCGAGTAGACCGGCCAGTTGTGCAATCAGTTTTTTACGCGAGGTCAGCACACGATCGTCTTCCGGGCGGTACCAGGTGATGCCCTCTGCCTGTCCGCGGCTAACGATGGTGATCTTCTGGACCGGGTCGGCCTCCGGGATGGCGTTGATCACCACAGCATGGCCCGCCTCGTGGTAGGCGATGATGTGTTTCTCTTCGGCGCTGATCAGCCGGCTCTTGCGTTCCGGCCCCATCACCACGCGTTCAATGGCTTCTTCCAGTTCGGGCTGGCCGATTGATTTCTTGTTTCGCCGAGCCGCCAGGATAGCCGCCTCGTTGACAGTGTTCTCCAGATCAGCACCCACGAAGCCCGGCGTGCCGCGTGCGATGCTCCCCAGGTCAACTTCCGGTTCCAGCGGCTTGCCCTTGACGTGAACCCGTAAGATCGCTTCTCGACCGCGCATATCCGGCCGGTCGAGCACAACGCGGCGGTCGAAACGCCCAGGGCGCAGCAGCGCCGGGTCGAGAATATCTGGGCGGTTGGTGGCCGCCATGATGATGACGTTGGTGTCCGTGTCGAAGCCGTCCATCTCGACCAGCATCTGGTTCAGGGTCTGCTCCCGCTCGTCGTGCGAACCGCCCAGGCCCGCGCCGCGCTGGCGGCCGACCGCATCAATCTCATCCACGAAAACGATGCACGGCGAGTGACGCTTGGCCTGCTCAAACATGTCGCGCACGCGGCTGGCGCCAACGCCGACAAACATCTCCACGAATTCCGAGCCGGAGATCGAAAAGAACGGGACGCCGGCCTCGCCAGAGACAGCCTTCGCCAAGAGGGTTTTGCCAGTTCCGGGCGGACCGACCAGGAGAACGCCCTTCGGGATACGGGCGCCGAGTTGAATGAACTTTTGCGGCTCGCGCAAGAACTCTACCACCTCTTTCAATTCTTCCTTCGATTCCTCGATCCCGGCTACATCCTCAAACGTGACAGTCGGGTGATCACTGTTGAACATGCGTGCCCGCGATTTACCGAAGGAGATGGCGGCATTGTTGCTGCCTTGCGCCTGACGGAAAATAAACCAAAAAAGCCCAGCCAGCAGCAGAAAAGGTAAAACGTACCCTGCAATGGTCATGATGCCGACCCAGGGGCTGGGGGCCTTCACTTCTATTTGGATTTTATCGGGGGCAAGCTGCGCGGTTGTAACCCCAAGATCAATCAATTGCGACACGAGGGTCGTCTCAGCTTCCTTTTGGGCAGTCTGTTCGATCGTCCCATTAGAGCTAGGAGAAATGACCTGCAACTGGTTATCACTCTGAATAACGATGCGCGAAACCTTGCCCTGTTGAATCAAAGCTGCCAACTGATTGATGGTCAACGGCTCTTGTGCTCCCGGTTGTTGCCTTATATTGAAATAAACCATCGCCACAATAGCAATAAACAGCAGGAGATAGATAATATATGACTGATTGCGCGAATTCACACATACCTCCGGTTAAACTGGTTTGATTATACCAACCTATACACTTCTAAGCCAGACCAGGCGAATATATTATACAAAGTTCTTATAAATTATCGCACTTCCTCACACCTCCACAATTCCCCCTCACCAAAGCAAATCCAAGATAACCATTAAATTTTCTTCGCGCAACCGTGCTATAATATTCCCACCAGAGATGAGGCTTTATGCCCGGTCATCATGATCACCCTGGAAAAAAGATCCTATACAAGTGCAGGTTGACGCTATGGCAGAAACTACCAAGAAACGTGTCTTATGCATCGAGGATGAAGCAGAAATGATTGACCTGATCCGTCTCATCCTGGGCCGCTCTGGTTTCGATGTCAAAGGCGCCGCAGGCGGCCGCGAAGGGCTGGAATTGGTGCGCAAAGAAAAACCGGATCTCGTCCTGCTCGATCTCATGATGCCCGATATGGACGGCTGGGAAGTTTATCAGCAGATGAAAGCCGACGAAGCCACCCGCGATATTCCGGTCATCGTCGTGACAGCCAAGGCGCAGAACATTGATAAAGTTCTTGGTTTACACATCGCCAAGGTGGATGACTACATCGCCAAACCCTTCAGCCCACAGGAATTGCTGGCCAGCATAGACACCGTTCTCGGCAAGAAAAATGCCTGATCACAAAAAAACTGAACGGGGCGAACAAAACGCCCCGTTTCTCATTTGCAACGAACCATGCCCCGCCAGATCCAAATACAAAATCAAAGCCGCGCCCTCAAACAACCCCTATCGGTTGGCTATTGTGAAAGTTTCTTCTGCCGCTTGCGCGGACTGACCTTTCGCCGTCGTCTCGAGCCATACGAGGGCCTGATTCTCGTCCAGGGACGGGAGAGCCGCCTGGACGCAGCTATCCACATGTTAACCGTCTTTATGGATCTGGCAGTCGTCTGGATCAACGCAGACCGCACCGTGGTTGACGCCGTCCATGCCAAAGCCTGGCATCTGGCCTACATCCCAAAGCGCCCTGCAAAATACGTACTAGAAATCCACCCCAATCGGATTACGGACTTCGAGATCGGGGACAAGGTGACTTTCATCAATGGTTAAACGCCTCTTCATCATTACCCTGAGTTTGGTGCTGGCGTTCTCGGCAACACCTGCCTCTGCGCAGACACCCACGCCCACCTCGCCTTCGACCGGTCCAGTCTACATCGTCCAGGAAGGCGACACACTTTGGGAAATCGCCATACTCTTCGATACAGGCGTGGCGGATATTATGGCTGCCAACAATATGCCCGATACCAACATCTACGTTGGCAACCGCCTGGTCATACCCGGCCTGGAAGGAATGAACGGCATACTGATCACCAAGATCGTCCCGTTTGGAGAGACGCTGCGCAGCTTGAGCCGGCAATACCGGATTGACGAAATGGTATTGAGAAAACTGAACCACCTCGTCAGCCCAACCGAAGTGTATGCCGGTTATAAGCTGATTATTTTACAGCAAGAGGGCCAACCGGGCTGGTCTGCCCGCTCGAACCTGGAACCAGGCGAGACATTGCTCGAACTGGCTGTCCGCCAGGATACCGATCCGTGGACCCTGACGGAGATCAACCAACTCTCCGGAACTTGGGCCAGCTTGCCCGGCGATGTGCTTTATCTTCCATCCGGCAACTCAGAAGCCAAAATGACCGGCCTGCCAGCCGTCTTTTCCACGGTTGATGTAACCCCCCTTCCCTCCATCCAGGGCACGACCGTCAAGATCCATATCGCCGTCACGGAGCCAGTGAGCCTGGGGGGAATGTTGATTGACCGCCCCTTGCACTTCTTCCAAATAGAGGAGGGTTCCTGGGTGGCGTTGCAAGGCGTTCACGCGCTAACCGAGCCAGGCATCTACCCGCTGCGATTGGAAGCGACCCTGCCGGATGGCACCGTTCAATCGTTCGAGCAAATGGTGCTGATAAAGTCCGGCTACTATCCAAATGACCCAATCCTGGTCGTAAATCTCGAGATGATAGACCCGGCAATTACTGAGCCTGAAGATGCCCAGATCCGCGATCTGGTATCCCAGGCAACGCCCGAGCGCTATTGGGAGGGGGTTTTTAAAAGTCCTGGCTATTTTCCAGATTGTTATAACTCTCTCTATGGAAACCGTCGCCTCTACGAGACGGAAGATGGCACGCTGAGTATCTCAGGTTTCCACTCAGGGGTTGACCTGTGCGGCGGCGCAGGGCTGCCCATCTTCGCCCCAGCGCCGGGGGTGATCGTTTTTGCTGGCCCGCTGGATGTCCGCGGAAACGCGACGATCATTGACCACGGCTGGGGCGTCTATAGTGGATTCTGGCATCAGTCCGAGATCCTGGTCCAGGTCGGCCAAAAGGTAGAAACGGGAGATATCATCGGCAGGGTCGGCGGCACCGGGCGTGTCACCGGTCCGCATCTTCACTGGGAAATTTGGGTTAATGGTATACAAGTCAACCCGCTCGAATGGCTCCAAGAGTCATTTCCCTGATAACTGTTGCGTTGTTGGAACTTTTATGCCAAATTAACCGTAGTTCTATCCCGGAGGGATGAACATGAGTGAATTCGTCAATTTCCTGAAGCAGGCCAATATCTTCTATCATTTCACCCCCACCCAACTGCAGATGGTCGCCGAGTTGTGCCAGGAGTACACTTATGGAAAGGGTGAAACCATTCTAGAGGAAAGCAGCAACAGCAAGGATTTATTTATTATCATACAGGGAGAAGTGGATGTGCTGGTCAACCCCGCGCTGGTGGGCGGCCCGGAGTCCGCGGAAGGCGAAGCAATCATCGCCACTTTGTGTCGCGGCCAATCGTTCGGTGAGGTTGCCCTGGTTGACGAGGGCGTACGGTCTGCAACCTGCCGGGCAACCCAAGAGAGCACCCGCTTACTGGCCATCCCCCGCGAAAAACTGATCGCATTGTTCGAAACCTATCCCTCACTTGGTTATCGCTTGATGTATAACCTGGCAACTGACCTGGCCATGAAAATCCGCAATACCGACCTGCGCATTCGCAACTCGCTCTTGTACAGCCGACCAGATAAATAATTCCAACGATTTCCTACTTGACCTATATCGTAATTTGCTGTACGATAGTATGTATGTTTGCTTCATGTTATCTCATTCTATTAAGAGGAGGTGAGGTTCAGCGATTCATAACCATTTAATGATCAGATTGTCGGAACATCTAAGAACCAATCAACCAACCAATGAGGAGGAAGAAGTATGATCAAGCGTTTGTTCGTAGCATTTTCTTTGCTGATCGTCGCCAGCATGATGCTGACGGCCTGCGGCCCGAAAGCGTATGAATGCACCGACGCCCTGGGCTGTGTCAACGTTGGCCCAAGTGATCCTATCCACATTGCCTATGCTATGGTTATCGCAGGCGCGGACGAGACCCTGGGCATCGACTCGCGCAATGGCGCCGAGGTTGCCGTGGCATTGAAGGGCAAGGTGCTCGGCCATGACATCCAATTCAACGGCGAGGACGACGGCTGCTCTGCAGAGGGCGGCCAGGCAGCCGGCACCAAACTGGCAGCCGATCCAACCATTGTGGCCATCATCGGCACATCCTGCTCGAGCGCGGCCCGTGTGGCCATGCCGCTGATCTCGGCCGCTGGCATGGTCATGATCTCGGCCTCCAACACTGCTCCTGACCTGACCCTGGCAGGCAACGAGAACAACTGGCCTGGCTACCTGCGCACGGCCCACAGCGACCTGATCCAAGGCAAGGCAGCGGCCCGGTTCGCTTATGAGTTCCTGGGACTCACCAAGGCCGCCACCATTCACGACGGCAGCCTGTACGCCGAGAAACTGCAAGAGGTGTTCGCGCTCAACTTCGAGGAAATGGGGGGCACCATCACAGCCCGTGAAGCCGTAGACCCCAACGGCACCGACTTCAAGTCGGCGCTGACCTCTATTGCAGCCACCGGCCCTGAGATCATCTACCACCCGATCTTCGTCAAGGCGGGCAGCCTGATCGTCCGCCAGGCCAAGGAAGTCCCCGGCCTGGAGAACACCTACCTGATGGGCGCGGACGGCATGTTCTCGCCTGACGTGACCGAGGGCGCCGGCGATGCGGTCGAGGGCCTGTTCGTTTCCAGCCCCGATCTCTCCGCTTTCGCCGCCGAATACACATCCATCTTCCTGCCGAAGTACAATGAGTTGTTCGGCACTGGCCCGATCAGCATCTTCCACGCCCACGCGTACGACGCGATGATGATCATCATTGCCGCAATCGAAAAAGTGGCCGTCCAGGATGCGGATGGCACGCTGCACATCGGCCGCCAGGCATTTCGCGATGCGATGTACGCCACCAAGGACTTCAAAGGTCTGACCGGCAACCTGACCTGCACCCCGACCGGCGACTGCGCCGACCCCGTGATCGCTGTATACGAGTATCACGTTGGCGAGTACCCGCCGGAGCGCATCTGGCCGTAGTCCTTACGAATAGCACGATCTTTACCGAGGGGCGAGGTAATCCTCGCCCCTCCTTTTCAAAACTAGCAGGCTGAAGCCTGCCCTCCGGCTAAAGATATGACCCCATCCCAATCACGGAGTGCAGACTTCAGTCCGCTTAGGGATAGAACAGAAACAGGAGTTGCCACATGCTTCGAAATTGGATGCAACGAATCACGCTAATTGACATCATCGTGTGGGTGATCGGATTGGCCATCCTGGTCGGCGTAGTTTGGGGGTCAATCGCAACGCTCAGCGCAGGGAAATACTCCGCGGAAACCTGGATCAACCTTACGATCAGCGGGCTGGCGCTGGGAGGCGTGTATGCCTTGATCGCGCTGGGATATACGCTGGTGTACGGTATCCTGCGCATGATCAACTTTGCTCACAGCGAAGTATTCATGAGCGGCCCATTTACCGCCACCTTCGTGGCAGATGCGCTCATCGCCGTGGGCTGGTGGAATAAATATCCCTGGCTCAGCCTGTTGATCATTCTGTTGTCTGCCGCTGCAGTTTCCGCCGGCATCGCGTTCCTACTCGAGCGCATCGCCTATCGCCCGCTGCGCAATGCCCCCCGGCTGGTTCCATTGATCACGGCCATCGGGGCGTCGTTTTTTCTCCAATACGTATTTCGCGGCCTGTACGGCTCCGGGCTTAAAGACTACCCATCCATGGAAATGTTCAAAGGTTTTTGGATGATCGGGGATATCCGCATTTTCAAAACCCAGGCTGCGGCCATCGTAGGGGCCATCCTCATGATGGTGGTCCTCTACGGCATCGTGCAATGGACGAAACTTGGTAAAGCCATGCGTTCTGTCTCCGAGGACAAAGAAGTCGCCGCACTGATGGGGATTGACGTGGATAAAACCATCTCCAATACCTTTTCGATGGGTGGCGCCGCGGCGGGTGTGGGAGGGATTCTCTACCTGTTCTTGTTCCCAGTCGCTCACTTCTTCATGGGATTTTTCCCCGGCCTCAAAGCCTTTACGGCGGCAGTATTAGGCGGTATCGGGAATGTCCCGGGCGCTTTCTTTGGCGCCATGCTGTTGGGTTTGCTGGAATCAGTCGGTCCCAACCTGTTCCTGGATGGGCTGGGCGTCCCAACCCCCTCGCAGCTTAAAGATGCCATCGCCTTTACCGTTTTAGTTTTAATCCTGATCTTCCGCCCAACCGGCATCCTGGGCGAGAAACTGACGCAGGCGAAAGCCTAAGGAGACAGAGAAATGCAAACTCAAACTCCTTCACCCTGGAAACAAGCGGTTAGCGCCGGCCTGATCGGGGGCATCGTGGCCATACTGATGTCACTGGTTGGCATGGTGGCGGCTTTCAAGGAGCGTTACATCGTGAGCGGCATGTTCACGATGAGCCAAATATTGTTCCTGGCTCCCATCCTGCTATTCGCTTATTCAGCGATACGTCGTACCGCACCACAGCCAGCCAATAAAATCATCAGCATTGGATCTCTTTCAGGCCTGGTGGGAAGTGCTGTTCTCGCAGTTCTGGTTCTCATCGGGAAATACGTGAATTTGCGGATCATGTTCGTCAACGCTTCGCCAGAACTCTACGGGATACTGACCTTCAACCAGGCGTCCGTGCTAGGCCTGCTACTATTACTGATCATGGGAATTGTGATCGGCGCAGTTGCAGGTGGTGCTTACTTGCTTCCCCAACGTGTACGCTCTGCGCTCGCGCAGGCTACAATATGGGTGTGCCTGATCGGCCTGCTGCGCGACCTTATCGTAACCGTATCCTATCGCTGGGGACCGATCGCGGGGATCGTTAAATATTTCTTCGAAATCAGCGGACTTAAACCGTTGGGCGCGGTATTCCTTTTTATATTGATTGGTGGGATTAATTATTGGCGCGCCGGGAAACCCAAAGCGGCGCGGACCTCCAACTTCACCGACCAGAAGCCGCTCAGGCGCTGGCTCACCCTGCTGGGCGCAGGTTTGATCCTCATCCTGTTGCCCTCGGTGTTGGGCATCTACTTCAGCGAGATCCTGGACAACGTTTTGATGTATATCCTGATGGGCATTGGCCTCAACATCGTGGTCGGCTTTGCTGGTCTGCTCGATCTGGGTTACGTGGCCTTCTTTGCCATCGGCGCCTACACGATGGGCGTCCTTACCTCACCGGAATTGGGCTTTTTCAACTTGACCTACTGGCAGGCCCTGCCCTTTGCCCTGACGGCTTGCGTGCTGGCGGGTTTCATCCTTGGTCTGCCTGTGTTGAAGATGCGCGGCGATTACCTGGCCATCGTCACCCTGGGCTTTGGTGAGATCGTACGCTTGCTGGCGCTCTCCGACTGGTTACGGCCCTGGCTGGGAGGCACGCAGGGCATCCAGCGCATTGCCCAACCCAAAATAGGTTCCTTTTTGATCAATACCCAGCAGGAGCTGTATTTTCTCTTCCTGGCCGGCGTGGCTATCGTGGCTTTCATCGCCTGGCGCTTGAAGGATTCGCGCCTCGGCCGTTCCTGGATGGCCTTACGGGAGGACGAGGACGTAGCCAGGGCAATGGGCATCAATCACGTCATCACCAAGCTGATGGCCTTCGCAGTCGGCGCGCTCTTCTCGGGATTGGGAGGCACGATCTTTGCCGCCAAGTTGACCTCGGTCTATCCGCACAGCATGAACTTCATGGTCTCGATCAACGTCTTGTGCTTGATCATCATCGGTGGGATGGGCTCGATCCCGGGTGTCTTCGTCGGTTCATTGTTGCTGATTGGTTCGCCAGAACTGCTGCGGGAATTCGCCGAGTTCCGTTACCTGGTATACGGCGCCTTGCTGGTCACCATGATGTTGACACGCCCCGAAGGCTTATGGCCGGAGGCCCGTCGTAGGCTCGAACTACATGAGGCAGAAGAACTACCTCCACCCGAGGATCTCCAACCTGTACCGAATCATCCAGGACAATAGGAGGAAGACAACATGGCAGTTCTGGTTTCGAAAAAAGTGACCAAACGCTTTGGCGGCCTTGAAGCGTTGGGCAAGATAGACCTGGAAGTCAAAGAACAGGCAATCCACAGCATCATCGGTCCGAATGGTGCCGGGAAAACGACTTTCTTCAACTGCGTGACCGGATTTTACAACCCGGAAGAAGGAGATATTTATCTCGAAAAAAGGAACATCACCGGCTTATCTCCTGATCGGGTCACGCGCCTGGGTATTTCCCGCACCTACCAGAACATTCGCCTGTTCAAGAACATGACCGTGGTCGAGAACATCCTGGTGGGCATGCACCCACACCTTAAAGCCGGCTTGATCGGCGGTATCTTGCATGACCCACGCACGATGCGCGAAGAACATGACGCCGTGGAAGAGGCGAAACGCCTGCTCATATTCGTCGGCCTGAAAGGGAAAGGCGACCTGATGGCGAAAAACCTGCCCTACGGCCAGCAACGCCGCCTGGAAATCGCCCGCGCCCTGGCCAGCAAGCCAAAACTACTGCTCCTGGACGAGCCGACTGCCGGCATGAACCCCAGCGAGACTCAAGAGATGGTGCATTTCATCCGCCAATTGCGCGACCAACTGGGGATCACCATTCTATTGATCGAGCACCAGATGCGCGTCGTAATGAACATTTCTGAATTGATCACCGTCTTGGATTTCGGCCAGAAGATCGCCGAGGGCAATCCCGCTGAAATCCAAAAGAATACGCGCGTTATCGAAGCCTACCTGGGACGCGGCGCGGCCAGCGGACTCAGCCGGGCAGCCGCGACTGCTTGATCCGGAGGAATACTATGCCGATGCTTGAAGTTGAAAACATCCACGCGTACTATGGCAACATCCATGCGCTCAAAGGGCTTTCCCTGACCGTCGAGAAGGGCGAAATTGTAACTTTGATCGGTGCAAACGGCGCAGGAAAAACAACCACGTTACGCGCCATCATTGGCCTGCAAAAACCTCGTGAGGGCCACGTCAGGCTGGAGGGTGAAGATCTGGCACCCTACAAGCCACACGAGGTCG
>Ga0315274_10007420_pt1 | contig 15872 bp, 8 predicted proteins | sample YL17G02_20_MG_FD_203700 | JGI IMG/M metagenome (GOLD analysis project Ga0315274, IMG submission 203700) | Sediment microbial communities from Yellowstone Lake, YNP, Wyoming, USA - YL17G02_20 | ecosystem: Environmental > Aquatic > Freshwater > Lake > Sediment | place: USA: Wyoming | collected... | reverse complement strand
TATCTTCAGCCCCTATATTAAAATGAACAAATTTAATAAAGGGGCTGAAGATAGTGCCAAAACTAGACTTGTTGAAAATTTATTAAATAAAACCTTTGATAAACCTAATGCCTTAATATATGATTGGAGAAGTAGTCCCAATTTGTCTTATTCAAATTATACCCAGAACATTGGGTCTTTTGGAAATAGTAATACCCGAAGAAATTATTAATCCTATACTATTTTGAGATAACGAGTTAGGAATATTGATGGCTGCTATTAATGCAAATATTACTATAGATCTTCCAGATGGTATTGATTTTAAACAATATATCAATTTACTTAAACAACAATTATCAAATCTTACTGGTCTAAATACTACAATTATAGTAAGAGAAATTGATGATCCTCTTTCAATTTCTCCTGTAAAAGTTGGAAAAATAAAGGAATAATAAATGTCCAATATTGTTAAATCTATTAATCCTGAAAATCTTGGAAATACATTAAATTCTTTATTAACTACTAAAGATCCTTACAAAAATTTAACTTATATTAACTTAGAAAAAGCCGATAATCAGACAAAACAAAAAGTTATAAAATACATTTCTGATGTATATCAGTCATATATTGGTATTCCTTTTAATATAAATATACCAACAATAGATACAGAAAATCCACAACCAGGTGATGTTGTATTTTTAGAAAATAGATATTATTTGATAACAATGAATGCTAATGATAAATTTATTACTTGGCCGCGTTCAGAAGAAGGTATAGATAGAGAATATTTTAGTACTGGTATTGGAATTAAAACCTTTAGTGTAATTAGACCAGAATTATCTAATATTAAAAATGATACTCTTAAAACGATAGATGATTTAAATATGTCTACAATTAGATCTGATCCTGAATTAAATAAATTATTTACAGAAGATGCAGAAACAATTAATACTAAAGTCGATATTGCAAATTATGGAGATGGTGTACTCCAAATAGGAGATTTAATATTTCTAGTTGATCCTACACAAATAGCATTTAATACTCAAAATGGTTATCAATATTTTCCCACAATAAGAACACATGGAAATCCAAAAATTCCTACAATGCAACAAATTAAGAATGTATCTATAACTTTAATATTTCCAAATGAAGATTCAATTAATTATCAACTATTAAATTTATATGCAATGTATAAAAGAACTCCTTTTGTAAATATTAGAAATAAAGATATATGTTTATTCTTTCAGGAAATTTGTCAAGGAAAATCTTGGCCTTCAATGTGGTTATCAGTAGGGTTAGAAAGTATTCAAATTCAATCAGTTCAAGGTTTTCCGAATACTCTTCAGGCAAATATAACAATATTACCTTTTGATCATAAAGTTATATCAAATGGGTTTAAAGCATTATTATCATTTAGTGATGTTAAAAAACAACAAGCAATTTTGTATAGAAATAGAGAATTTGACAGGATGATGGAAAAGATTGAATCAAAGTTAAATGACCAATCTAACACTCCTGAAAAATTTTTAGATGTAATTTCAAAAGATATTAAAAAATCTCCTGATTTTAGACAAAGTTTACCATTTAGAGCATTTTATCAAAGTTTAATTGAAGAACGTCCAGTTATTAAAGATGAGATGGGAAATATGGTACAAGTATCATCTTCGACTGATACTGATATGAATATAGGTTATTCACTTTCAAAATATAGACCAAAAAATAAAGAAAATTTATTACATGAATATAAAGCAGAATCAAATCAGGGAGAAATTGTTTTAACATATAGATATTTAACAGGTGATTATAGAAATATTTCAAAACAACTTTCAAATCAAAAAACAGACTATCAAGTTAAAGTTCTTCAAGAGTTAACAAATATTAAAAAAAATTTAATATCAAAAGAAGGTTTAGTTTCTGAAATTTTAACTTCATTTTATACTAAAGAGGATTTTTTTAAACAAATAAATTCTCAAATGGAGGATAAATTAAATATAGCAAGAAATCTTCTAACTACATACGGAATAACACTTGATGATGATAAACCAGGCGATCCAGGAGCATTTAAACCCGTTACAGGATTATTTAGTTTAATATGGAGAGGATTATTTCAAAGAACTGGAATTGAAACCTTTAGTGCTACAATGAGAGATATTAGTAAATTAAATGATGGACGAGCAACTAAAGATAATAGACATGATCCTATGTCTCTAATGAATGGTTTAGTTTTTAATCCTGGTGCAGAATCAACCTATGAAAATAGTAGTGGGGCTATCACAGCACAAGGCGCCATAGATAAAATTTGGACTTGGTTAGATACTGATGAAAAAAAGAATGCGTTTTCTGGATTCTTGCATGATATGAGATTAAATATCTTAGATGAACTTGGTGCAAATGAAAATTCAACAATGATAATAACACAACCAAATGAAGATGATCCATTTAAAGTTATAAGACTTCCAATTACAGACGCAAAAGTTATTATTGATAATAAAAAAGATATAATTATAGGATGGTCTTTAATTTTCTCAAATAAATTTGTTCCAATTACACTTCAAGCGTTTAAATATCCTTATTATCAACATATTGGATGTGAAGATGCTACTATTTCTTTAAATATAACATCTACTTCAGAAAAAGGTATTCAAGATTTTAAATCACAGTTATCTTTATTATCTGAAAGAATTTACGAAACTATTAAAGCTATTACCTTAAATGCCCCAGAATTAATTGCATATCTAGATAGTAGGATTACAATTGAAACAACTCCTAATAATATATTTAAGGTTTTTGGTGTAAATAAGGTTGTATTTGATAATTCTTCGACAGCAAATATAATAGGACAACCAAATACTTGGACAACAACTTTAAATTTAACACAAGCTAATTTTACTATAGATCAATATCATTCTATTGAATCAGTTCCATCGAATAATAACATTGTTGAATTAATTGCTAAAATATTTGCTGGATTAAAATTTGAAGGTAATAAATTTTTAGTTAATAAGTATGAAACAAGATCGAATATTTCTACTGTTCCATCACAAGATACTCCTAATTGGGTACCTGCATCATTAGATGATATATTAAAATTTAGATTTATAAATTCTAAATGGGGAACTTCTTTATTAGAATATATTAAAGAAATTTCATCAAAAGGAGAGAAATTATTAAGAGAACGGAAAGAAACTAATAAACTTGGGTTAATTTCTGGTGGAAACCCATATAGTGGATTTACATTTGAAAAAGTAGAACCAAATCCTAAAGATGTTAATACTATTAATGCGCAAACTATTGCTGATGATTTTACCAAAAGAGAAGAATTAAGAAATCAAATATCGTCTTATATTAAAGAACTTCCAGATGAAAATGCAACCATTATTATTAATGAACTATTATCAAATAATGAATCTACTAAAATATTACAATCTTTAATTTATAAATTTGATCAAATATTTGAACAGGAATATAAAGTATTAATTAATCTTCTAAAACCAAATATGAATTTTTTTCAATCAATTATCTATAATTTTCAGAAAACTTTAACTTCTTCAGAGAATAGATTTTGGGCATCATGTTTAGTAATATCTTTAATTTGGGGATCTGTCTCTGGTCCTTTGGGAGACTCACTCAAAGGTATTGCTACTGTTGGTTTATTCTTAAGTACTGTTGGAAATACTTTATTGAATGCTGGACAAGATGCTGCAATAAATAGTATAGTAAATAAATTTCAAGGATTTTTTACATCAATAATGGATAATTTTAATAATTCGATTGTAATTGAATTGGCTGACAAAATTTTTAGAGATCCTATTATTAGAGATAAACTATTATCGAAATCTATAATTGGAAATAATGGTAGAAAAGAATTTGAAAATTCAATTTTAAAATCTAAAATAAATTGTTATAATGATTTTGATGTTCCTTATATAAATGATAATTTGGCTTTATCACCTGACTTTTATTTATATAATGACGTTCTTAATGATTATGAAGTTTTAACATATTTTAATGAATCCATGCAACGATATGTTAAAATTGATAAATTAACAAGTATGATGTCTTTAATTGAATCAGAAGATACAATAAAAAAGTATGATGAGTTATTACAAAAAAATAATAATATTTCAGATTCAATTATAAATGGAACACAACAGGTAATTTTTAAAGATTTTGGAGATAATGTTGGAGACGCAATTAAAAAATTACAAGATCTTCAAGTTCAAGTAGCCAGATCTAGTTCTTTGGATGAGAATACTGTTAAAACTAAATTATCGAACGCAGAAGAATTTAAAAAACAATATCCAAGAGAAAAGTCCATAAATAAAGAAGAATGGGATAAAACATATGAAAATTATTTTGCGTTTTTAGAAAAGCAAGAAAAAGGACTTGTTATTGGTGATATAGATAAAAAGAAAATTAACTTAATTTATAGTGCTAGAATGAAAACTTTACTTGAGATATTTGAAGTATATATAAATATTAATATGTATATGGTTGAAAATTTACACGATAAAAATTTACCAGATTTTTATGGAGCAACTAAAGAATCTGATAATGTAAAAAATTTAACATCTCTATCTAAAAATGATTGTGAATCAACTTCAATTGATAGGTTATATAATCACCTATCTTTTATTCTAGAAAACGCCTCAAGTATAAATTCTGATTTATTAACCAAAGTAAATTTTTCATCTCAAGATCAAAAAGAATCTATAAACTCTTTAAATAAAAATCTTGGAGAAGATAACTTTGGTCTAGGAATTTCTACTAATGGAAAATTTACATCATTACCAAATATTAAAATGTTACAATCTTATTTGTATAATAAAATTGGTTATTATATAAGACTTAATTCCGTAGTAAACGCATTTAATCAAACAGGTGTTGTAGATATATCTACTGTTCCTGAATTAAAATTTTTAAATTTCTGGAATTTTAGAGCAATTGAAGAAAATATAAGAAGAACAAGAATATTAAAAGAATTTTATGATAATTATAATAATACAAAAAATACTACAATTCAAATGTTCCCTACTTTTAAATTATTCTTTAAAGAAGAAGACAAGGGTATATTTAGAAATTTTGATGATTTTTATACATATAATGCAATTCAATCAATAGAAATTGTCTCTAATAAAAATTCTGCTAGTACAACAGCAGTTATAAGATTAAGTAATGTAACTAATTCAATTACTGATCAGATGAGTTTTATGAGAGAACGTGCTGAATTATTAGGTTATTCTATTGTTCCTGGAAAAGAACCAGATAATCTTTTTTTTGGAACTTTAGATGTTAAACCTGGAACAGCTATTATGATTAAATTAGGATATGCTCCTTTTGATAACCTTTTAAAAACCGTTTTTCAAGGTCGTATTATTGAAATGAATATGGGTCCTATGTGCGAGATAGTTTGTCAAAGTTATAGTACTCAATTAAACCATCATATAGTTGCAGAAAAATTTGGAGTATTATCTACTGTTCGAGAACACGGAGATGTTGCATCAGCTATTTTAGATATGATTCCTGGACTTGAAAAACTAGGTAAAATATCTATGTTTGGATTAATTACCTCGGACTTTTCAGGTAAAAATATTAGAAAAGTCCGTGGAAAATTTATGGATAATTTTTTATTGGGTAATATTTTAGGAAATTTATCTGCTTCTGCAAATGCTCAAGATAATCCAAGAGATGAAAATATTTATTTACCTTATAGTTATTCTTCTGTTATTAATTTAAAAACACAAAAGAGTACTTTTGATTGGGTTATATTTGATCAAAGTGTATGGGATGCTTTACAAGAATTAACTTTATATCATAGAAATGTTATTGTAACCACTCGTAATTTTAATGATGATTCTATTTCAAGTAAAGGTGATTTAAGAGAAACTTTAGTTATTGGTGATAAAAGTGGTTTTTTTAAATATACTGATGCTTTTGCTTTAAGTAGTTTAAATATTAAGGATATTGAAACTTCTGTTTCTGAATGGAATTTAATTAAAGATTTATTTAGAACTAATCCAGATCCTTTTAGAGTTGTAAGTACTAAATCAATGGGTGGATCAATTACTGGAGTTTCAACTACTTTATCAAGAACATTTAATCTTGATCCAGGTAATAATTCTTATAGAAAGATTTTTGCCTTTTTACAAAACGAATTAAATGCATTAGTAGTTTCTAAATTAATATTAGATAATAAGAGTGTTGCTTCTCCTAATATTAAAGATATGCTTATAAAATTAGCAACCGATAATAAATTTAATCCAGACCTTTATAGTATTACGGCTGAAAATATAATAAAGTTCTCTAGGTATCCTTCTATTCCTAACGAAAATCTTTCTTCATATGATTTTTCAAATGGAACTGATCTTAATGAACAGGCTGAACTTTTTCAAAAAATATTAAAAGAAATGTATGAGTTAATTACTCAAAAAAATCTACCAATCGAAATTAATCCAAAATTATTTTATGAAGTCAAAACACAGGTAGAAAATATAGATGAAAAATTAATGAATAATATACAATATAAAAAAATTCAGCAACATCATCTATTAACAGATGTATCAAATATAATTTCGAATAATATTTCATTAAATTCTCAATTTGCTAATATGGTTAATGTTTATTATCACGGAGAACCTTCTTTTAAAACAGCAAATATCAATAAATTAGATTTTAATAAAGATTTAAATATATGGCCAGTTAAAGCATTTGGTGATGTTAAAGATGAATATACAAGAATTTTAAATAGTTATCAGAAAAATATTGATACAAACTGGTTTGATACTATTGAGTCAGTTGAAGATTTTTATAAAAGAGAATATAGAAAAGAAACCATTTCTGTAACTAAAAATGGTGTTACCACAATTAAACCCTCAAAATATTCAATTAATACACCTCAATGGGATTTATTTCCATCATTTATCGTTGTTGGAGTAAATCTTTTAAAACAACAAGTGGAAAAAATGTATCAAGGAACTATAGAGATAATTGGTAATCCAAATATTCAACCTTTTGATATTATACATATTCAAGATTATACAAACGATATGCATGGTGCAGTAGAAGTAGAAGAAGTTATTCATACATTTACACCCGAAATAGGATATAGAACTGTAATTACTCCTAATCTTATAACTTATGATAGAGATCCAATTCAAATGCAAGATACTCAGGTAATTAATCAAATATATGATTTTGCAAATTTGAGAAGAGTTTCTGATACAATAGGAGGTTTTGCTGGAGGAATTCTAACTGCAGGAGCAGGTCTATTAGCAACTTTAATACCAGGACCAGTTGGTATGGGATTAGGGGCGGCGGGAGTTGCTACAGGTGCTGGTATGGTATTATGGAATGGTTTGGTTGGTTCATATAAAAGATATCATAAATTTTTATATGATCAGTTAGGTAATATTTTAGGTAGAGATTGTATTAATTTTACTTCTTTATTATATCACGGAATGCCGTATATGGCTGGTTTTGAAGGAGTAGATTATACTAATCTTAAAACTTTAATGAATCATAATATTCTAGGAATTCAGGATCCAATATCTAGACTTGCTGCGTTTAGTGATCCTTTATCTGCAAATATTGTTACTGATTTTGATCCTTCAGAATTTAGTCTTATGAAACTATGGACATCTAGACTACAAGTTATTGGTGGTTGGACTGTTCCAGTTAATGTTGGTATTAGATTGAAAGGAAATGCATTTTAATGTCCTACAGTTTAAATAATAAGTATCAATTAAAAACTTATGTTGCTAAAATAGCAGATATAAATTATTATAATGAAATTCATAAGATTTTAAGAATTGATTTTAATTCTAAATTATTTGATTTTAAATATTTAGGAAATGAGGTTCCCCACCCAACTAGACATATTGCTATAATAACGACGTCTGAAGAGGCAATTGATGATATTGGAATTTCTTCTGATAGACAGTCTTTTCTTCCTGGTATAGCCGATAAGGTTGGAAATTTAATTAATCTACCTCTTGGGTTTGCACAAATTATTTCAATTAATCAGACATTATCAACTACTAATCCTAATAGTGGAGGAGCTGGATTTTCTATTCAAAAAACAAATATGTTTGATTTAGGAAAGGTTATTATTGCTATTTCACCCCCAACTCAAAAAGACTATACTAATACAGATACTGCAATGACTATTGCTGAAGTAGATCAAGGTATTAAAGAGGATATAAGAAACCAAAATGTAGGTATTTTTATTAATGAAGATGGAACCATTTTAGTAAAATCTAAAGGTTCTTCTATTACATTAGGTGAGGAAGGATTATATTTTGCTGGTAAAGTTGGGTGGGAATCTACTTCTCATGATAAAGAATGGATGGCTGATAATCCATTTAGTTCATTTATAGGTTCTTCAATTCCTACTTATGCGTTGGCAATTAATGAATGGCCAAATATAGGTAAATTTGCTCAATTTGCTGAAGGTGCTAGAAAATTTAGAGGTATTGTTTCTAAAGTAGCAAAAGTTTCAATTTTATTATCTGAAATGAAGGTATAATTATGGCCGAGGCATTTGCTGGAATGAAAGATATACTTTTAGGTTATGATACTGACATATATTTTGAAAATAACGATCTTATGATATGCACTGGGGTCGATTACATAGAAAGAGAAATCTATAAATTACTAATAACTGAACCTGGTGATTGGAAAGCAAATCCTATTTTAGGTTGTTCTCCTAATAAATTTATAGGAGATCAAAATACTAGAGAATTGGGAAAGTTTATAGAAAACTATTTATATAGTGGTTTAAAAGATACTGTTTATCCATCTCAAGTTGATGTGAGAATTGTTCCAACAGGATATGAATCACTATTAATTTTTATAGATCTGCTTATTCAAAATGAAGAGATAACATCAATACCTTTTGAATTTGATTTTATTAAGGGTATAAGAAAACTTAATAAGATGGATGAAAGAGTGATGAAACCTACTTCTAGTAAAAATTATAAGATTAATGATATTACTAATCTTAAAAAACCAAATAAATACTGGACTAAAATTAGGGAACAGTATGTTTAATAATTGGAGAAATTATGCCAACTAGGAGAAATTATTTAAATGTATTACAAGACGGCCGTTTACGAGTAGAAAATAACTCACCAGTAAATAACTTCAATTCACAAGGAATTGCCAAAGCGTTTTTAGATATTCTTGGTGTTGAAATTGAAAAGTATTATGACAATCTAGAATATGTATATAGAGCGATAGATCCAACGCGAGCAGTTGGTTTTGATCTTGATAAAATAGGATATTTAGTAGGAGAAAATAGGGAATCATCTATTACTCCAGCCGATTATACTACTACTAATTTTTATTTTTATATTGATACAAGATTAAATATAAGTTTATCGAATTTAATTAAAAGAAATTATACTTTTGAAGAAAGAACAACCCTAGTTCAAAATTTATTTTTAGAAAATGATGTAAACGGAGAACCAAATCTTTTAAGAATTCCAGCTGGAACAATAGTTAAAAGTTTCGATGGAATTACTACATATACAACAATAAATGCTGCTGAAATTGGAAATTCTGGAGAATCATATGTTGGTATCATTGCTACATCTACAGGTCCCACAAATAATGTACAAACTAATGTTCTAGTTACTCATTCGATTCAAGAAATTCCCGAGTTAAGAAAAATTTCTCAATTTATTAAATGTACTAACAGATTTCCAATTCAGAATGGTAAATATTCACAAAGTGATGAAGAATTTAGATATAAAATAGCTACATCTAAATCTGCATTAAGAACTAATGAATTATCAATTAGAAGAGCTGCCTTAAGTGTTCCTGGTGTGAGAGATATTATGTTTGAAAAAAATAAATTTGGAAATGGAACCATTAGTTTAATTATAGATGGAATTTCCCCATTAATTTCTCAAGGATTAATAGATACTGTTAAAGAAAGAGTTCAACAAGAACTTTCTTATGGTGACGTTATCTTTGTAGATAGACCAGAATACTTGGGAGTTGAAATAGATTTTGGAATTTTGTTAAAACCCACCGCCGCTAATGAAATGTTTATAAAACAACAGGCTAAATCTACTATTATCCAATATATCAATGATTTAGAAATTGGTTCCGAAATAATTTGGAATCAGATTATTTCGTCCGTACTTTCTATTTCTGGTATCGAAGATGTAATACCAAGGATTTTCAAATATGGTGAATATGATATTTTTAATAAAATTAATAAAAAACAAATAGTTTTAAGATTTACAAATCAACGAGCAAAATATAATCAAAAGTGGTATTGTGATGTGGGTTTGATTTCATGTTGTGTAGTATAACCTTAAAGGTTTAACAGGTATAATTTTATAATGAAAACTAGACTTCCTATTCAAGCAAAAAGTACTGAAAGAATAATGCGTGCAATTCTTCCATCAGAATTTAAAATGGTATCTGATAAAAATTCTAATGGATATAAATTTATTAATTTATTATATGGTGCAGAGATTGATGAAGGAATTTCAAATTTAAAAGAAGTATATAATAATTCATTTTTTTCAACTTTTGATTTAACAAAAAATTTTGAATTATATGAAGTTACAATTTCTGGAGTTCCCAATGGAAATTATTTAAATGCTTCTAATACTAACCCTATAAAAATAACTGATGAAAATGAATTTAATAATGGTTCTCCTACTAGAATAAAAGATAGTGGTTCAATTCAAATACCAATGTATTATATTTCTTATTCTGGTTCTGCTATACCTTCTATTGCTGGTCTTCAAAATAGTTTTGTAAGTGGATGTAATATTGAGTGTTGGTCTGAAATGTCTGGTTTTATTGGTTTAGAATACTTTAGAAAAACAAAAGATGGTTCTGGATATTTAATGATTAGTTCAGATATTAATCAAAGTAATGGTTTTATTTCAGGTTTATATCCTCTTTTTATAGTAAATATAGGAAATAATTTTCAAGATAGTGGTAATTATAAAGAGATTTATGGTTTATTTACTGGTATAAAAAAACAAGATTATAGTAATAATTCTAAAAATGAAATTTTATATCCTATTGATGGTAAAACATTAAGTGGAATGTATCCTCTTTCAAGATATATTATTGATGATAGTGGAATTTCACATTACATAGATCATTACACTCCAGATCATGGATGGATTCGAAACGAAAATAATGAAGTTGTAGCAGTAGTAGATTATTCTGGAACTTACTATTTCGATGGTGATGGTAAAAAAATTTATTATAGAACGGCTTATAATAATCCTTATGGTTATAATAATTATACGACTGCTTATTTAGATTTAGAACACATTCCAATTAGTGGAACTTTAAAATTATATGATATAGATATATTGGATTATTCTGGAAATGCAACAGAAATACCACAAACTGGTAAGATATTATATTACTATAAATCTACTAAAATGCTTCAAGAACCTGAACCAATTGATGCTGCGTTTGATCCAATATATGTAGGTTATAATCAAATAGTTCCTAGTGGGATAGGTTTAAGTTCTAATATGGAAGGTTATTCTGCTAATCCCTTAAAAACTATATCTTGGGATTATTTACATGATGGTGGTAAGATAGATGAAGGTACATTATTATATATAGATGGTACAGGATTAATTACTAATAGAATCAAGATTAATAACTATTACACTAGATATATGGTAGAATATAATTATAAGATTTACGATGAGATTAAATATATTTCTTCTATCGATTCTAATGGTTCAATCTCTTTACATACATCTAATCCAATTTATACAACAACAAGATATGATGGAAATTTAAAAGAAATTGATTATGAATTTACTAAAGACCCATCTTATATTTTAAAAAATGGAAACGTAATTAAAAATCAGTCTTCAAAAATTGTAACGTTTGATGGTTTGGATATTAGACCTTATAAATTTCTTTATAAAACCGATTTTAATATACCAATTATTTATAAAAATGGAAGTTTGTATAGAAATTTACAGATAAATACAAATAAAAAATCAATTGGTTATAGTTCAGATTTTATTGTAGAAGATAAAATATTGCGAACTTACGTAGTAAATTGTCTTTTTGACCAAGATGTAATTGCAAATACTGTTACTGAAATTGATTTAACAGGTAATTCAAATGCTCTTCAATTTGCAAATACTGGAACTAATTTACTTTATAAAATAAATTATAATACTTATTATGGTAAAAGAATTATAAGAGGCACTGGAAATTCTTATTTTTATAAATTAAATAAATCATTTTTATTAGATAATACATTTTTTGAATTTAAATTTAAATTAAGAAAAAGTGCTAATTTTACCTTGTTAGATATACAAGATTTAAATTTAGGACAATATTTTATAGTTAATATTGATGAAACTGGTTTAATTAGTATTAATTGTAATAACTATACTTTTTATTGTAGAGAAAAGTTAAAATTTAACGCAAAAGAAAAATCTATTACTATTAAATATTCAGTTGATGAACTTTCAGAAAGTATACCAAAAATTATGGTCTATTTAATGGAAGAAGGTGATTTTGGATTTAGAATTATTGATTGTTTTAAATCTCAAAGTATTCCTATGACTGTTTTATACACGTATTTACACGTGTATAAAAATGTTGATATCGATATTAAAGAATTTAAAATATTCTATAAGGTTCAATAATGACTTTAATTAAAAGTGTTAAAAAAGATGGTAATGGTGATTATACCAGTATATCTGCTGCTTTTACTGATATGCTTGTTTCAGGTTTAGCATCTACTGGAGAAATCATTGAATATTATATGATAGTAGATGATGGACTTTATAATGAAAGTTTTTCTGGTTATATACCTTATAGTGGTTTATTTTATATAACGTCTAGTGGTGCTATTTTTGATATTTATACACCTATATCTGTTTCTGGAGAACAAAAAAATCCTCTAATTCCAAATCTACAAATTAATAATGTAACTTTTATAGTTTCAGGATTATCAACTAATTTATTTACTATTAATAGTAATTTTGGTTTTGGAATTAACAATGTCCAGATAATGAATGATAAATATGGAATTCAAAATAATGGTGGATTATGTAGTATTACAAATTGTGATTCATATTCTGATCCAAATGTTTCTTCATATTTTTTAAGAGGTAGTGGAATAAATTATATTGATAATTTAAAATTATCTAATTATGAAACAGGAATATATGTTGATAATTTAAGAATGACAAATTCTATAATTCATAATAATAGAGTAGGTATCTATGGTAAAAATAATTCTACTATAGATATAGATCATACTTTATTTTATAATAATCTTAAAGCCATTGATTTTATATCTGGATATGTTTATGTAAATAATTCGACGTTCGATGATCCAATTTATATTGATAACTCATTTATTCAACTTAATAAAATTATTATTAATGATATAATAGGTATTTCAGGAGCGGCTGCTGCTACCTCAGTAATTTTGAATTCTTGTTTATACCCACAACCAATTTTAAATTTGAATATTACTGAATCTGGAAATATATATAGTGACCCAAAATTTAATAATTCTATATTTGGTGATTATAGACTCCAATTTAAACAAACTGAAGGTTCTCCCTGTATTGAAGTAGAACCTAATACAAATATTTCTTCTGATGTTATAATAGATGTTAATTCCTCGTTATTACAATTATTTGATGAAAAAGGTTTAATTAAATTAGAAGAATATTTACCATTTGTTTTTACACAAGGATCAACTGTTCTATTTTGTAATCATAATAATGAATATACTTTTGCGGAATTTATTAAGGATCATAAATCTTTATCTTATCAATTAATAATTAATGCAAAATTTACTGAATATAATATACAAACACAACCATCTTTTGAAACCAATCTTAATTATTCAGACCCATATCCTTGGGATTGGGATATTAAGACCTTTAATACAACAAGAATAGGAATAGATGAAACATATCTGATTCCTAGATCCATTATTAATCTTGAAAATATAATAACATCTAAATTAGGTTCTTTACCTGGTTCTATTTTTTATGAATCTATAACAAAAAATCATATAAAAATTTATGATCAATTTAATTATAGAGGAATTTCTTTTGATTCAAATCTTTCAAATCTTTCAGAATCAATTATTTGGTTAATTGATGGTAATAATCAAAGTTTAATTAAGCAAAATCTTTTTACTGGAGAAAATATTGAAACATATCCTCTATTATGTGCATCTACTAAAAAGAATTTTGCTCGACCTTCTGGTTTAATTTATGTTGGCGTAGATGGAGATTACTATAAATTTATAAAACTTGATGATCCTTCTTTTGAACTTAAATGCTATAGTGAAAAAGGTGATTTACAGTGGTTGCCAACTAATATTAATACAAAATATGATTTAAGAGGAATTTTAAATTATAATGATAATATATTTATAACAGCGAGTCAATATAGTACAGATATTGCATCTAGAAGTACAATTCCTACTGGATTAGCGAATGGTAGATTATTATGGTATAAAAATAATGATTTATATTATAATTATACTAAAATGCCTGGAGAACTAAATGGACCAACAATAATGTCTCTAGTTTCTGGAAATTATTATCCAACAGATTTAACATTGTATGAAGATGGATCAATATTAATAGCAGATTATAAGAGTTTAAGTGGAATTTATAAGTATAAGTTGGCTTATGATTATGCTCTAGTTCAATCATCATATGATAATGAAACGAGAATACTTCTTCGTGAATATTATAATGATGTAGATTTATAAAGGAGATTTTAATAATGTCTTATCCATACGATAATCCTGCACTTTCCATGAATACAATCTGGAATAGTGGTTCTTACACACCTGATGTAGTAGTAAGAAATATTAGAGATAATTATACACCTATTAATAAAAATGCTATTAGAAATTCAATAGGTCAACAAATATCTCTAGTGCAAAATTTTGTAAATTCTAAAAAATTAGGAAGAGAAGAACTTCCAATTGAAAGTGGATATATTACCAATTTATTAGCTACTTATTTAATTAGTGAAAATACATATTGTAGTGGTTCTGCGAGAATTGATGGAAACACAACATTAAATGGTAATTTATTAGTAAATAATGGTGATAGTACTGGAACATTTAATAATTTATTTGTAACTAACCAAATTAGTGAATATTTTTATGTTGTTAATAGTGCCAGAGTAGATGGAACTTTGACGGTAAATAGTGGAATATTTGTAAATCAACCTGATACTACTGGAGTATTTGAAAATATAGTTGCTACAAATTATATTGGAGACTATTCATATATTACAAATAGCTCTAGAGTTGCTGGAAACTTAATTGTAGATTCAACTGGTACTTTTTCAGAGCTTGGTATAATTGGAAATTTTGGTTGTAATAATGCTACTCCTACAGGTATAGCTTCTTATGTATCTGGAACCGATGCAGCGGCAATTACTGCTATTAAACAAATTTTAATTAATAATGGATTTATGACTGCATCGTAAAAGGATAAAAAATGACACAACCAGTAAGACGACCAATTTGGACTAACCTAGATGTTTTCGGATTATTAAATGGTTTTGCTATTTGGGATAGTCAATATAAAGATTTAAAATATGTTAGAAAACCATATGAAAATAATCTTGAATTAAGAAATAGGATTATAAATGAACACTATTATAAATCAGATGTTAATAAACAAGGTTTATTAAATGCTCTTTGTAATGAATTTGAATTAATTCCTTATAATGTAACTGAAAAGAAAATTTTTGAATTATCTTATATTCCAATTTCTTCTGGATCGGTCTCAACGCAGGATATATTTGGATTCTATAAAAATTTAGAAGGTGAATGGATTAATATTGGTCCCCAATTCTGGAGTGAATCATATATTTCTGCCAAAAATACTAAT
>Ga0315274_10007416_pt1 | contig 15879 bp, 16 predicted proteins | sample YL17G02_20_MG_FD_203700 | JGI IMG/M metagenome (GOLD analysis project Ga0315274, IMG submission 203700) | Sediment microbial communities from Yellowstone Lake, YNP, Wyoming, USA - YL17G02_20 | ecosystem: Environmental > Aquatic > Freshwater > Lake > Sediment | place: USA: Wyoming | collected... | reverse complement strand
CACGACCTGGACGCCATCATCGAATGCGAGAAGAAGAAGGTAAACGCCGATTTCTACATCAAGACCTTCCATCACCATAGGTACCCGAGCGGGCCCAAACCCGACGAGCTGAAAGGCCCTTACGACGAAAATCCAGGATACTGGTGCCGCGATCCCCAGAAGACGATCGACGTCATGAAGGACGTAAAGAAGCCTTGGATCGCATTCAAGATCATGGCCGCCGGAGCGATACCTCCTAAAGACGCCTTCGAGTATGCCTTCCGCAACGGCGCCGATCATCTCCTGGTGGGCATGTTCGATTACGAAATCGCCGACGATGTAACCCTCGCGAAAAGCGTCCTCGCCAACGACAAGAGAGACCGCCCCTGGCGAAGCTGAGGACGGCCAAGCAAAGTACGTGTCGTTTGTGCTCGTGCTCGTAATCGATTTGTCGATTACGACTACGAGCCGCCATAGAGTGGAAAAGACATGCGAATCAAGACTGTCATCGTTGTCCTAGCTCTGCTCTGGGCAGCACCGTGGGGCGCCGGTGCCGATCCGGCATCCAGGCAAGCCGCGTCCGTCGCCAATCCCTTCTTCGCCTTCTGTATGGACGTCCAAGACAGCCAACAGCGGACGCTCGAACAGCAGGCCCAACTCCTGAAAGAACTCGGCTATGACGGCGCGGGCCACCTCTGGCTGGACAACCTCGCCGAACGCATCAAGACCCTCGATGCCGCCGGACTGAGACTGTTCCAAGTGTATCTCCGCGTAGACCTCGGCTCTGCCGATAAGCCTTACGACCCAAGACTCCGCGAATCCCTGCCCCTTCTCAAGGGCCGCGACACCACGCTCGCGCTGCTCATAAGCGGCCTGCCCCCCTCCGACCAGAAAGGCGACCCGAAGGCCGTCGAGATCGTCCAGCAGATCGCCGACATGGCCCGTGAATCCGGCGTACGCGTCGTTCTCTACCCCCATTCCGGCGACTGGCTCGAGCGCGTTGAAGACGCCGTCCGGCTCGTCAAGAAAACTGGCCAGCCCAACGTCGGCGTCATGTTTAACCTCTGCCACTGGCTCAAAGTCGACGACGAGAAAAACCTCATACCCGTTCTGACCCAAGCCATGCCCTATCTCTGGGCCGTCAGCATCCATGGCGCCGACCACGCCCAAGACATCCACACCGGCAGAGGCAACTGGATACAACCCCTCGATGCCGGCTCATTCGACATCCAAGCATTCCTCAAGACCCTCTTCGACATGGGTTACAAAGGTCCCATCGCCCTCCAATGCTTCGGCATCCCCGGCGACGCTCGCGATCACCTCACCCGCTCCATCAAAGCCTGGCGCAACATTACCCAGCGACTATCCGCGCCGTCACCCTAACGCCGAGGTTCACGGGCGTCCGCCCTGAGACGCGAGCTACGGAGCGCGATCCTGCAGGCGGTCATTGATGTACTTGTGCAACACGCTCGATATGAGAGTCTGGTAGGGCAACCCTTCCTCGACGGCTTTCCTCTGAAAGCGCAGCAGATCCCTCTCGGTCATCCGAATATTCACACGCTTATCCTTGCGCAGCGTCGTTCGGGCGGCGGACTGATACCGTCGCGCTTCCTTCGGAAAGTTGCGCACCCGCCGCCACTCGTCTTTCTCGACCGACCGCAAAAGGGCTAATTCTTCTTTCGTAAGTTTCATCTCTGTCCCTTTCCTAAGTATTTCCTGGTCATCTTTCGGCTCGGGATGATCGTCTTGAGAAAGATCGTATCTTCCGATTCCAGGAAAGGAACCAGATACGCGTATTTCTCGATGCCCACAATGAAGATACGCTGTTCAGGGTATTTCCCCGGCCTTGAATGCTCGATGACATCGAGCAGGTCCCCGGCTTGGATATGGTAAATTATCTCCTCGAACGTAACGCCCCGAACCTGCCGCAGCCATTCGTTCTTCTCCACGTTCCAGTCAAAGAGCTTCATAGGCTAAACATATCACAATGTGTGCATTTTAGCAACACGAACATGGAAGGCCGCCGGCCAGCCCGAAATTTCGAAAACTGCATGCAGTAGCGTCTGCCGACCGTATCATGATTGCGCCGCAGTTCACGTGAGACTGTGCTGGGATGGCGCTTCAGGGCTCTGGCAATCGCGCCCTGGCTATATCCGCATCGATGCATAGAATCGAGCACTTCTTGTTCCGCGGGTGTAAGATGGTGGTAGAGCATCGCAAGTCCTCCGTTTCGGTGCATGGTTTTGGCAACCTACAGTTTACCGAACCGACCTTGCGATGCTCTTCTCTTCATTCTCCACATCCCGACGCGCAGGGACGGGGCGAGTTACCCACATACCCACAGCTACTGAAGCTACACGCAAGCAAGCTCAGCTGTGGATATGTGGATAACTCGCCCCTAAGCCCCGAGTTCCATCCGTTGCACTTGACTTCTGAACTCGCAGCATTGATCGGTTCGGCGCAATATGGTCATATACAGTAATGGGAAAGGTCTGTCGGAACCATGCCGCGGGGCGGCTTCGGAGACACGCCCCTTGAGAGCGCGCAACGTCTTTGTGGAGATGGCCGACGCGGATGTCATGCTGCACGTGCAGCGGGGCAGCGAACCCGCGTTTGCCGAGGTGTACCGGCGTCACTACCGGAGATTGCTGGACTTTTTCTACAGTATGAGCCGGGATGCGCAGCTTGCCGAGGACTTGTGCCATGAGACCTTTCTTCGGGTGTGGCAACTGCGATTTCGATATGCGGTTACGGGTAGTTTCGTGGCGTACCTGTTCACGGTCGCGCGGAATATCTGGTTCGAGCATCGGCGGGTGGCCCGGCGTGAATGGCGGTGGCGGGCCGTTCTCCCAATCGAAGCCGAGGCGCTTGATGCACCCGCGCACGCCCCGGCTCCGCCCGATGAACTTGCGCACCGGCTCGAGATCGAGGGCCGTGTTTTCGCGGCCTTGGATGCCATGCCGGAGGAACAACGGATGGCGTTTGTCCTGCGGACGATCGAGAGCTTGCCCTTGGAGGACATCGCTAGGGTCATGGGGTGTCCGGTGAACACCGTGAGGTCGCGGCGCCTGCTGGCGATCACGCGCTTGCGCGAGGCACTCCGCGGACTGCTTGTGCTGTAGCAAGGAGGCTGAAATGATGGAATGCACTGAAGTGCGGGGCCGGCTCGAGCGATACTTGGATAACGATCTGCCGGCAAGCTTGCGGCAGGCGATGGATGCGCACCTTGCACACTGTTACCTCTGTCAGGAGGAGTTGAACGGGATTGTTACGGTGCTGGACCTGTGCCGCGACGTGCTGCGCCATCCAGACCCGCAGCCGCGGTTCGAGGCGCTTGTTCCGACTCTAAAGCGGGCGCAGACTGCGCCCGAAGCACCCGGTTACAAACCGGTTCATCGCTTTCGCAGGTTCGCAGTGGCCGCGTTGGCCGCCGCGGCGATCCTCCTGTTGGTCAGCTTAGGCCGGCCTTTGGTTCATACGGCACGTGTCCTCGCGGTGCTCGCGGACGGCGAAGAGGGAGAAGCCGCCACATTCGGATCAATGCGGTCCGACTTTGGGGAAGCGCCGAATCGACTGAATCTGAAGCCGTTGCATTCGTGCTCGGTCATCCCATTGCTCCTCGCATGGCAACAGGAGATTCAACAGGCGCAGATGCAGACGATTGCTCCCGTTGCCGCGAGCGCGCCCGTGAAGGTGAATCCGCCGGCGCAGGTTGCGCCCGGAATCCGCATGGACGTGTACGAGCCCGTCTCACGCAATGAACCAGTTCCTACATCCACCGAGGGCGCAGGGGCGGAAGCCCGGCATGAACCAACCCACGACACACTCTGGCGGGAACGATCACCGGCGCTGCAAGACGGATTCCGGTGTTGATCGTTTTTTCGATGGGGCGTCATTGATGTTTTGAAGGTTTGTGACAAAGGAGGGCAACCGATGGCGCGATTCCGATACAGGGCTCTGGACCAGGCAGGCAATCCCGTCGAGGGCGACATGGAAGAGGCATCGGCGCGACGCGTGATGGCGGCCCTCGAGGAGCGCGGCCTGCAAGTGAACTCCATCGAGGATATGGACGCCGCGCGCAAGTTTCCCAAACGGGCGCGTCTTACCTGGAACGACCTCGAGATCCTGAATGGGCAACTCTTGATGTTGGTCAAGAGCGGCCTGCCGCTAGCGCCCGCAATCGGGGCGATGGCAAGCGACCTTCGCAATCCTCGAATCCGCGGGATCCTCGAGGACGTCAGGCGGGATCTCGAAGAAGGGAAATCCTTGAGTGAAGCGTTCAGCCGGCAGGAGCGCAGTTTACCGCCGTTGTACGTGACGTTGGTCCGCGCTGGGGAACACGCGGGAAACCTTTCGGCCGTGTTTGAAGCTCTGACGGCTTACTCGAGGCGCATGCTCGAATTGAGGAGCAGCATGCGGGAGGTGCTTACCTACCCGGCTTTGGTGGTCATAGCCGCGGCATGCGTCGTCTTTTTCGTTGTGACCAAGGTCGTGCCGGTATACGCGGAGATTTTCAAAGATTTTGGTGGCGAGCTTCCGGCGCCTACGCGGTTGCTCCTCTCAATAAGTGATGTGTTTGTAAATCATCTCGCTGGCTCATTGGCGGCCATTGCACTCTTTCTGGGGCTGGTGCTCTTTGCTTGGAGTCTTGCCTGGCGGCAGGGAAGCTCCGGATATGGGTTGGATTGGGTGAAACTGCGACTGCCCGTGTTGGGCCCTGCATACCGGCAAGCTTCCTTGGCGCGGTTCTGCCGAGCCTTTGCGATGATGCTGGACGCGCGCGTCCCGATGTCGGATGGACTGACGCTGGCCGCTTCCGCAGCCGGAAATGCCGTATTGGCCCGCGGGATATCCGACGTAATCAAGCATGTGGAGAACGGTGGCGCGTTGGCCGAAGGGCTGGACCGCAGCGGGCGCTTTGATCACGGCACGTGTTGGCTCGTGCGGAATGCCGAGGAACGCGGCGAACTGCCTCGGGCTTTATTGGTGATCGGGGACGGTTGTGAACGTTCTATCGACTGGATGCGCCGTTGGTTCTCACTGTTCGCCGGGCCGATTATTGTGATAGCGGTTGGCATTGTCATCGGCTTCATCGTTGTCTCGCTTTATTTGCCGATTTTCACTCTGGGTGATGTGATATCGGGCCACTAATCCCTGTCCGGAGACGGTGCCCCGTGGAGCATGATACGCATGACGTGGCGTGACATTCTCAACCTGAACCTCGGTGCGCTCTTGCGCGGGCGGCAAGAGGTGCTCCCGGGCCCGTTATACAGGCGTGGACTATTCCGTGGGGTCTTGGAGATTCTGAAAGTACCGGTTCGGCTGTTGTTGCGGTTGGTGTATCGTCGCCGCCGGTTCCTTGCGTTGCGCCTTACCGAGCAGGTCGCTCGGATCGTGGCATGCAATGCACCGCTCGTACCGGCCCTCGACGCGGCGATGGAACAGCCGCCGAATTATGCAACGTGGTGCGCACTGAAACGTCTTCGGGACGCGCTTGCGGAAGGCGCGTCACTATCGGAAGCCATGAGGCGGCAGCCCCGATTGTTCCCTCGATACTGCACGGACCTCGTCCGGGCGGGCGAGCAAACCGGCACGCTCGAGCGGTCACTCGCGGAACTCGCGTCCATGATGGAGGATTCTCTCGAGCTTCGTGGCGCGATCATGCGTCCGGTGGCTTATTTTGTGTTCCTGGTTGTGTTTACCTCCTTGATATCGACATTCATCATGCTAAGGATCACCCCTGTATTCGACGAAGTTCTCAGTGATTTCGGCGCCGATCCTTCCCAATGTACGCCCGTGCTGCTGAGGCTCGTGCAGAATATCGGAGACTCCATGGGTACATGGCAATGGCGGCCGGTCCATCAAGCCAAAGGTGTTCTCGTCAAATCTATCGTGTGGATTCCGTGGCGCTTCCGTTACGCCCTCGTGGCACTCGTCCTCTCTGCCCTTATCGTATTATGCGCGGTGGCTCTGCTCGCAGGCCGTGTCCGGCGGGGACTCACTTGGACCGCCATGAGAATTCCATGGCTGCGGCAACTTCCCATCAAGGCGAACGTGGTACACGCCGCGCGCGTGCTCAAACGGCTTTTGGCCGCGGGATATCCCGTCGACGAGGCCCTCGAGGCCACCGTAACGGCGGATATCCAGCCTGAGTTCCGCGCCGTGTTGCAGCGTCTGCGTGAACGAGTGCGCCAGGGCGAGTCGTTGTCGCGGGCCGTCGAGCGCGAGGCCCGTTGGCTGCCGCCGGGCTTTCGAGGCATGGTCTCGGTAGGTGAATCGTCCGGAAAGCTGCCGGAATCCCTCGAACGCATCGCGGACCTGTACCGGCGCCAGGTGGCGGATGCGTCATTGATGGCCACGCGACTGTTGCTCCCTGTGGTGGTGTTCACGGTCGGCGCCTTTGTCTACGCCATATACAGCTATCCGTTCCAACTCCTGGTCCATTTGTACTCCGAGTTGTCTTTGTGAGGAGAAGATCCGCAATGGCACGGCTATTCGTGCGAGAGACGGGGCGAGGCGAACCCGAAACGGGCGCGCTGTCGTTTCCCGATCTCGAGGCCATGCTGATCCGGTTGCTCGAGAGCGGCGATTCGGGCGCCGTGGACATGGTGGACGCCGCACTCGATCAAGCGTTGCTTCATCGCGCCAGTGACCTCCACTTCGAACCGTGGGCGGACTGCGTCGCCGTGCGCTTCCGCATCGACGGCATCCTGCACGTTGCCGCTCGCGTGCCACAGCGATTCCATGGTCAGATAGTCAACCGGTTCAAGGTGCTGGCCCGCATTCTGACCTACCAGAAGGACCTGCCCCAGGACGGACGGATCGATCCTGAAAGCACGCCGTGCCGCAAAGCCATGCGCGTCTCGACCTTTCCCACGGTCTATGGCGAGAAACTCGCGGTGCGTGTATTGGACACCGATCCGAATCTGTTCTCATTGGATGCCCTGGGATTCAGGTCCGGTACGGTTGCGGCACTGCGGGCCATCTTATTGCGACCACAAGGGACGCTGCTGCTGACCGGCCCGGCTTCGAGCGGAAAGACCACGACCATCTATGCAATCATCAACGAACTGCTTCAAACGCGTCAGCCTACCCCGCACGTCGTCACGATTGAGGACCCGGTTGAATACCGGTTCGGGAACGTTTCCCAGACGGAGGTGAATCCGTACGCGGGATTCACGTTTGCGGCGGCGTTGCGCTCGGTGGTGCGGCAGGATCCCGAAGTCATCATGTTGGGCGAGATCCGCGATCCGGAGACGGCGCATGCTGCAATCCAGGCGGGGCTGACCGGGCACCTGGTTATCAGCACGATTCACAGCGGGACTGCGGCAGGCGTGTTCACGCGCCTGCTTGACATGGGCATCGAGCCGTACTTGGTGGCATCATCCGCTACGGGGGTGCTTGCCCAGCGCCTTTTGCGGCGAACGTGCACGGCGTGCGGCGGCGGAGGCGAGGGATGCGAAACGTGTAAGGGAATAGGGTACCGCGGCCGGATTGCCGTAGGTGAATTGCTTCTTGTGCACGATGCGATAGCTTCCCTCATCCTGGAGCGATCTCGCACGAACGTGATACATGAAGCGGCACTTCGTGCAGGCATGATGTCCCTAGTCAGTGATGCCGCCGAACGGGTCAAATCCGGCATCACGACGGCGGCCGAGGTTCGGCGTGTCCTCGCTATGGCCGAAGAAGGCCCACCGCCTGCGACGGAGTCTGATAATGCCTAACTGGCAAGTGCATAGCGACCCATTTCGTGCTCTTGCTCGTAATCGTAATCGAATGCGCCGCGTTGCGAACGGTGCGGTGAGCAGAGATCAACGGGTAATCTTTTCGAGTATGAGTAAGATGACGCGTACGAATCACGACGGAGGAGGCACTTCGCACGCCGCCGGCGTCAGCCTCCTCGAGATCCTGGCAGCGCTCTTCGTGTTCTCGATCGGCCTTCTAGGATCGCTCAAGATGTACGACGTGATGCTCGACAAAGTCCGCGCGATGCGCGAGAACGATATCGCGGTCTGTGCTCTTCAGAATGAGATGGAAACGCTGCGCGCGATGCCGTTCGAGGCGCTCGCCGAGCGCACGGGGGCGCCGTTCGTGAGTCACACGCCGGATATCGAGCAACTTGTTCAGGTCTTGCCCACGGTTGACGTGCGGCCCTACGGGCAGCCGGCGCTGGCCCTCAAGGAAGTGCACATCTCCGTGCGCTGGCGAGGCGACAACGGCCGCGTTATCGAGAAGACCCTTAGCACGCTGATCGGCAAGAAGGAGGCGGGCCCATCATGAACACGAAGGTCCAATACAGCCGATCTCGTGCGCATGGCGCTCCCGTCTTCGGCCATGCCTCGGGCCTGTCGCTCTTTGAAGTCCTCATGTTCACGGTTCTCTTTGTAATGCTTGGCGCGGTGGCTTACTCGGTCTTCTACAACTCCGTTCGGCTCTCCGCCATGAACACGAGCGCGCTTGATCGGATACGCGAGGTCGAGACCGTCCGGGAGGAGTTCTCTAAAGCGGTGCGCGAGTCCACCGGGATCGCAGCGGGCGTTGGAGTGCATAGGACGGGTGCGGACGCGGTCGTGCTGAGGATGCCGCCCTCACCCGAGAACGGCGCCGCGCCGAGGTATGTCGTGTTTGGCCGTATCCTCGGGAAAGCCCCGCTGGTGCGGATGGAAGTGGCCGAGGAAAACGGCCAGTACACCACCACGTCATTCAACCGGTATCCGCTTCCCGCAAAGGCGGTTCATCTGGATTTTGACACCGCGGATCCGCTGCACGCGCAGCGAGTGGCACTCGAGATTGAGGTCCCCAATGCGGTGAAGGGTAAATCGAAGCCGTCAGCCACTTATCGGTTCGTCGCCGCGTTGCGCAATGGAGGCGTCGGGACACAATGAGGTCAGCTTCGTATAGTCCCCCTTTGAAGGGCTTCTCGCCAAGTCCCCCTTTGAAGGGGGATTTAGGGGGATGTGCAATCCCGCCAACGACGAGGAATCGCGTGTTAGTACATCCCCCTGAATCCCCCTTCAAAGGGGGAGTTGCCTTCGGGGGGCTTGCCCTCAGAAACGGCGGTTTCGCCATGTTCCTCGTGTTGGGGCTGCTCAGCGCGGTCATGATCTTTACTAGCGCGGGGCTGGGCTTATTGCACATGACCATGAGCAATGCGAGGAAGGTCGAGTTGCGCCAGGTGTGCCGGAACCTCGCCGAAGCGGGGGTGGAAATAGGTGCGGCGGAACTGCGCAACGGAAACGCTGCATATCGAGGCGAGCAGAACACGGCGTTCGGGGATGGTTTCTTCAATGTCGATGTTCAGCCGGGCGTTACCCCCGGCCTCTATGAGATTACATCGCGCGGCTTTCTTCGCGACGGTCAGTTGACGCTCTTCGAATCGCAGGTGCGTGCGCAGGTAAGTATTGGGCAAGACAATCAAGTGCATCTGTTGCGATGGACGGAAGGACAGGAATGGTCAGGACACGTAAATCTGGTTTCACGTTGATCGAGCTGGGAATTGTCATTGGCATCATCGGCATCCTGGCTGCGATTTTGCTGCCTGCCTTGGCTCGGTGCCGCGAAGAAGCCCGGCACGGTTCGTGCGCAAGCAACCTGATGCAACTCGGGCTTTCGCTCCAGTTGTATGCTGCTGAAAACGACCGGCGCTTCCCTTGGAGCGGCGGAAAGAACAATGCCGACTGCCTGCTTCCCCTGATCGGAGACTACATTGTCGACGTTATGATATTTCGGTGCCCTTCGGATCCCGGCCCGGACTTTTCTGCGGAAGGGGGCTATCAGGGCCCGAAACAACCCACGGAAGAACGTGCAGTCACCAACGCCGAGTATGACGAGGCGGACAGTTGCCGAATGAGCTACGACTACCTTGGGGCGTACACCCTTGCACCGATCGAGCTGCCGCCCCTGGACGCCCTGCCTCCACGAATCGGCCTCATGTGGGACCAGACCGAGAATCATGAACCCGGTGGCGCCAACGTGCTCTGGATGGACGGTTCTGTGGATTTTGTCAAGACCAAGGATTTTTCGGGTCCATTCCTCCCGGCTCGGCCCATCGGCATTGCGATGGATGATCCGAAGCAGTTTCTGTCCGATGCCCTGGAAGCCGAAGGTCAGGCCGCGAGTTCCAATCCCCTCGTTATGCCGCCGTTGAAGTTCTCGCCCGTCAGGAAAAAGTGACGGCATCCGAGTCGTGGAGGCCCGAGAAACTTGCCGCCGTTCACCTCACCAAGGTAACCTCCCTTAGAGCGTGTACGGAAATGTTCCGGGATGGCTTTCGAGAACTGGGTGCCATGGATAAGACGGCGTCGCTTTCGGCTGCTATGGCTAGTGGACGGGCTCGTACGACGCCGTCTTATCCATGCCACCCCGCAGCCAAGGAGCTTTCCGTACACGCTCTTGGAAAAGGACGTGCTAGTCACCATCGGCATGACGGGAGGCATATCAGGTGTACGCTGTTCTTCTCGCTGCGCTTGCAGTGGCGGTAAGCTCTGCCCAGGCGGAAAAGCTGTGCGATCACGAGGTCGTGCTCGATGAGCAAGGGCGCCTGCTCCCCTGGACCTCATTTGATCACGTTGTTCGAGGCAGCATGGAATACATCAAGGACTGCCCCACGGCGGCTACAAAGTTCGGCAACGACCCTTGGTACCTCATCACCTCGAAGCTTACCGAGAAGGGGGCGTTCAATCGAAACCAGAACAACCAAGGCAGCAACGTTTACTATGCGGCGGAAACCCTCTCGAGGTATTACGCCTATTCCGGCGACCGCGCGGCGTTTGACGCCGTTCGAAAGCTCGTGGATCGTGTTCTTATGTACCACACGCCCGATGATTGGGCATGGCCCCGCGTCCCGCGCACTCAAGACAACTCCCCCGACGGAGAATACACCGACGAGGAATCCGAGCCCGATAAGATGTGTATGGTCGGCTCCGGCTACATCCGCTTTTACAAACTCACGGGCGAGAAGAAGTATCTCGAGGCGGCCGTGAGCATCGCGCGAACTATCGCCAAGCACGCCGGCAAGGGTAACGCGGACGAATCGCCTCTCCCGTTCCGCGTCAACCTAAAGACGGGGGAGATTCTCGATTGCTACACGGCCAACATGATCGCGGCTGTCGGGTTGTTCGATGATCTAATCGGCCTCGGTCACAACGAGAACGGTATCTTCAGCGAGAAGCGCGACGCGCTTCGGCAGTGGGTGCTCGACTACCCCGTCAAGAACAATCGCTGGTCAGGCTACTACGAAGACGTCAAGACCAACCATGAGAACTTCAACCAGCAACTTCCTATCGAGACCGCACGGTATATGATGCGGCGAGAAGAGACCTCTTCCGACTGGAAGACAATCGTCCCCGCGCTGATCACATGGTCGCGCACCCGCTTCGGCCAGACCAAACAGTTCGGCGCCACGAGCATACGCGAGCAGGATACTTGCTTCCTCGAGATGAGCAGCCACACGGCCCGGTACGCCTCGGTCGTTGCCCAGTGGTACGGCATCTCCGGCAACCCCTCGGATCGCGAAGAGGCCCGCGCCTCATTTGCATTAGCCGCCTACTCCGCATTCAGCAAGTACTCTCAAGGCGGCCGCGCCGTTAACTACGTCGGTATCGGCTATGTCAGTCCGTGGTTTTCGGATTCCTACTTTGATTACCTGCCCCACATTCTGGATGGCATGGCGGAACTGCCGGACATGGCCCCCGCGGATGAAGACCATATCCTCGGATCGACTTCGACGATTACGGACGTCGTTTACAGCAAGAATGGAATCACCTACCGCACATTCGACCCCGGTGGCGCCGAAACGCTTCGGATCACTTTCAGGCCGCGGGTTCTGGCCGACGGCATTTCCCTCGCGCCTGAGAAATGGACTTATGGCGAATACCGCGGCGTGCCGGGAGTGCTTCGCATTAGCCGCACGAATGCGACACGCATCCAGGTCGAATCGTCCGAGTAGGTTCAGCCCCGTTCTCAAGCCCGACAAGTCCTTCCATGGGCTTGGGCACTAGAAAAGCGCCCCTTTCTTTCTCGACACATACAGGACATGCTATTCTCAAGGGGCAGTCTTTGGGTTGCGGAGGACGCACAACGTCGCCCTGGGTCCTTTTCAAAGGTTTACATCAATGCTCGTGTTGCTGAACGGCCTTCAGGCAGGGAATTTGAGCGGCACTGGACGTTACACTGCCGAATTGTCGAGCCGGTTGCCCGGCCTGGCGAGTGACGTTCAGTGCACGGTGCTCTGGCCCAGGCACGTCCCGGAACCCCATCTCGTGTCCGGCGGCCATGACGCTTTGCGGCAAGTCAACGCCCGCAGGTTCTGGAAGCGGATCGCCTACGACCAATGTGGCATCCGATTCGAGCGCAGACGCCTCAATGCGGACGTGGTCCATTTTCCTGCGAATATCGGCCCATTGACGCCGATGCGAGGCGTAGTCCTCACCATTCATGACCTCAGCTTCGTACGGAACCCCGCCTGGTTTCGCTCCGGCCGCGCCGCGTATTACCGGTGGTTCGTCGGCCGCAGCGCGCATATTGCGGCGCGCGTGATCACCGATTCTCACGCGACGGCCGCCGATCTGCATGAACTCCTCCGCGTACCCCCGCAGCATGTCGACGTGATCCCGTTGGGCGTCGGAGAAGACTTTCGGCCGCTGCCAAACGAGCAACGCGCGACAGTGCGCGCCTGGTACAAGCTGCCGGAGACTTTTTTTCTGTACGTTGGCACCATCGAACCAAGAAAAAACCTTGTGAGCCTTATCGAGGCTTGGAATCGAATCGCGGCCAAGTGCCCTCAAGACCTTGTCATCGCGGGGCGCGATGGCTGGAAGGTCAGGCCCGTCCGGACCGCCGCCGCGTTATCACCTTACGCCAAACGCATTCATTTCCCCGGCTTCGTGGCTCACGAGGATTTGGCCGCGCTTCTCTCTTCCGCGGACGTTTTTGTATGGCCCAGTCTGTGCGAGGGCTTCGGGTTGCCCCCCCTTGAAGCAATGGCATGCGGCACGCCAGTGGTGACCTCCAACGTGTCAAGCCTGCCGGAAGTGGTCGGCGATGCCGCGCTGCAAGTGAGCCCGAGCGACGTCGACGCCCTTGCGGACGCCATGTTGCGGGCCGCGACCGACGCAGCATTGCGCGCAACGCTTTCGGCACGCGGCACGGCTCGCGCCGCGACCTTCACATGGGAACGCACCGCCCGGCTCACGCTCGACAGCTACCGCGCCGCGTTAGGTTGAAGCGCCCTTCACAGAAAATCCAGATCCGCGCCGAGATGAGCCTGTAGGACGTGCTCCGAATACAGTTTCCGCCAGCCGCGCTCTGGGCGTGTGGGCGGTTTCCATTCGGCGCGGCGCTGCTCAAGCTCAACCTCATCCACCAAGAGCTCGATGCGCCGTTCCTCGACGTTCAGTTCAATCAAGTCGCCGTTCCGCACGAGTGCGAGCGGCCCTCCCGCCGCCGCCTCCGGACTGCAATGGAGTACGCACGTGCCGTAGGCCGTTCCGCTCATACGTGCGTCGGAAACGCGAACCATGTCCTTCACGCCGGCCTGCGCAAGATATTTCGGTATGGGCAACGATCCGGCTTCTGGCATCCCGGCGGCCACGGGACCGGCGTTCCGCAACACCATCACATGATCGGGTGTAATGGCCAAGGCCGGGTCATCGATTCGCCGCGCAACATCGTCCGGCGACTCGAACACGACCGCCGGACCACGATGATGAAACAGGGACCTTGATGCCGCGGCGGCCTTGAGCACAGCGCCCTCCGGTGCAAGTGAACCCTTGATGATCGCCAACGCCCCCGTGGTCCCCAGCGGGTTCTCTAACGTACGAATCGTCGTCTGCCAATCGCCCGGCAGCGGCACGTTCCGCAGGTTCTCCCCCAACGTCTTCCCGGTGATGGTCATGGCGGACAGGTCAAGCATCGGATCGAGGACCTTCAGCAGCACCGGCATGCCGCCCGCGAAGTGCATGTCCTGAAGATAACCCGTTCCTGCGGGCCTGCAATCGACCAGCAACGGCACGTTGCGCGACACAGCGTCAAAATCGTCGAGCGTAAGTGGAATTCCCGCGCGCCGGGCAATTGCCAGGAGATGCACGACCACGTTCGTCGATCCGCCGAGCGCCATTAACGCAACCAGCGCGTTCATGAAAGACGCGCGCGACAACAGGTCTCGCGGCCGCAGTTGTTTCCTAGCCAACTCGACCGCACATCGGCCTGACGCGACGCAGTTCCGCAAGCGATCCCCGGAACTCATCGGCGGCGTTGCGCCGCCCGGAAGCATAAAACCGAGCGCTTCAGTAACGCACGCCATGGTGGAAGCAGTCCCCATCACCATGCACGTGCCGCCCGTGAAGCATAAGGAGGACTCGACCTCCGCGATTTCTTCTTTGGTGAGCTTTCCCGCCCGGTGCATGGCCCAGTAGCGCCGGCAGTCCGTGCATGCGCCCAGACGTTCTCCTCGCCAATAGCCCGTCATCATCGGGCCTGACACCACCTGAATCGCAGGGACATTCGCGGACACGGCGCCCATCAACTGAGCCGGCACTGTTTTGTCGCATCCGCCGAGCAACACCACGGCGTCCATAGGCTGCGCTGAGATCATCTCCTCAGTATCCATGGCCGCGAGGTTCCGGAACAGCATCGTGGTCGGCGAGGTCAGGATCTCATGCAACGAGATGGTCGGAAACGCGAAAGGGAATCCTCCCGCTTCGAGTACGCCCCTCTTGACCGCCGCCAGCATTTCCGGCATCTGCCGGTGGCACGTGTTGTAGTCCGACGAGGTGTCCACGATACCGACAATCGGGCGGCCGAGATCCGTCGCATCAAACCCCGCCGACGCAAGGAACGCCCGACGCATGTATCTGCTGAATTCTACGTCTCCATACGACGTGACGTTCCTTGCGATGCCGTGCAGCTTGCTTGGTTCCCTCACAGCCAGACCTCCCCTTGGTATCTTTATAATGAGATTTCAAGTATCCTCCATATTATCTTTCCGTAATGGAGAGCACAAACGTTATGGGGTCTTGGAGACAATGATGAAACAGGCGCTCCGTTTGCTGAGGAAGCTGGGCGTGGTGGTGTTCCTGGTAGTGTTGTGCGCGGCATTAGCGGCAAAGCGCCCTGAGTTCCTGTCCGTCGACAACATCAAGGATGTGCTTGTCCAGATCTCAGGCATAGCGATTGCCGCCGTCGGAATGACCTTGGTGATCCTAACGGGCGGGATCGATTTGTCCGTCGGGAGCGTGCTCGCGTTGTCGGGATGCGCGGGAACGCTTGTCGGTGTGAGGCTGTCCGGGATCGGCGCGTCCTGGATGGCCACGTCAGGCATGTGCGTCCCGCTGGGTTTTTTGGGGGCGATTCTCGTTGGATGCCTTTGCGGGTTGGCGAATGGGGTCATGGTCACGAAGGTTCCGCTGCCCCCATTCATTGCCACGCTCGGTGTGATGGGCGTGGCGCGGGGCCTCGCGTATTACATATCGCACAGTTCTCCCGTGCAGGTCATCCCGGGTATGCGGCAGATCGCGCTCGCCCGGCCCGGAGGCATTCCGTTTCCGATCATTCTTATGCTCGCGATCTACCTGTTCGGTTGGCTGGCGCTGCGGCACACGCGGTTCGGACGCAACGTGTACGCCATCGGCGGCAACGAAGAATCCGCGCGACTGAGCGGAATCATGATCCATACGTCCAAGATCTGGGTCTACACGCTGACCGGCGCTCTGGCGGCGGTGAGCGGGCTGATCGTCGCGGGCCGCCTGGCATGGATGATGCCGCAAGAGGGAGACGGATTCGAGCTCGATGTCATCGCGGCCGTCGTGATCGGCGGCACCAGTCTGGCTGGCGGCCAAGGCTCGGTTGCTGGTACACTGCTGGGCGCGTTGATCATGGGTGTCGTGCGCAACGGCCTCAACC
>Ga0315274_10007415_pt1 | contig 15880 bp, 14 predicted proteins | sample YL17G02_20_MG_FD_203700 | JGI IMG/M metagenome (GOLD analysis project Ga0315274, IMG submission 203700) | Sediment microbial communities from Yellowstone Lake, YNP, Wyoming, USA - YL17G02_20 | ecosystem: Environmental > Aquatic > Freshwater > Lake > Sediment | place: USA: Wyoming | collected... | reverse complement strand
GAGCTATCGAAAGAAAGGATGCTACCGCTATTTTGAATGCGTGCTTGGGATGGGCCGCCATCATTGAACCATTCCAAGACCGACTTTTCTTATCTGGAATCTCACGGCGAGGTTTGGCGAGGCTGAGTTGATTTTTCGAACCTCGTATTGATGTCTTCCGGCGGGAACATCAAAAGCGAACGTATGAAGCCTGGATGGCATGATATCGCCAATTTCCTTAAATGTCAGGTCTTGTGCCAGCTTGGCCACGCCTGCAAACCTGGCCGCCTCCATATTCTTGTCGAACAGGCCCACCGAGAATTTGGCATTTCCTTTCATATCCTGGCTGAAATTGGCCCGGCAGTAAATACGGAGCCTGGTGGGGCCAACGACTGTCAGAGTCACCCCGCCGGCGTTATCAACCAGATAATAGGACGTATTTTTCTGGCCGGCCACAAGCGTGACTTGTATCTTAAAATCGCTGGGCGTAAAAGTGCTATACTCAGCCTTCTTGATTATTTTCTTTTCCTGGTAAAAACGGGCGTAGAAGGTGCCGAACTTATCCGATGTTACCCATAGCCTATAGGCGTGCTTGCCCTTGGGAACTTTAATGACCACGGTGCGGGCGATCCCAATTTTCTCCATCTGCGAATTGAGCGTTATCGCGGACGTTCTGGTCGAGGCCTTTCTTCCGGCTATGAGTTTATCGCCTTCCCAGACCTCAATCTTATACTCACCCTCCTTGACAATCGGCAGGAGCTCGGCCCGGGTACGGATTTTGACTATGGTCGGCCCAACAGCTTCGAATCCAAAAGAAGCGCCCTTCTTGATAGCGAAATATTTAAACTGTTTTTCCCCGGATTTCAAAAATACGCTTTCCGTCGCCCCGGATGGCCTGAAAACGCGGTATTGGGTCTTGGCGCCGAATGCAATTCCGGACAGCAGCACAGAAAAAGCCAATAGGAACAATCCTGCTTTTTTCATTTTATAGCTCCCAGTCGTCTTCCCTCCTCGGAGGAAATAGGATTTTGGTTTGTCTCTTAATATAGTACTTTATATCAATTCTGATAAACGCCACCACGATAATCACCAGAAGCAGGGTGTAAATTATGGTCGAGGATATCGAATACTCATCCCTGAAAAACACAGGGTCCTCACCCACGACCGGCGACGGCGTTATCTCCATCGGCAGGCCATATTCCTGCGCGATATCAGTCAACCTGAGAATGTGAATGATTGGCATCCTGCGGTCGGCCATGATATTTATGACTCCTCTGGCCGGGAAATTCACGTTATACAGGTAGAAATTTACGCCGGAGGGGATCAACTTGCCATTCTGAGACGATCCCAGCGAGGCCAGGCCTCCCCCGATGTTGACGTAAGCTCTATAAGGTTGTCCTTTGCTGTGCCTATCGTAAATCTCCATGCGGCGATCGATATTTTGATGCAAGGAGCCGCCCGCCTCCATGATATTTTCAAGATTGCCAGTGAAGATCAATTCCACGCCGTTGCGTTTGATTGTATCCAGAAGCAACTGGCGGCCGGTAAGCGATAACCCCCGACCGTTATCGGAGCCACCGCCCAAGGACGCAGCCACCGAACGATACCGGATGAGCTTGGAATCGAACAGAATTTTCTCCATATCGAGCCAGGTAAAATCGGGGTGGTTGGCGCCCCATGTCGACGAGCCCTCGGATGAAATCACGATTGGGGTGATGCCCATGACCTCGCAGGCGCTATAAAGCGCCACGTTGGCTCCCGGCAACGACCCGGTAATGCCGACGGCTATCCTGTCGCCGTTCCTCAAGCCACATTCCTTGAACATCTGAATCAAGGCCGCCGCGAAATTGGGATTGGTCGCGATAAGCTTGCTTCGCAATTCGCCCAAATCGGTGGTAATAAGTGTATTTTGCTCGCCTATCAGTCCCGAGCCGTTGGGATCATTTTCAAAATCTATGGCGATACCGCGCCGCTTCATCTCCTGCCTTATGGCATCCTGGCACCTTTGCGCCAGTGTCGCCGCCCGGACCTTCATATCCCAGTAAGGGGCCTGCTTTTTCGTGCGGGTACCCTCGGCCAGGAAGAATATCAAGATTGATATGATGGCCAGCGCCACCAGAAGCCTGGTAGATGGATTTACGGCACGCGGCCTCACGCGATCACCCTGCCACCAGTGAATATCATGAGAAGCAGACGCACCAGAACCGCCGCCACTATCATAGTGCTGAGGGTTTGAACGACACCCTGCCTTTCCATCCAGTTGGCGATCAGGCCCGGAATGATAAAGCCGACAGCCTGGAATTCGAGGGTTTGGCCCTCTGCTATATTAAAAATAAAAAATTCACGCGACACCCAGCCGATCAGGAAGCCGATGAGAATAACCAGGACCGTCCGGCGACGACCGTAGATGAACATATAATTCGAAAGTAATTTAATCAGGAGAAACGTGAAGATGCTGACCAGGATCGTTCCGGCAATTCGCGATGGTTCGTGAAACATCATGGCCATGTAGCCCGGCACAACCATGCCACCAGCCGCCAGTCCCAGGGTCTCGGAGAATATGATGCTGACAACCAGCCCCAGGCCGATGGCCTGCATCATGAATAGTTCAAACAAGCTCGGTCCCTCTCTCTTTGAAATAATTCACGATCTCCTCACCGAATCCCACAATATTCCCAATGCCTAATACCAGCGATTTCTCCGTTGTGAGATTGAGTATGCTGTTGAAAATGGCCTCAAGTGGCCGCCCCCCCAAATCGGAAATTTTATTGTGCGGCAGTCCGCACGCGATCGCCTTGGAAACCAGGGCGTGAGTGTATTCGCCGCTTATGATGAAATAGTCGGCGTCAAGATCCGAGGCTATGAACTCTCCCAATTGCTCGGCTCTTTGAATTCGGTCCCTGCGGGAGTTCACCAAGACTATCAGAACCTTCCCCGGCTCGTGGTGAATCTTAAGCATCTCCCATATCACCTTGTAACTGTCGGGGTCGTTGGCCGCGAAGGCATTGACGAATTCTATCGTCTTGGATTGGGTCACGATTTTGAACCTTCGCAAGACCCCGGGATCGGGATTGGCCTGCTGCATGCCCCTGATAGCATCTTCACGTTTCACACCGAGGTGCTGGCAAACCGCCAGGGCTACGGCCACGTTATCCTTGTGCTCAAGATAGCAAAAGCCCTTCATTTCGTTATCGCCTATGCAAGAGCAATCGACTCTATGCAAGGTGGTATGCCTCATCTTGGCCCGAGCCTCAAGAATATCGATGTGGTTTTTCTCCGCTGTGAAAAGATGGCCTTCATAGGGGATGGTATTGGCCAGCGATGCAGCCACATGTTCCATAGTCGGCCCCATTTCGTCAAGATGGTCGCTACGGACGTTGGTAATGACGCCAATATGCGAACGTATGAATTGATCCTCGAGAATCTCCTGCAATCGGGGCTGTACTCCCATGCATTCGGTAATGAAAAATTCGGCTTTTTGGCGGGCCGCCTCGGCCACTATCTTCTTCTGCTCTATAATGTTGGGCTTGCCAAGCCGCAGCACTGGAACCTCACTTCCGTCAACAAATAACATTCGAGGTTTAGTTCCCGTAGTTTTGGCGAAGACCTGGTGGCCGCCGCCACGAAGTCCTCCGGTGATAAGACGGGTTACCGACGATTTCCCTCTCGTCCCGTTGACATGTATCCTTGTCTTGAGCAGCTTCAAATGATACTGATGGCTGCGAAATTCCCACAGGCCATAGAGAACTGATGATAAAACGAGAATTAAGATAACCCACATATAAAAAAAGCGCCCCCGCCATATACGAGGGTAATATATCGGCATGCGAATTGATTATCAAGCTAAAAAACGAAAATCGCGAGGCAACTGCTTGTCGCTGATAAAGATGAAAAATACTTTGAGCAAGCGCTGAATCGCTTCCTGCAGGGACTTAGCTAATTCATTCCCCGCATATCAGCAGATGTCATAATATGAAATATCGGGATATGTAAATTTAGCCCAATTAATCGTCAATCGAACAAGATCGGGCGATTATTTTGACTCCATCAACTCAAGCTCCAGATAGTACTGCCTGACCTCGGCAGATTTCGAAGTATCCGAAGAGATGCTGGTATAACCCCATGTAGATTGCGTCTCATTGGTGGGCAAAACTCTGCTCCCGTCCAATGACAACGAACTGAATCCGTAGTTAGATCCTTGGTACATGCCGTTAAAGCCGATTCGCGGCCTGTCATTAAGGCCGGCCAAAAGCCTTTGGCTTATAAACGAATCCTTCAAGTGATAAGAAGGATCGATGTCGGCCAGATAAGACGCGAAAACGGGGGCATAGGACCTTATCTCGGTTTCGAGGCGAGGGGCTCTCAATTGGGCTGCTTTAACTCCATGGAATTGACCAGCGAGATCTCTAATGATGACATTCACCGGAATGACTTTCGGGCGCGCTTGCCGCTTAACCTGCCGGACTGCTTCCCCAGTCTTAAAGGTGGTGGCCGGCTGTAACTCGCGGCTATCGACCTGAGACGAGAAACCGTTCTTGTCCTGGACGTTTGGCTGCGTCGCCGGGGCGGCCTGATTGTCGGCTGGGGCCGAGGAGATCGGCTGCTCGCTGACCGTCGCCGGCCCGCCGGCAATCGGAACCGGATTATCGAGGACCGATGTTCCGCGCCGAAGGATCAGTAAGGAGTAAGCGACGACAAACACCAGGGCGACTAACACCGATGCCATTCTGAACGCCGAATACCACGGCGCTCGGCGCCTTTGGACTATCGCGGCAGGCTCAATACTGCGGGCGGTGATTCGATTTCGCACCCTCACCGGAAAGGAATTCCAGTATTCTTTCTCGGGAGCCTCATCGATAATCTCCAGAGCGGCGGAATTAAGCTCCTCGAGTTCAGCCAATTGAATCTGGCACTCAAGGCATGTCTTGAGATGCTCCTCCAGCTGCTTGAAATCACGGGCGCCGTTGGGGCTGTCAAGGTAGAATTGGAGTATCTTTTTGTATCTGCAATCAGCCATCGTTATTATCTCTTTCTGCCTCGGCCGCCTTAAGGGCGCCTTTCAATTTCTGCCGCGCCCTGAAAATACGCGACATGACTGTCCCTATTGAACATTCCATGACCTCGGCAATCTGGTCATACGACATATTATCATACGTCTTTAATATGAATGCGGATCGCTGCTCGGGAGGCAAAGTATCGAGGGCTTTTCGCACTATGCTGGCCTGCTCCGACGCTATCATCCGCTCCAATTGGTCAAGCCCGGTGGCCCCTTCGGGAAGAAGATCTATCTCGCGCAATTGGTCGGCGGAGACGGTATGGCGCTCCTTCTTGAGGAAATTGATCGAGAGATTGACGCAGATGCGATATATCCAGGTGTAAAAATTGTATCCCGGTTTGAAACTGCCGAGCGCCAGATAGGCTTTCACGAAACTCTCCTGCGCCAATTCGTCGGCGCTGTCGTGGTTTCTTGTCATGCGATAGGCAAGGTAATAAATCCGCTTCATATATTTTTCAACCAGCTTCTCGAAAGCCCGGCTATCGCCGTTTTGAGCCTTGTTAACCAGTTCCTGGTCCATCTGGTCCTGCGCGTTCTTATCGTGCCATCTATTTAATCTAAATACAATTTTGAATTCTCTATATTCCCATTAAATACGAGATAGAGGGCCACTATCAGCAACTCGATAACTCCGTCAGGCGAAAAACGGGCCGATTTAAGAGAATATTCCGCCTGAAAAAGATACGTAAGCCCCTTGGCGACAGAAGCTTCGCTTATGTTTCGGGAGCGGGTGTGGAATTCCTGTGTCCGCCGCCTGACCGCCGCCATATAATCTTCGTCGGGCTTCGGACGGACCAGTACCGGGCGTTTAGCCACCAGCCCAATGAGTTGTGATTGGCTCTTGGTCCCCAATGCCAAGTTTAGGGCGGTTAAATAGTTACGCAAGATGAATAATATTTGGAATTCGCTGATACCGGATGCGATCGCCTGGCGGGCGAACTCAAGGGCGCGCTCGATCTTGCCATCGAGGATCATTCCGGGAAGCTCATCGGGGGTTTCCACCCTATCGAATCCGCTGGCAAAGGCCAGATCCTTCTTCTCGATATTCGGCTTCTCCCCCACATACAATGATAGTTTCTCGACCTCGTTCTGAAGACGGTAAGGGTCAGTACCGAACATCTCGACTATGGCGCTGGTGGTATCAGGTGAAATCGTTTTGTTACGATCTGAGGCGAATTTCGTGACCAGCCCAAGAGCCTCCGCCGGCTCGTAAGTCGCATAATAATAGGCATGGGCCATTTCGCTGGTGACCTGGGGCCCCTTTTCCTCAGAGGCCAGCCTTTTGAAAAGCTTGGAACGCTTATCGATCTTGGGGGCATGAACGGTCATGGCCAGAACGGAGTAGGTAGGAATTTTGTCGAGGAAAGATTCGAGAAAGGCCTGACCGGCGGCGGTCAATTCATCGGCATCGGAAAGAATCACTACCCGAAGCGGGCTGATGACAGGTGGAGTCGAGACGGCGTTGACAATGTCAGGGGCCTCGTGCGCATTACCGTCAAACCGGTCAAGGTCGAAGGCCTCGCTTCCCGGCTTAATTATGGCATTGACAAGCGATGCCACCCGTTCGGCCAGCTTGTAGTCGTTTGGCCCGTAGAAGAGGTAATACCTCTTGATTTGCTTGATGATATCGTCTTTGGCCGGCATTCATGGTTCCTTATTACTGAAGGGTCACAGCCACCAGGGTCCTGCGGACAAGCTATGACACCCGATATATATTATATACGTCCCAATCGCAGCATAAAGACAATATAATATAAACCGCCGAAATAATGGCAATCGATTATATAAACAAGAAATGAGGATAGCGGGTTCTCTGCAGATTTGTCGCTCACGATATGACCGAGGTTCGCTTACATCGACAATGGGGGACCTCCATTGGTCCCCACATTCTTCTTTACAGGTCGCCTTAAATCGCTATATTGGGTGTTGGGATACCGTGGCAGATTTTGAGCTTTTGCCTGAGGATGGTGCAATTTGAAGGCGATGTTCGAAAAATATGCCGATGATTATGCCTGTTCCCGACCGGGGTATCCAGCCGAGATAAAGCATTTTCTCTTCGAGCACTTTTCCATAAACCCGGATTCCGTGATTGTCGATATTGCATGTGGCTCGGGCATTTTCACACAGCTTCTGACTTGCCGCCGGGATCCTGCGGACAAGCGCAAGCCGAATCTGGTGGCCGGAGTTGATCGCTCAAATGCGCTGCTCAGGGCCGGTGTCAAATTTTACGGCGATTATTGTTTTGAGCCGATCTGCGGATGCGGCGAGGTCATTCCGCTAAAAAGCGGGATCGGCGATCTGGTTACGGTTGCGCAGGGGTTTCATTGGATGCATCGCCAAAGATCGCTTTCGGAGATGGTGCGTGTCCTCAGGCCCGACGGCGGCATTGCGCTCCTCTGGTATCGCAGGAAGGATTTGCATGAGCCACATCAAGCCTTCATAGAGGAATTGACATACAAGTACAATCCCAATTACGACCCGAAATTCATGGATGCCGATTATATGGGAATGCTGATCGCCGACGGGCGTTTCCATGATTTTGGGCAGAAGCGGTTTTATGGCGTCCAATCGTACGATCTGCCGACCTATATCAAGTGGCAGAGGTCGAAATCATTTATCGGCGATGCCATGGAGCCGGATATTCTCGAGGATTTCCTCTGCGAGGTTGAGCGGGGCATTGAGCAGTTTTTTCCCAATGGCATTATCACAGAAGAATTCAAATACGACCTGGTCTGGGCCAGGCGGCGATGATATTTGGCAATCATGCCTATTCCGTCAGGTCATGGCCTTTTGGCCTACGACCTGACGGAACATAGATTTATGTCAGACAGTGCGCTCGTCTAGTAGCTCGGTCACCTCTTTGACCTTCACTTCATCGATCTTATCGAGCGCCTTGAGACCATCCGTTATCATTGTCATGCAGAATGGACAGGCCAGGCCGATGGTTTTGGCGCCGGTGGCTAAAGCCTCCCTGGAGCGGTTGACATTGATATGCTCGCCGTGCTCCTCGAGAAACATGCGGCCGCCGCCGGCCCCGCAGCAGAACGACCAGTCCCGTGAGCGCTTCATCTCGATCCGTTTGGCTCCGGGCAGGGAATCGATAATCTGACGGGCGGGCTCGTAGACCTGATTGTGCCGTCCCATGTAGCAGGAGTCGTGGAATGTGATCTCACCCAGCGGATTACCGTTTACCTTAAGGCGCCCATCGGCGATCATTTCGGCCAAGAGCTGATGCGAGTGGTAGACCTCGTAATGGCCGCCAAAATCGGGGTATTCATTTTTCAGAGTATTGAAACAGTGCGGGCAGTTGGTGAATATTTTTTTGACCCCGGCCGCGTTGAGCATCTCGGTCACCGCCTGAGCCTGGGTCTGGTAGAGGTATTCTTCTCCGAGCCGTCGGGCGGGGTCGCCAGTGCAAACCTCGTCCTCGCCAAGGATAGCGAACGAGACGCCCGCTCTATTCATAAGGCGGGCGGTGGCCTGCGCGACCTTGATATTGCGGGCATCGAGCGCCCCGGCGCATCCGACCCAGAACAGGTACTCGGCATCGGGCTTTTCGGAAATGTGCTTGATGTCGAGCCCCTGATACCATTCCGAGCGCGCCTTTTGCCCCAAGCCCCAGGGGTCGCCGGCCTTCTCGATATTTTTCAGCGCCAGCGCGCCCTCGGATGATATGCGCCCCTCGTTGAGCACAAGTGCGCGGCGAAGATCGACCAGGATCGGGATATGTTCGATAAGGAGAGGGCAAGCTCTCATACAGGCGTAGCAGGTGGTGCAGTCCCAGATGACCGGCTCGGTGATAATGTCCTCGATAAGCCGCTCGTTGAATTGATCAGTCGTTTTCTTGAATAGATGCGTCGCCTTCTTCTCGGCGTGGGCCCGTACCTGCATGATAATCTTGCGCGGTGAGAGCATCTTGTCGGTGTTGGTGGCGGGGCACTGATCGGAACATCGGCCGCACTCGGTACAGGAATAGGAATCGAACAGGGTCTTCCACGAGTATTGCTCGACTTTGGTGACGCCGAACTCCTCAATATCCTCAAGTTTCGGAGTAAAGAGCTTGCCATTGGGAGTCGTATGGGCAAAAAAGACGTTGGGCGCGGATGTGAAAACGTGCATGTGCTTTGAGATCGGCACGTAATTCAGGATAGCCAGAAAGAAGAGGAGGTGACACCACCAAAATAGATGCGCCAGGATATTGAGCGAACCTGGGCTCAGGTCCAGATTGTGGATGAAATGGCCGAGCGCCGCGCCGACGAAGGCGGCGTTCTCATGGCGCAATTGGAGCGCCGAATTGAAGCCATCGGAGAGCAAATCAAACAGCATCAGCCCGCCAATGAGAATGAGAATTATTGAGGCCTCCCATCCCCGCGGCATGCGCTGGCTTCCCGGGAAAAACCGTCGGAGCACGGCCACGGCAATCCCGATCAGAACCAGGACGCTGAACAGGTCGAGCAGGAAAAGGAACGGCCCACGAAGGGATGAACTCAGAAACGGCAGCGAAAATCCGGCGCTGAATCCCTTGCCGATGAAATTCAATGTCCCGAAGGAGATGATTATGAAGCCCCAGAATATGAGGAAATGGGCGGTCCCCATAATTAGCTGATCGAGAAGGCGTCGCTGGCCGAAAACATACTTGAAGAGATATCTGATTCTTTTTCCAATTTTATCGGCCCGGTTCTCAGGTTTGAAGGCTAATAATAGGCGGACATAGAAGTAAACCTCATTGGCGAAAATAACCAGGGCAACCGCCAGCACCGCCAAGAAGGCAAGCTTTTCCAGGCCTTGCAGCGTTATATCAACGGGACCAGTCATTGCGTTTGCCTTTCAATGAACAGGGTTATTCCCCCTCAGTAGTATCGATATTCAAATACCCGCGAACCCGCGTTCACGGATTTTTTAAATATATAGCCGAGGCGAAAGTAATTGTCAATTAGTCTTAGAGGAATGAGCCAAGTAAAAAGCGATTTCCTGTCAGAACAATCCAGAGATAATTAGATACTTTTCATCATCTTCTTAAAAGCATGGCACCTTTGATATGGCCTCGGTTTTCGAGGCCAATGGCTTAACCCATCGCTTAGCGCCGTGAATCGCATGACCAAGAATGCTTGCTCTCGGAATATCCCCAGGGTGCCCGGATGCCCGCATAGCATCATACCCTGCGATTTTGCCCTGTTCAACTTTGCGAAGTTTGGTTTTCGTATCATTCTCCCTGATTCTTACAAATCATATCATATTGAAATTGGATGTCAAGATTAACTGGGCCTGTTTCATGTCGCAGCGCCCCGGCTCCGCTCACGGCAAGGGCAGGCCCCGCGGCCCCCGAAGGGGGCCTTGAAACCCGACCACGCATAAGCGCCCGGCCCTGCAAAGCTCCGGCGTTGCCGATATCGATGTACTTATTTATGGGTTGTCGGGTTTCACCCGGCCCGGAACGGGCCGGCGGGGCCTGCCCTTAATTGATGCAGGAATCTTTTAGGGATCGGATCGCCACGTCACCTGGCAAGTGGCGTCGCCCGCACAAACCTCTGATAAGCCGGCGATATTCTGATCGAAAACGGCGCCTCTGAGGTAGCCATGCTCTGGTTTCCGAATATATCTTTTGCCAATAACCGGACAAGCGATTGCCTCGATGGGACTGCCTGGATATTCCACAGGAAGCTTCCGCTATTATTGTGTGTAAAAGGCATGATGGTCTGCCAATTTTGCCCGTTATCACCGGAGTATTGAAGCGAAACCGAATCGACACCGCTGATGTCCGACGCATCCCATAAAATATATCTGCTTGAGCCGACACTCCATAGCTCACCACCGTCAGGAACAATGATATCGACAATAGGGCCTTCAAAATCGGCCGCCCGAAGAGTAAATGGGGCATCGGAATTATCAGTTGCCAGATGCTGAGCGGCATCCCAGACAATAACGCGGATTTTGCAATTTGCCGTGGAGATGCTCGGCACCAGCCAGGGATAAGCCTGCGGATTGCCATCGACACGAGCCTGGATGGTGCTCCAGCTTCCGCCGCCATTAGTCGAATAGCTGATTGAATAGGATGTTACACCGACATCATCAGTGGCGACCCACCTGATTGTGTCGACATCTCCCCAAAACCAGACTTCTCCCCCGTTAGGCGAAATGACCGCGACTGTGGGAATAGTGCTGTCGGGCGATGGGATTATCGAAAAAATGCCATTAGAGACATCATTGCCAAAATTATTGGCGCCATCCCATGCCGTCACTTTCACAAGGCAATTGCCTGAATTAATTTGGGGCAGATTCCAGGAGTAGAAGCCGGGGTTGCCATTGGTTCGACTTACGAGTGTGAGCCAATTGGTGCCGGAATTCGTTGAATACTCTATGGAATACGAGGTAACCCCAACGCTATCGGTAGCGGACCAGGTGATATCATGAGAGCTTCCTGCATACCAAACCTCGCCACCGTTAGGCGCAACAACTGCCACAATTGGCGGGATAATATCCGGTGGCGCCCCATCGAAGGGGATAGTCAGCGGCAAGCCGGCCGCAGATCTTTCATCGGGTCCCTCGGTTACCTGCCCATTGGCGCTGACAGTGAAATTGGCCACCCCGGATGTGGTGATTTTAATATCGCCGACACAGAATCCTGAGAAACTCGTCTCAGCACCGCTTGGCTGCCCCTCCTCGTTCTGCAGGACAATCGCTGGCTCAGCGGTGACACAGTAGACCCCTGAGAGGAGGACGTTATCGACAACATCTTGCCTGGGGAACATATAATCGGGAGACTGGCCCGCGCCGGTCGATATGCAGGCCACCGCCGGTGTAAGGAGATTCATATAAGTCGAGTTTGTCGAGCTTTCGCTGCCGTGATGGTTGACATGTAGAACCTCGGCGCCATCGACAGTCAAGAGAGGATATTGTCCGCTGGGCATGATCGCCTGAGCCATGGGACCCTCGACATCAACCTGATTTGTGCTCCGGTCGGTGCAACTAATATCGAGATCGCCGCCGCCCAGATCACCGGCGAAAATATATTCGAAATTGCCATATTTTATCAAAATTCCGATAGACCGATCATTTTCGTTATCATGCGAGCCTGATATATAGCCTCGGCCCACGACATAACCATCACGGCAAATGCAGGTGGCGGTGGCGCCATCCCCAAGTTGTATAACCTCGCCCAACCCGATCTGACGAGCCGGCCCAGCCGTCATCTGAGCGGCGGCGTTGAGGAATGCCGTCACATAGGTCGTCTGATAATCACTTCCATTATGAAGGACATCCTGGGTGACATCATAGCCGGAATTCATCAGTTCTGTCAATCCGGCGAGATGATCCGAATGCATGTGGCTGGCCAGAATATATTGCAGACCGTCGGACGGCAAAAGGCCGATAGATTGCATATAGGGTCCAACCTGGTTATTTCCCATGTTGTCGCGGCCGCCGTCCATCAAAATCCGCGTACCGTCAGGGCCGATTACCAGCACGGATGTGCCCCAGCCAACATTGATATAATGAATTTCCAGAAGTCCGGACGGGTCAAACGCCTGGACTGCGGAAAACGATACGCATATAAGGACGGCTAGCGCGTATTTAACAATTGTTTCTTTTCTCATACCTGACTATTGGTATCGGACACTTTGAAGATCCGGTAAATTCTGTCAAATGAACGACCTGAGATAAATATATATTAAATATAATGCTTTACAAGGTCATTTTCTCATGCGACCGCACTGATAAACCTTAATAAAGCCAAAAAGGTTGCGCCACAGGAAGCTGAATCCGGCGATAGACCCCCATTCTTTCAAATACGGGGAAATACCCATAAGAAGGGGTTCTTCCCCTATACAATAATCCGGGCATCAGGGCTGCCCCCGCCGCCATGGCGAGGTTCTGTTTCACCCTGTAATCCGTTAATAATAAAGCGGTTATATGATAAGATGAAACATGATTCGAAACCCTCCCTTAAGCGGCACACCCTTTGATTAAGACTCCCATGGCGATAAAACAGCAAGGGGGATTGATGAAGATGAGATTCACGCTAAACATGGAAAACCTCGATATCAATGGGAAAATGATTGATGCCATGACTATGGATTGGATCGAGGATGTGTCGCAAGATAAGGTGCTCGAAATGTCGCATCAGTGGATCTCCTCGCAGACCTTTTTAACCGATCGCATGATAGGGCTTCACCGAGTAGGCGAATCAAGTTTGACAATAGAACCGGTAGCCGAATCATAGAAGCGAATACTGCAGGTGTGAAGACAAATATAGAACAAATTAGAGCAATCAACAAAAGGAGGAATCCGATGAAATCGAAACTCTTACTCATAACCGGCGCCATCATTGCCCTGGCCATTGCGGTCGGGTGCTCAAACGACAGCCGGACCACCGCCCCGGCCAGCGTAGACAATACTTTCAATTTACCTAATGACGCTGCGATCAGCCGTTTCAGCGCGGAACAGACATTCAGCGGGCCTGAGCCTGCAGGCGGTCATATGGTTTCAAAGGTCGGTATCTATCACATAACCGCCCGCGGGTGCCAATCAATTACTGTCAGGAATGACATGGAGTTTGAACCGGAGAAATTCATCGAGCTGACGTTTTCCCCGGTCCCCACTCTGAACATTCCCGATGGCAGCCTAATTCTGGTCAAGGGGGAATATCATCCATATCCAGGCGGTTTCTGCATGTTGCCCAGCTCAATTGAAGTCGAAGAAATATACATCCTGGATACCGAGCAAACGGAATCAGTCGAAGAGACAAGTCAATTCTAAAGACGAAATTGATGCATGAAAAAGGCCGGAGTATTCCGGCCTTTTTTATTTCATGATATTTAATTATACTCACTACTGTCCCAACGTTAGTTGAATAGATTCAATTGGTTAAGTATCTTGTCCTCGTTTTCCCCTGATTCGATATTGCTAAGTGCCTGTAAGATGGGTGTTTTCTCGAATAGTGTGACACTTAAGATCTGTAGAATTGTATAGAGGCTGCCACTCAGATTTAAGCGCTTCTTGACCATCGCCACCAGCACATAGATGCTTATTGCTATCCAGATTTGAGTCTTCACGGCATTCTCGGAGAGCCCGAAGAACTTCTTTATTCGCAGGTGCCCTTTGATCCACTTGAAGAAGAGTTCCACATTCCAGCGACAGCGGTAAAGCTCGGCAATGGTCAGGGCCGGCAGAGTAAAATTGTTCGTCAAAAACACCAGGCGCTTGTTCTTTGTGGCATCCAGATAACAAATCCGCCGCAGCTTCTCGGGATAATCTATTCCGGCGTAAAAGCCTCGAAGCACGATGGTCTGATCGCTTTTCACTCCTGCTCCTTTGTCCGCCGTATGGGAATAGAGACGCCTGAAGGTGAAATTGCTTTTGGCTCTTGTTACAAAAAATGCCAGAGACCGGTTGATGCCGTATAGACGGGCAAAATCCAGATAGGCCCGGTCCAGGACATATATGGCGCCTGCTTCCACCACAAGATCGTCTATGATATTCACATCGTGAACCCGGCCGCGAGTGATAAGCACCAATGTGGGAATATTGCCGCGCAAATCCAGAAGAGTGTGCAGTTTCACCGCCCCCTTCCTCTGGCGAAACTCGGCCCAGGGAAACAGCGACAGGCAGAGGTCTATGGTTGTGGAATCCAAGGCATAAACCGTCTCCTCCAACTCCACTCCAAAAGGGTCGCCTGAGTAAAGCTGCCTGGCAATACTGATGAGCACTTCGGTGAAGTCTCGATAGATACGCCAATCTCGAACCTCGTTGGCATGGGCTAAAGTGTTTCGAGATACTTTGCCTCGAATGCCCATATGATACAGCTTCACCTGCGCCGCTCTCAGGCAAGCCTCTATATCGCGCAGGCTCTCCCGGTAGGTGAGCTGGGCAAAAGCCATGCAGAGATACTGGTCCCAACATGAAAAACTCTTGACCTTGTAGTTGCCGTCGTAGCGCTTGACGCACTGGCGAAATTCGTAAGTTGGCAGAAAGTCCAAAAGCTGCGAAAATAGTATCTTGCCTGAATTCATCGGCCGTTTCCTTCCAAACCCCCTCGGAAGTATGGCCAATTCCGCCTTTCAAGTTCAAATCGATAAATGCCATTTTATACAAAAATCCCTTATCCCCTACTCACTTACGGCAACCCCCTAAAGAAACGTTGGGACAGTAGTGTCTTCATGACATAATTAAGTTTATGCAAATCAATTTAACAACATGAATTTCGGAAATAGCGGTAATGGCAGTTTCATTTTAAACACACACATTGAAGGGAGATAACCTATGAAAGCGAGAGCGATTCTTGTAGCAGCATTTATATTTTCACTGCTCGGCGTTTCTTATGCAGGCAAGGGGATTCCGGATTCTCTGAAAATGTGTATCTATAAAACCAAAGCTGGGCCCGAAGTGGGCACATCTATATGTTTCAGGGACGAAATACTCGGCGTCTTCTTCTTAACGTGTAAACACGTTATAACTGATAGCTGTGGTGCACTGTACGATACGGCGACATTTTATAGAAATGAATTTCTACCCAATGGCACCATCTACTCAGGTACAAATCATTTTTCCGTGGCGTTAGATACAGCAAAGGGTGGTAATGTGCTTCTTTATCCAGAAGTAGTGGATTTGGCCTTAATTTCCCCTGAAAAGGATAAGACAATATCAACACCTGAAGGGCTATATTTCCAATATTTCAACAGTTCAATTCTCCTAGCAGCCTGTCGGAGAACCTTGTCATAAGCTGAATTTTGTGGTAAGATGCTTCTGTTATGAAAGGAGCGGAAGCTTGATGAGGTATCGGGAGTATGAGCCGGAGCAGATGTATTTATTGCCGGTCAGCATGAGGGAGTGGCTGCCGCAGGATCATCT
>Ga0315274_10007414_pt1 | contig 15880 bp, 14 predicted proteins | sample YL17G02_20_MG_FD_203700 | JGI IMG/M metagenome (GOLD analysis project Ga0315274, IMG submission 203700) | Sediment microbial communities from Yellowstone Lake, YNP, Wyoming, USA - YL17G02_20 | ecosystem: Environmental > Aquatic > Freshwater > Lake > Sediment | place: USA: Wyoming | collected... | reverse complement strand
CAGGAGAGCAATCAACGCGGCTGTTAGTGCCACCAACGAAAGGGTGAAGCCCGCAAAGAAGACAAATCCAGGTCCCTCGTACAATCCCCACCATGCCTGTATCTTGGCCTGCCCGGACTCGCCGAGGCGTCCAAGAAGGTCTGACCTTTCATTACGGCATTTGTTGAGACGCCTGTGGATGTAGACCAGTTGGCAACAAGCAAGACCAGTGTAGGCAACTACGACAATGGTTAGAGCCGTACGCAAGCCACTCAGGTCTGGACGTTTGCTGTCGTCAAGGAGCACATAGGCGATTGCGGCGAGCACAGCCGCGTGAAATGCTGTTGCCTTCCACTCAGTGTCTCGGTAACGCGTCACCTCGTTGTTTAGGTGAGTGAGGCTATCTCGGAGGAATTGAAAGTTCCTCTCCGACAGCTTCGGCGCTTCGTAAACCATGTGGATCTTCTCCTCATTGTATCCTTCCCGGAACGTGAGGTTTATCCAAAATCACGTCTGATGGTCTGCATGCTACCGGGATACCACTTGTCCTGCCGACCATATATGCGATCATTGATAGCCTGCGCTGCCCATTAGCGTACGTCATTTTCCCAGTGAGGATCAATTTCCTTGTATGTATCCAGTTTCGCCTTGAATATATCGCGTATGTTCAGCATGTCATCCTCGGTTTTGCCTTCGAAGATGAGAACCAACTCCGGCAGATTCGAGGAAGCGCGAACCAGTCCCCATCCTTGGTCAAAGAGGACTCTCGCTCCGTTAATGTCGTTTACGCGTGAGCCGTATTCACCTTTGAAATCGGCAACCAGCCGATCCACAACCTCGTATTTTGTCTGGTCTGGACAATGGGCCTTGATTTCGGGTGATGTAATGTACTGCGGGAAGGAATTCAGGATTTCGGTGATCGGCTGCTTGACATGGGACAAATATTCGACCAGTTTGGCGGCCGCAAATATTGCGTCGTCGAAACCATAGTAATCATTTCCGCCCACAAAGATGTGTCCGCTGCGTTCTCCCGCCAGGTCGGCGTTCACCTCATGCATTTTAGCTTTGACGTGAGAGTGTCCGGTCTTCCACATGATCGGCTCGCCGCCGTATTCGGTGATGACTTCGGGAAGCGCCTGGGTGCATTTCACATCGAAGACTATTTTCGCGCCCGGCTTCTTCTCAAGCAATTGTCGCGCCAGGATCATGAGGAGCCTGTCGCTCCAGACGTTCTGACCGTTCTGATCGACGAGCCCGATTCGGTCCCCGTCCCCGTCGAGGCCAATACCGACATCGGCATGAATGTATGGATGCGTCACCATCTCGGCCAAACGTTCTCGTGCGTGAAGGTCCGAGGGGTTGGGGAAGTAGTGCGGATAACTCGTGTCAGGGTCGCAATTCAACTGGAAGGTGGGACATCCCAACCTGTAGAAGACCTCCCAGGCAAAGACTCCCGCGCCGCCGTTTCCCGCGTCTATGACGACACGAGGAGCACTGGACGCGTCCACATCTATCCGCTTGACGACAGCATCGATGTAGTCGTCCCGAACGTCGACTTTCTCGATACGGCCGGCGGTGGTTTTCACGAAATCGTTCTTTTCCACGATGGCATAGAGCTCGTTGATTTCCTCCGGCCCCAGTGTCTTCGAAAGGCCTTGGGCGAGTTTGAACCCGCACCAACCATCGGGATTGTGACTGGCCGTAATCATGATGGCGGCGGGGGACTTGCAGTGGTACTGAGCAAAGTAGACGACGGGGCTCAGACTCAGGCCGACATCAATCACGTGAAAACCGCATCGCACCATGGCCTGTGCCACAACGTCAGAGAAACGGGGGGAATAGGACCGATTGTCATAGCCAATGACGACGGTATTGTTTGTCGGGTAGTGCCTTCGAAGGAAGGTCCCAAAGGCCTTTGCAATCAACGAGATGCTGTCCTCATTGAGCTCTTCATCATTCACCCGTCCACGAATATCGTATTCTCGAAACATGTTCCTGAAGTTCTGATCTGCTTGCATTCCTTTGTCTCCTCTGTATCCTGCCGTGAATACCGGGGATTTCAGCGCTCGACGTAGCACCCGGAAGAAGGATATCACGTCGTCTCGTGCGTATCCTTACGACGCCGTGAGAGCGGCTCACCCAGCAGCCGTCCACGTAGCACCCGGGACGCCCAGTTTACCCCTGGATATCTACTACCTTCCATGCTAATTTACACGACCGGGAAATACAATGCCGTCGATACAAATTTTTGATCTCAGGCTGGCGAGCCGCGTGAACCGCCGCGGGCCTGTCTTCCGCACACAGCAGAGCTGGATGTGTCGTCTCAGACAGGCGTGCAGTCGTCCGCGGAGTCCTGGAGGAGCATGGCTGCTTCCAGACTTCAGCGAGGACCTATAGTCCGCTCTCCAATCGCGACGCCGTTCCTTTCCAGTTGACAGGCTGCCTGCATCGCATATGATACTACTCGCCGAGGCTGGACAGTGAGGGGGCACATGGGTAGTATGGAAAGGCAGCTTCGATTGGGAAAACATAGGGATATGGACGAGAAGGTCTTTCAGGATTTCGAAGTTGTTGGCGTCTACCCCGATCAGCTTGCCGAGGACGATGCGTGGAAGATCGGGTGTGCGGCGGGGCGGTATCTGCCCTCGCTGATCAAGGGTTTTGAGCGAGGCAAGCTGCAGTCGCAGCAGGTGTGCGTCGGCCGGGACATGAGGACGCACAGCGAGCCGCTGGCGCAGGCCCTCATGGACGGCATACGCTCCACGGGCACCGGCGTGATCGATATCGGGATGATCGACACGCCACAGATGTACTTCGCCATCAACCACCTTGGGACATGCGGAGGCGTGCAGGTCACGGCGTCGCACAATCCCGCCAAGTACAACGGTTTCAAGATCTCCGGCAAGGGGGCCCTTCCTGTCGGTATCGACACCGGGCTGGTCGAGATCAGGCACCTGGCGACGGCCCTTGTTCATACCAAGGGCAAGCTTACCGGCTCTCTGAATGCGCACGATCTGACCGACCCCTACAGAAAGCACGTGCTGCAATTCCTCCAGGGCGATCTCAAGAAGAAGAAGAAGGTGGCGATCGACGCCTCCAACGGTATGGCGGGCAAGATGGTCCCGCTGCTCTTTCGCGATGTCCCCGTGGAGATCCAGGAGATCAATTTCGAGCACGCGGGCAAGTTCAAGCACGACCCGGACCCGCTGAAGGAGAAAAGCCTGCACCAGATCAAGGCGGCGGTCAAGAAGGGGGGCTGTGACTTCGGGATCTGCTTCGATGGCGACGCCGACCGGATGATCCTGGTCGATGAGAATGGCGACACGATCGGTTGCGATCTGCTGACGGCGTTTCTGGCCCCGTACTTCCTGAGGAGAAAGCCCAAGTCCGCGATCGTGTACGACGTTCGCAGCAGCCGCGTCGTGATGGAGGAGATCATCAAGTACGGCGGGACGCCGCGGCGGGAGCGCGTCGGGCATGCCTACATGAAGAAGGCGATGCGCGACACCCACGCGATCTTCGGCGGAGAGCTGTCCGGGCATTTCTACTACGAGGAGAACTTCTACGCCGACTCGGCCGTGATCACGCTGGTGCACGTGCTGAACGTCATCAACGAAAAGGACAAGCCGATGAGCGAGCTGATCAAGCCGCTGCGACGGCACTGCACCAGCGGCGAGATCAATTTTCGCGTCGAGGACAAGGAAGTGAAAATGGAGGAGTTGACCCGGCGCTACAGCGACGGGCAGATCGACCATCTGGACGGCGTGACGGTCAGTTTCAAGGATTGGTGGTTCAACTGCCGGCCGAGCAACACCGAGCCACTGCTGCGGCTGAACGTGGAGGCCAAGACCCAGGAGTTGCTGGACGAGAAGTTGGCCGAGATCGAGAGCCAGCTCGGGTCGCCGCAGTAGCAGGACAAGTGAACATGTACTGGGAAGAGTGGAATCAATGGAAGCATACACGAGGATTTTCCAGACGCCCAACGGACCTGTGGAAGGCATACAGACGAAATGGCCCGGATTCAGCATTCTGATGGTGACCGGATCGAAGGGTTTCCTGGCGTGCCCTGTCATCGACGTGGAGGCCTGCCAGCGATACGGTGCGGCGGCGGCCATCGTGGAGAGCACGCCGCAGAATCCCATTGGGACATTGGACCGTTTCCCCAATCGCAAGGTCGTAAGAGTGAATGAGAAGGCCAAAGCCCTCGGCATCCACGAGGGCATGGACGCCGCCGAAGCATTTGCGATGATCGCCTGAGGCATCAGAGGCCCGCTACGAACCATGGAGGGGACGAAACGTGCGGGCAGGAGGTCACTGACCTCCCGCATGGGCTTTGGCCTTTTCCCCTGTATCCAGGTGGAGTTCCGTAGGAATGGAGATTAGGCTTATACCCAGTGACCGATACTCTTGTGAGGAACTGCCGATGATGAACGACCCCCTTTCCCGCCGACGTCTCCTGGCGGTCTCAGCCGCCGGACTCGGGGCCGCCTTGTTGTCCCGGCGTCGTGCAAATGCCGCTGCGAATTCCCAGCCGTCCACTGATCGGGGGATGCAGCCCTTCAAGTACAGCCTGAATACGAGCACGATTCGCGGCCAGAAGCTGGGCCTGGAAAGAGAGATCGACCTGGCCGCCAAAGCGGGCTACCAGGCGATCGAGGTCTGGGTCAGCACGATCCAGGAGTATGTCAAGGCCGGCGGCAAGCTGGCGGACGTGCGAAAGCGCATCGAGGACCGCGGCCTCACGGTGGAGAATGCGATTTCCTTCAGCCGCTGGGTAGTGGACGACGATGCCGTGCGGGCCGAGGCCGTCGAGCAGGTCAAGCGGGAGATGGACCTGCTTGCCCAGATCGGGGGCAAGCGGATCGCCGCTCCGCCGGCCGGGGCGACGGACAAGCCGGGCCTGGACCTGACGAAGGCGGCCGAGCGATACCGGGCCATCCTGGACCTCAGCGACAAGACGGGCATCGTGCCGATCCTGGAACTGTGGGGCGGCTCCAAGAACCTGCACCGGATCGGTCAGTGCATGTTCGTCGTGATCGAGAGCGGCCATCCGAAGGCATGTATGCTCGGCGACGTGTACCACATCTACAAGGGCGGCTCGGATTTCGCGGGCCTGAGAATGATCAGCCCGCAGGCAATGCCCATCATGCACATGAACGATTACCCTGCCGACCCGCCGCGGGACAGAATCAGCGACCGGGACCGCGTGATGCCCGGCGACGGGATGGCTCCACTGACACAAATTCTCCGTGACCTGCGTGACGGCCACAGCCGGGCGATCCTGTCGCTGGAGCTGTTCAGTCCAGCGTACTGGGAGAAGGACCCGCTGGAAGTGGCCACGATCGGCCTGGCCAAGATGAAATCGGCGGTGGAAAAAGCGATTGGCGCGGCGTAGGGTCTCAGCCGGCCCCGTAGGGGTGGTGGAGATCGTGGGACTGGATTTGTCACAGGTGCAAGTGAAGGGAGGGAACATGGCGAACCATGCGTACTTGACGGCCGCAGCGATTCTCCTCGGGGCCTCTGTCGGCGGGACGATGGATGTGTTGCCGCGGGACGGGACCTTGCTCATCGCCACTTATGAAGCATTGGCCGGCGTGGAAACGCTCTGCGTCGCTCTGGTCAGTCAGGAGACTCCACAGGTTGAGAAGCTGGTCGATACGCCGACGCTTCGGACGCAAATCGTGGCGAAGCTCAGAGAAGCCGGCATCAAATACATGGAGGGCGAAGCGGGATCGTGCCCGAGATTAGTTGTGCAGATCGAGGGCGTGGCGGTGCCGGATTGTGACAAGTGCGTGTGCCGCGTGCAGACCTCGATGAATCGGGTTGTGACATTTACCGCTCGTCGGGACCTGCAGGTCGAGGCGGAGGTTTGGCGGCTCAGGCCGGTGATGAAGGTGGTGGCCGGGAGTGAGGCGGGCGAGGTGATCGCCAAAGCGGTCCTCGCACAAGTCGAGGTGTTCATCGACGCCCACAAGTCGGCTCGCAAGCCACAGAGTCACTCGACAGCCGCAGAGCCGAATGCGCCCGGGTCGGAAGGTCCCGGCCAGGCGAAACCGAGCCCGCAGAATCTCCAGACGGACTCGCAGTTCCCCTTTGTGGCGTCTAAAAGCGCTTCCGTCTTTCATCGGCCGGACTGCCGCTGGGCCCAGAATATCTCCGGGGACAATCGCGTCGGCTACAAGACGCGGGAGGAGGCCGTGCAGGCCGGCAAACGACCGTGCAAGTCCTGCAAGCCATAAGCTCAGTCGAAGAAGGATGGGAAAGTGACAACCAGAGAGCGCGTCCTGACCGCATTGAAGCATCAGCAGCCCGATGCTGTCCCTTATGACGTCCGATTCACCCTGCCGGCACATGCCAGGATGATGCGATACTACGGCGACAAGAGGTTTGCATCCAAACTGGGCAACTGCTTCACGTGGCTGCGGCCGCATCCGCCCGAGGCGCGGTTCACCAAAGTGGCGCCCGATATCTACCAGGACGAGTTCGGCGTGCAATGGGACCGGCACATCGACAAGGACATTGGCGTCGTCTGCAACCGTCTTGTGACGCCGGAGAGTGCCACGAGCTTTGCGTTCCCCGACCCCAACGACCCCTTGCGCTATCAGTCGTTTGATGACACGATTGCCGCGAGCCCGGATACGGTCGTGCTGGTCAGCCTGGGCTTCTCGCTCTTCGAGCGGGCCTGGACGCTGGCAGGCATGGAGAATGTCCTGATGGCCATGGCGACGGACAAGAAGTTCGTGCACGCGCTGCTCGACCGCATCCTCGAATTCAACCTGGCCATCATCGAGAATGCGTGCTCGCACGGCATGGACATCTTTCGGTTCGGGGATGACTGGGGGCACCAGCGGGGCGTGCTGATGGGGCCGCAGTTGTGGCGGGAATTCATCAAGCCCCGATTCCAGCAGATGTGCCGGCTCGTCAAGTCAAAAGGCAAATTCACGATGCTACACTGCTGCGGCAAGGTCGATGAGCTCTTCCCGGACCTGATCGAGTGCGGCCTCGACATTTTCAACCCCTTCCAGCCGGAAGTGATGGACGTCTTTGAGATCAAGCGGCGATTCGGCAAGGATCTGGCCTTTTACGGCGGCATCAGCATTCAACGGACCTTGCCATTCGGGACCGTGCAGCAGGTCAAGGACGAAGTCAGGAGGCTGATCGATGTCGTCGGCAAAGGGGGCGGCTACATCGCCTCGTCCTCGCACGACGTCCCTCGCGATGCAAGACCCGAGAATATCGCCGCGATGATCGAGGTTCTGCAGAACCAATGACTGCCACGGGGTGTAGAGTGAATGAATGGGCTTTTGCAGAATGGAGATCAGGCTTACATTTTGCAGACGTCCTGCAGATGACCACGGCTTGAGACTATGTCCATGATAAGTAAGACCGACCTCACAACCCTCCCCGGCGACGCCAGGCGGCTGCAGTTGATCACATGCAAGGTGCTGCAGCGTGAAACGTACTTCTGCGCCGCCAGGAGCAGGAACGTGGTGGATGTCGTGCTGATGGAGCAGGGGCTGCACAACGAGCCGGACCGGCTTCGGCGGGAAGTGCAAAAGGCGCTCGAGCGGACCCACGACATTCAGGGCCGGCCGTATGATGCCTCTCTCCTCGGCTACGGTTTGTGCAGCAATGGCGTGGTCGGTCTTAGCGCCACAATCCCCATCGTCATTCCCCGAGGCCACGACTGCATCACGGTCCTGCTCGGCTCCAAGGAACGATATCAGGAGCATTTCGATTCGTATCGCGGCGCCTACTGGTACAGCCCCGGCTGGATCGAATCGGGCAAGCAGCCCAGCAGGCAGCGGTACGAAATGCTGCTCGAAGAGTACACGCAAAAGTACGGCGAGGACAATGCCAGGTACCTGCTGGAGGTCGAGCAGACCTGGATCAAGGAGTACAAGTGGGCGATCTTTGTGGATTGGGGCCTGGTTGGGGCGGATGCATACAAGGACTTTACGCAACAGTGTGCCGCATTTTTGAACTGGGACTATGAGGAGTTGAAGGGCGACCCCGGCCTGATGCAGCGGTTTGTCGACGGCCCCTGGGATGAGGAGGAGTTTCTCGTCGTCGAGCCCGGCCGGCACATCGCCGAGGATGTCACCAGCAGGGGGATCGTCAAAGCCGAATGATTGCGATGTTGCCGCGAGAAAAGCTGTCTCTTCTCTTCTTCCTGGCGTTCTTCGTTGGCCTTTATGGCTTTGAAGTCCTGCTGTTGACCCGTTACATCCTGAACAGGATTCAGCGTCGGCGGGGCAAGAGCAGTCTTTTGACGAAACCCGCCATGGTTCTCCACGCTCTCGTCATCGTGAGTGTCCTCTGCCTGCTTTACGGATACTTCATAGAGCCGTACTGGATCGAAGTGAGTGGGACGACGATACGCACGGCGAAGCTGAAGACTACCAGTGTGCGCGTCGTCCAAATCTCCGACCTTCATTGTGACAGCAAGCCCCGCAACGAGGAGCGGGCCGTCCGGATCGTCAATCAGCTCAAGCCCGATGTCATTGTGGTCACGGGCGATTGTCTCAATCGTGCCTCCGCACTGCCCCGTCTGCAAGCGATGCTTCGCGGACTCGAAGCGCCGCTTGGGAAGTTGGCCATCCGCGGAAGCTTCGAGGTCCGCTACTGGTTCGCTCTCGACCTGCTTGAGAACACGGGTTTCCGCTGGCTGGATCGCGATGCGGTCACGGTGCGGAAGGGCGACGAGGCTATCGATATCTTCGGGCTGAGTCTCGATCTGCCCCAGGCGTGCCGGGACCTGCTGCAAGAAGCCACCCGGGATCGTTTCAGTATCTTCCTGTTTCACACGCCGGACTTGATCGAGGACATCCGCGGCCTTGGCGTCGATCTCTACCTGTGCGGCCACACGCACGGAGGACAGGTGGCCCTGCCCGTGTACGGCGCGTTGATCACGCTCTCGAAGTTCGGCAAGAAATATGAGTCCGGCAAGTACGGTGTAGACGGTACAATGCTCTACGTCAATCGGGGCCTCGGCCTGGAGCCTAAACCTGCTCCACAGGTGCGATTCCTCGCGAGGCCTGAGATCGCCGTCTTCGATATCGTGCCGGAGTAGTGTGGATGGCAAGAGGATGGATCACAGATGCAGCTTGCAGTCATCTTGCTCATAGCGGTTGGCCTGTCGATGGACGCCTTCGCCGTCTCCGTCGTGACGGGCAGCATTTACCGGGAGTTGAACGTCCGGCACGCCTTACGCATGGCGTTGTTCTTCGGAGGCTTCCAGGCCCTCATGCCGATCATCGGCTTTCTGGCCGGGCTGAGCCTGAAAGGATTCATCTCTGCGTATGACCACTGGATCGCCTTTGGCCTGCTGGTCCTTGTCGGAGGCAAGATGATCTATGAGTCGCTCACGTTCGAAGCGGCAGAGAAGAACCTCGATCCATCCAATCTCCTGGTTCTGCTGGCCCTGTCGGTGGCAACCAGCATCGACGCGTTGGCCATCGGAATCACCCTCTCCGTGCTGACCACGTCCATCCTGCGGACCGCGGCCATGATCGGCCTGGTTACGTTTGCTCTGTCCTACGCCGGCATCCTCATCGGCAAACGCTTCGGCCATTTCTTCGAGAGCAAGATCGAAACCATTGGCGGTCTGATCCTCATTGCCATCGGCGTCAAAATCCTGATCGAACACCTCGCGGCATGAGCAGGCATCGGAGATCCGTAGTCGGTCTTCAGTTGTGTACCGACGGTCTTCAGCGCATGCGGAGAATCTGGCCCGACCAGCGACAATGAATAGTCGAGACCCGCCTCTCAGGCCATGACACCTTTGCTTCGCCTATTGCGTGATAGACAACCTCTTGTGACGGTTATCTCCTACGGCAAGTGGCCCGGGACCATGACGGGGTCTGCATAGGGTGTCTGCGCCGGTTTGCAGTTCTTGCTCACCTCAACAGTCGTCTTATAGTCGCGTTTGATATTGCAGATCGTCACCTGGTTTGCCGCATAGAGATAGGTATGCGCCATGGCATCCAGGTACCCATCGCTGCCACCGTCGTGATAGGTGACGTCATTGATCCCATCGCCATTCACATCATAGTGCTTGTCTGCGGCGTTTACGACGCCATCGTGATTCTCATCGTACCTGCAATCCTGATCCGTAATCGTATGGTAGATCTTGTCAACCAGTCCATCCCCGTCCTGGTCCCAACGCCATTCCTCATTCCACCCGCAGTGAAAGGGGGCGTCTTGCGATCCAGCCTTGCTGGCCGGCATCATACACATGCTTGCTGAAGAAACTCTGCGACAGGCACCAGAAGTCGTATCCTCGCCCGTTGCACCGCACATCGTAGAGGAGTACGCCTTGCTTTGGCGGCGACGTATTCGGCACTTGGGATAGTAAGAACCTCTGGATCGGTGACATTTCACTTGACGCAAGACACATGCGCCCATATGATACTGGAACAAACAACTATTGCACTGAAATCACAATCAACACAGTGATAGAGTAGTCCATTTCGGAGGGCTATGGGCAGTGGAGCGCTGATCCTTGCCCACGGGCGGAACGCGGGAAGATCCACGGGTCGCCGCGCGGCCGGCTATGCGTGACAAAGCCAACGTGCAGAGACCTGTCAGCCGGCAATGAGGATGCATTATGAAGAACAAACCTTTCTTGATGCCCTTGCGGGAGCGGCTATAATGGGCCGAGCCGTGAAGAAGGGAATGCTCGCTTCTTGTAAGGAGATGGATTGGCTTCGAGAGTGTATTACATCAAGGCATCGGTCAGCGAGGGTGAGCAGGCGATCTCGGCCAAGGCACGGACGCTGTTCAAAGCCGGCGGGTTCAACACCTGTTTCAGGAAGAACGACTTCACCGCCGTCAAGGTCCACGTTGGAGAAGACGTCAACAACACGTATGTCAAGGCTCCATGTCTGAAAGGGCTTGTTGACGAGCTCCTGGCGCTCAAGACCAAGCCGTTTGTCACCGATACCAGCACGCTGTACACCGGCCGCAGGCATAACGCCATCGATCATACGGTGCTTGCCGCCGAGCGGGGCTTCAGTGTGGAAGGGCTCGGAATACCCTTCATCTCACCGGACGGCCTGTTCGGGACCGCCGAGACGGCCGTGCGCATCGACGGGGAGCTGGACCGGGAGGTCTTCATTGCGGCCGATATTGTTCGCTGCCAGTCGATCCTGTCGGTGGCGCATTTCACCGGCCACTGCGCCGCCTGCGCCGGGGCGACCCTCAAGACGCTGGGAATGGGCTGCTCCAGCCGCAAGGGCAAGATGCGGCAACACTCGGCCCTTAAACCACACGTCAAGAAGGACAAGTGCGTCCGTTGCGGCGAATGCCACAGCCACTGTCCGGCCGATGCGATCACGCTGGGCGAGGCCCACGCCCAGATTGACCAGGGCAAATGCATCGGTTGTGCCGAATGCGTGGCGGTGTGCCGGTTCGACGCCGTGGAGTACGACTGGAAGCAGGAAAACGAGGTCCTCCAGAAGAGCGTGGCGGAGCATGCCCTGGGGGTGATGAAGGGCAAGCAGGGGCGGGCCGCTTTCTTTAATTTCGTTATGTCTATTACAAAAGATTGTGATTGCTTCGGCAAGGCGGACATGCCTACAATAGTACAGGATCTTGGCATCCTTGCATCGACCGATCCGGTGGCCGTGGACAAGGCGGCGATCGACATGGTAGAGGCCTGCGGCGGCAAGAAACTCGGCCGGCTGATCGGCAACGGCAAACTCGACTGGCGATGGCAGATCGAGCATGCGGTGAAGATCGGCCTGGGCCGTGCCGAATACGAGATCTGTGACGTGTGTTAGGACCGGGAAAGAAACAGGTTAGCAAACAGCATAGAGGTGCGAATTCCTATGTCACTCGGACAAATCATCAGAGACAAGCGTTTGCAGTTGAAGTTGACCCTCGACGAAGTCAGCCGGCGCGTGGGGTTTTCCAAGCCCTACCTGTCCACAATCGAGACGGGCAAGGTGAAGAACCCGCCGAGCGACGAGCTGTTGACCCGGCTTGAACGGGTCATGGGATTCGAATCGGGCATGTTGCTGCATATGGCCCATATCGAGCGGATGCCGTCGGATATCCGGGGCTCCTACGAGTCGAGGGAGGCGGAGAACCAGAAGCTGCGCCAGTATCTCAAGAAGCTCACCCGCAATAAGAAGGGCAAGGGCGCCGGCGAGGTCAACGCCATGCTCGCGAAGACCCGCTTGAGCGTGAAAGAGGGCAAGTCCGGGGTGGCCCCCGGGCGGCTCGTCCCGATCATCAACCGGGTGGCGGCGGGCTATCCCACCGATTTCAACGACCTCGACTATCCCGTCGGCATGGCCGATGACTACGTGCGTTGCCCCGACCTGCACGACCCGAACGCCTTTGCCGTGCGGGTGATCGGCGACTCGATGGAGCCGCGATTCCATCAAGGCGATATCGTCGTCTTCTCGCCGGCGGCCGAGGTCCGCAACGGTGACGACTGCTTCATCCGCTTCACCCAGCCTCACGAGACGACGTTCAAACGGGTCTTCTTCGAGGCGGACAAGAAGATTCGCCTCCAGCCGCGGAACGAGCAGTATTCTCCGACGATCATGGACGGCAAACGCATCGACGGCGTCTATCGCGCCGTCAGCCGCTACGAGAAGCTGTGATCGCCCTGCGTGAGCCTCCAGGTCACTCGATCACCAGCCAGGTGCGGCCCCGTGCCGGAACCTCTACCGGCACCGTGACGTTGTATTGACGGTCGAGCTTGTATGTTCTGGGCTTGGCTTCCTGCCGGCCGATTCTGGCGGTTTTGGTCAGGCCGGTGTAGTAGAGGGGGAGCGTCAGATCGCGGCTGACCGGGTGGTCCAGCGGGTTGCAGATCATGGCCAGGCCCTTGGTCTTCAGGGCCGGATTGACGTGCAGGATGCAGTCGATGTCCCGGCCGTCGGGGCGCCGAACGTGGATGATGTCGGAATCGAGGCTCGGCCGGTACTTCCTGTAGAAATCGACCCAGTTCTTGACGAGCGCTTCTGTTTCCTCCGTATCGTAAAGCCGCGGGCCACGATAGCAGGCCTGGACGCCCGAGCCGAAGTTCTGGGCGAGATGGGCCCCATATGCGTCGAGGTGTTCTGAGAGCGGCTCCAGCGTCGCCGCCGCTCCACCGCCCTGGTATTCGGTCAGAGGCACGAACATCCAGCCCATGCTCGGCGTCTTCCACCAGGTCCCGTCGAAGATATTCTGCCGGCCGAGGATGATCTGACGCTCGCGCGGCAGTGACCAATTGACCTCGCGATAGCCCATGGCCGACTTGGTCGAGCCGCTCAGGAAGTACCAGTCCGGGACGTTCAGGTACACGCCCCTGGCCCGGCACCACTTGTAGAAGTCCGAGATGACCTTCCATTGCTTCCATTGCGAGTCATTCAGCCCGCTGTGACCCGGATGGGATGTGGAGGCGCACACGTCGCCGGGATAGGAGCCATCGTGCTCGATGATATCGATGCCGGTGTGCTCGACGAAGGTCGTGAGCTTGTGGAAGTACTGGCGGCCCCATTCGCTCCCGAGGCAGGGCGAATTGTCGAAGATGGCCCCGCCGGGCTTGCCGGTCTTGGGGTTGATGACATCGTGCTCATCGCTGATTCTGCGGCTGGCCAGGAGCGAATAGCCGCCAAGCTCGATGCCCTTGCTGTGAGCATAATCGACCAGCTCCTTGATCTGGTCCATGTACGCCGGATCGGTGTTCTCCATGTTGAAGCCGCTGCCGAACGTCATGATGACCATTTCGAATCCGACCTCGGCACATTGATCGACGGCGAGCCGGACCGATTTCGGGTCCGCGCGGCGGACGTGCATAAGGATCGGATTCTCCGTGACCCACGGGGCGATCGTGCGGTACATCCGCCGCACGGCTAAGCCCTTGCGCTCCTGCTCGGTGCTGTCGTACACGAGCTCGAAGGTTCGGAACGACTCGAAGGTCTGTCCCGGCTCGATAACGACATCCGGCCCGAGCGGCGGCCTCGATTCCAGCAGCACGGGCGTCCTGCGGACGTAGTTGACCTGCGTCGTGTATTGCGGGTCCGGGACCCAATGCGTCGTCACATTGGCCGTTCGTGGGTCATCGCCGTGGAAGGCGTAGTCGCTCTCGACGTGCATATTTGGATACTCCCAACGGTTTGGCTCATTGACCAGCGATTCATGCTCGACGGCAGCCAGAATCTCGCTGGTGAACGTGTTGAGCCTGACCGCCTTGTCACCGCCGTTGTGGACTTCCAGCCACTTGGCGAGCAGGGGGATGCCCCGGTACATCTCGTAGCAGACTCTGACCGCCAACCCGTCGAGCCTGCCCTGCGGCGGCTTGAAACGCAGCTTGAGTGACGCGCCCGGCGCAGGCCACGGCAGATCGGCCGAGTAGCGCTTGCGATTCCAGGGGAATCTCGCCTCGGTCTTGCCCACCTCGTAATCGACAAACTGGAAGGCGTTGGGATCGCTCGTGAAGGAATCGACCCACTCAGGTCGCAGGTACGCGTATTCGGTCTGCCCGACAAGTCCGCCGATGTGGAACCTCCGTCCACCGATCTCGATCATGGCCTCGGGTTTGACGCCCCGCAGGATCGATGCCCCGGTCATCAGGTTGTCAAAGGCCGCCGTGGCAGCGTTCGGGTGCAGACGGAACGTCCGGCGGATCAAGCCGTTGCTCAACCGGATCTCCCGGCCGTCTTCGCTCTTCTCGACCACCGCCGGCGTCTGCACCGGCGTCACCAGCCAGTCCGGCTCACCCGATTGGGCGAACAGCCCTTCTGCCATCAGTAGAACGACGAACGTGACACGGACAAGTAGCTGCTTGCGCATCATGTGACACTCCATCCCAATGGACAATCCTCATCGTGCCGGCAACGGAACGACTCCTTTCGCACGATTATCTGCCCGGTCCCCTTCGACCACAAGCAGAATCAATCCTCGCCAAGCCGGTCCTGCGAAGTCGCGCAGGGTGGACTGTGCCGCCGTTCCCCTGAACGGCGACGGCCACCAATGGTTTCCGAGTGTCGAGCGCAAAAGGGCCGAACGTCAAGTCCTCAGACCTCACGCTTTACACTTGAAACCCTCGACGGACCCTCTCACGGCGTCACTACAAGCAGGGTCTACAGCCTGGCCGATGCCATCTGCCGCTTCCTGTCATTGCGACGAGCGCAGCGACGAAGCAATGTTGGGCTCGGAAGATTGGCTTTGTTTTGCACAACCGGTCGCCAACTCCCCAGAAGCGGGGATTTCGCCGTCCCGGCTCGCAGAAATTGGCTTTGTTTCGCACACCGGCTCATCCGCCGGGGCCGGGCCGGCCTCGCTGGACACTTGACACTTCACACTTGACACTTCTTCCGATTGGCTTTGTTTTGCACAATCGGTCATCGGCGCCTGACAAGCGGGGTTTTCATCGGCCACGCCGCCATCAGCGGGCCCAATCTTGTAGGGTTGGCTGTGCCCACCATCCACCTTTCGTATCAGGCGCCGGTTCTGCAGCTCTTTCATGGTCCTGTACAGGCTGCCCTCAATCCGCCGCTCGTACATCCCCAGCCGGTCCAGCACCTTCTCATTGGAGTAGTCCCTCATGATCGCCCGGCCGACCGCCAGATTCGGGTCGGTCTCCGGATCGCTCGTCAACCGCGCCTCGTCCTCGGGCGTCAGGTCGTCGTAGAAGTCCTCCATCGAGTCTTCGAGATCTCTGGCGAGCAGGTACTCGAAGACCTCGTTCTGGAGCCGTTCCGCCCGTTGGATCCGCCAGGTGAGGCTGACGACCCGTTCGGCGAGCACGGTTTCCATGCGACCGACCGGGGTCAGCTCCCCGAGTATCTCTTGGCGGAGAAGATCGAACTCCTGTGGGTCTTCCCCCGTGATGAGGTTCCGGCGGGCGAGCAGGCCGTGCTTGATGGCGTTCTGGGCCACGACCGCCTTGCCCTGGGTC
>Ga0315274_10007413_pt1 | contig 15880 bp, 11 predicted proteins | sample YL17G02_20_MG_FD_203700 | JGI IMG/M metagenome (GOLD analysis project Ga0315274, IMG submission 203700) | Sediment microbial communities from Yellowstone Lake, YNP, Wyoming, USA - YL17G02_20 | ecosystem: Environmental > Aquatic > Freshwater > Lake > Sediment | place: USA: Wyoming | collected... | reverse complement strand
TCTTTCTGAGCGTGCTGGCTTATCATCTTCTGGTGGCGATCGAGAAGACCCTGCTGGATCAGGAGGTGCATACCTCATGGGCGACGGTGCGGGAGACGCTGAGGACGCATCAGGTCTGCACGGTGGTGCTGCCCGCCGACGGCGGATCGGTACTGCGCATCCGGCGGGCCTCGACCCCCGAGCCCCAGCACGTGGAGCTGTACGAGCTCCTGGGCGTTCCGACGAAGATCATGGCCCCAAGGAAGACATGGTCCGAGGGCGAGGCGCCGCATAGTGACGGAAAAAACGCGTAGACCCTTGTATTACAGCATCTCCTGCACAAGGGTGCGGAAGTTGGGTTGGAGCGAAGCATCTGGACGCGCAAGGAGATTCTTCGCTCCGCTCAGAATGACATCGCTGTGCTCAGAATGACATCCGGCGGGCTTCGATTCTGCGAGAACACTGCTCACAGAGCAGTGGCACACGTTCTGGGGCGGAGCGAGGGAGGACTACAAAAGCGTCCCGCGCAACAGCAAGGCCGCGATCGTGAAGTAGATGATGATGCCGGTGACGTCAACCAGCGTCGCCACGAGCGGCGCGGACATCACCGCGGGGTCCAGCCGCAAACGCCGCAGGAGAATCGGCAGCATCGCCCCGGCGAACGTCCCATAGAGAACTACGCCGATCAGCGCGACGGCCACCGTGAACGCGACCATCGCGTAATGCTCGCCGTACAGTTTCAACCGCGTCGGCCAACAAAGGATGCGCACCAGCGCAATGGATCCCAACACGCAACCCAGGGCCAGTCCGGAGGCGAGTTCGCGGACCAGCACCCGCCACCAGTCGAGCAGTCGAACCTCACCCAGTGCCAGTGAACGAATGACCAGGGAGGCGGCCTGGGAGCCGCTATTACCGCCGCTGCTGATGATGAGCGGGATGAACATCGCCAATACCACGGCGCGGGAAAGCTCGTCCTGGAAGTATCCCATGGCCGTCGCCGTCAGCATCTCCCCGATGAAGAGCACAGACAGCCATAGCGCCCGCTTGCGGATCATGGTCAAGAGACCGACGTCGAGATACGGCGCATCGAGGACTTCGACGGCGGCCATCTTTTGGATGTCCTCGGTGACCTCCTCCTCGGCCACGTCCAGCACGTCGTCCACCGTGATCATGCCGACGAGCACGCCGTTGGAATCGACCACCGGCAACGCCACGCGGTCGAGATCGCGGAAGGATTTGACCGCTTCTTCCTGGTCCTGGTCGGCGCGAAGGGCGAAGAACTGGCGGTCCATCTTCTCCGACAAGGCGACGGCCGGATCAAACAGTACCAGCTCGCGCAGGCGGATGTCGTCGATCAGCAGACCTCGCGCGTCGACGACATAGATGACATTGAGCGTCTCCTTGTCGCGTCCCACGCGGCGGACGTGCTCCATGACCTGAGCGACGGTCCATTCGGGAAAGACGGCCACATAGTCGGGGGTCATCCGCCGACCGACGGACTTCGGCGGGTACCCAAGCAGGTCGGTGGCGATGCGGCGTTCTTCCGGGGAGAGCAACTCCAAGAGCCGCTTGGTCGCCGCCGCGGGGAGTTCTTCGAGGAGCGCCGTTCGGTCGTCGGGCGCCATCTCGTTGAGGACCGCCGCTACCTGCTCGGTCCCCAGGCTTTTCAGCAGCGATTCCTGGACCTCGAAGGGACAATACTCGAACACGTCGGCCGCGAAGCCGCGCGGGAGCACGCGGAACACCACCGCGACGTGTTCCGGCGACATGTCGCTGAAAATCTCCGCGACGGTCGGCGGAGTCAGGGCCATAAGCGATGCGCGCACGGCCGCGAACTCGCGGCTCTCGATCATGTTGACGATGTCAGGTCCGACGAGCTTGCCGAACATGAACAAACCTCACCACGCGACGGATCTCGCCCGGTTTGGGCATACCACCCAACGCCAACAGGCAAACCGTGCCCTTTACCCGCGGATCAGGCGACAGGCAACCTGAAGATGCGACGCGCGGCCAATGGCGAACGGGTTGCGACAGAGGGACTTCTCGATCTTGGCCCAGGTCCGCCGCGCTTCGGACGTCTCCAACAGGTGACGGTGATGTCGCATGGGTAGAACCGTCTTGCCGACCATCTCCACGACCTCAAAGCCGGCGGTCTCCAACAGCGCCCGAAGGTCGTCCGGTCCGAACGTGGTGATCGGAAACCGTTCGTCGGCGTCCTTGGTCAGCCAGTTCGTCTGCCCGTCGCGCAGGAACCGGGCCAGGGATTGCGGGTCACCGAGGGTGAGGTAATGGTCGATGGCGGCCAGTCGGTTGTCGAACGTCGCCACCAGCAGGCCGTCGTCAGCCAGCACCCGCCGAATCTGCTTGAGAGCCAGCGCCGGCGACCGCGTGCATCCTACGGGATCGCCCAAGGCAATCGCCAGCGGCGCTCCTCCCGCGGGCAGGGCGGATAGATCGCACAGATCGGCCTGGACGAACCGTGTTCGGTCGCTGCCTCCCATCCGTTCGATCTTCAATCGCGCCTGGTCGAGCATCTTCGTGGAGATGTCCACGCAGGTAACGGCATAGCCGCTCTTGCGGAGCTTGCAGGCCCAGGTACCCGTTCCGCAGCCCAGATCCAGCACCCCGACGCTCAGGTCGCGCGGCAGGTAGGGTTTGAGATAGTCCCACGTCAGGGAGTTGTGCCACTGCCAATAGGCGTCGTCATACGAGTCGTCGTAGCAACCGGACACACGGTCGTGATAGCGCTGCACTGCGGACCGTTTCGATCGAGACATCCGGCGCCATTGTAGTGCCCGCCTTCCATCGCGTCGCCCGCAATCAGAACCGCGACAGATATGGAGACTGACGCACGATTGGTGCACAATCTTGGAGACGATGGGACAGAATCGCCGGCTTTTGCCGTGGCGCAGCGATCGCTGGCCGATGAGGATCCGCGGACATCGTGACCAGCTTACGCGTTTCCCCGCGGGAACTCCCTGAATACGCGGGATCCAGCCTGCTGGGTGGCCGGAGGACCGCACCGATGATGCGTCAGTCTCCAGATATGGAGCGGTATTTGAACAGAACCGCGATCCCGGCGCGCCGGGAGAGCGGTCAACTTCGCCCCGGTGTTGACGGAATGTCACAGCCATGCGACGATAGGATCAGAGAAGAGATACCGTAAACATTCAGCGGTGCTGGAGTAGTCCATGATCAAGGCCGTCGATCTTCGCAAGGGTAAGACCGTCCTCCACGATGGCGAGCTGTGCATCGTCCAATACGCCCAGCACGTGGCCAAGGGTAACAAGCGCAGCTACATGCAGACCAAACTCAAGAACTTCAAGTCCGGCATCATCAGCGACGTACGTTTCAGCGTCGATGATCGGCTGGAAGTTCCCTACGTCGAGCAGAAGCAGTATGAGTACCTCTACAAGGACGGCGACAAGTTCGTGGTCATGGACCTCGAATCCTTCGACCAGCTATCGGTGAGCGCGGAGGTGGTCGGCGACGCGGCCCAGTGGCTGCGACCGAACGAGAAAATCACCGTCGAGATCTTCAACGGCCTGATGGTCTCCTTCGTTCTGCCCAACACCGTCGAGCTGGAGGTGACCGACGCCCCGCCGGTGGTGAGGGGTGCGACGGCCACGAATCAGATGAAAGAGGCCATCGTCGAGACCGGGGCCAAGGTCCGCGTCCCCCCCTTCATCGACATCGGCAACCGCATCTGCATCGACACCCGCACCGGCGAGTACCTCGAACGCGCGAAGTAGAGCGTGCCAAGTCGTCTACAGCGGCGCGCCCGGTTCGACGACGGGCTGAGCGGGCGGGCGGGGTGCGCGAGCGGACTCGTCTGGAACTTCGACCGCGCGAGCGCCGCGGTAGGTCGTGCTTCGCCAAGTCGTTGTGGTCGCGCCGAGGACTTTGAACAGAGCGTTCACCAGCATGGCCACCATGATGGTCGCACCGAGGACATAGGTCGCCGACCACACCCGCTGGGTCCCCACGACCGAATAAAACCGAGCGAGGACGTACTGCTCGAGCACGATCACGACTCCCCATGCGGCCAGGGCCGTGGCCCACGGAGCGGCGTTACCCGCGCTGCTTGAAATAAGCCCAATCACGGCGACGAAGAGACTCGCCCAAGGAACGAGGCCCAGCAGAATGATGAGCGAGGCCGCCGTCGCCACACGGATCGGCGAACCGAGCGCCCCGGCGAAAATGCGGCTCCATCCCCGCCAGGCTTGTCGGAGGGTCGGGTACATCCGCGTCTGGTAAAGCCCATGATTCTCAACAACACGTAATCGCATCCCCGCGGTCTTGGCGAGGCGGGCCAGTTCAATGTCTTCGTTCAAGCGGTTTCGCACGTGTTCGTGGCCGCCGATCGCGTCGTAGCAGGGGCGGGACATCAACATGAACGCCCCGTTGGCGTACGCGGTGGGCGTATCGGGATTGTTCACGCGGTCCGGCATGAACCAAAATGCCATCACCAGGGAACAGACGGGTTGAATGATCCGCTCCCACGCCGTCCGGGTTTCGAGCATGGGGATCATGGTCAGGAAGTCCGTTCGTTGCGTCAGCGCCTCGCACATGGCGATCGAAAGGGTATGACGCGAGAGTTGGCGGCAGTCGGCGTCGGTGAAAAGAAGCCAGTCGCCATCGCTGACCGCCACGCCCTCGCGCATCGCGTGGCTCTTCCCGAACCATCCCTCGGCAAGCTCGCGAACGGTCACGACCCGGAGACGGCTTCCGCCCTGACCCGGTAAACCGGCTTGCCGGTGCAAACGGGACAGGATCGCAGGGGTGCCGTCCCGACTGCGGTCGTCGACGACGATCAATTGAAGATTGGGATAGTCCTGGTCGAGCAGGGTCGTGACGCAAGCCTCAATGTTGTCCTCCTCATCGCGTGCGGCCACCAGAATGGAGATGCGGGGAGCATTCTGCGGCGGGCCTTGGTAGGCGCGGGGCTTGAGGACGCACCGTCGGCGGAGAATGGGAACCAATGACAGGAGCCGGACCAGCCACACCAGCCCGATCCCACCGGCCAGGATAAACCACATCGTAAAAGCGATCGACATCCGCCTAATGCTCCGTCCGGGATGAAAGGATAGGTCGAGGGTGGCATGCCCAAGCCCGGCCCCGCCGGGCGCCGGCAGGGCGGCGCTGCGCTTGGCCATGCCACCCGTCGCTTGTCCTTTGGCAGAGCACGAATTCCGGTGTCCCCGGTTTCGACATCCTCATCCCGGCGCGGTAGCACCGGGGAATCCCGGCTTGCCGGGCGTCCGCGGGCACGGTCTATGGTAGCTGTTCTGCAACAATTTTCCACGGCGATCATGCGAATCGCGCCGCTGTTCCCGGCGGCTGCGGGCCTCATCGTCGGCATCGTAGTGGACGACTCGCTGCGGTTTACCTTTCTTGCCTACCTTTGCACGTTCGTCGCGGGAAGCCTGCCGGCGGCGTGGAAGACCGTCCGGTCAACAATGGGTCCGCTCCTTATCTTCATCGTCGCAGCGAGCGTGGGTGGGGCGCTGCACCTGCAAGCGGCCAGAATAATCCCCGCCTCCAGCATCGAGCGCTACGCCGAACTCGTCGGACGGATCGCCCGCATCCGTGGAACGGTGATCTCCGACCCGCAGGTGTTGGGGGATACGCCGAATCCTTTTGCAAAATGGACGTACCAGGGCGCCCGAACCGCCTTCCTCCTCGAAGCCGAGTCCATCGAGGGCTTGGACGGCGACATCGCCGTCAGCGGCCGGATTCACCTTGCGGTTGGCGAGGCCGTTCTCGATCTGCGCGAAAACGAAACGGTCGAAGTATTCGGCTGGTTGTTCGCACTCTCACCTCCGCAGAATCCGGGCGGGTTCGATTGGAGCGCGTTCCAACGCCGCCAAGGCGTCGTCGCGCGGATGAGTTGCGACCATCGCGCGAACGTCCGCCGGCTCGGCGAGAACCCGGGCGCGGGGCGGCTCATCACGTGGCTTCGGACGACCGTACGCGGACTGCTGACCGACGATCTCGCCACGGGAACCCCGGAGGAAGTCAGCCTGTTGGACGCAATGGTCCTGGGGCACCGGTCGCAGTTCGATCGGCGGCTGAACGAGGTGTTCATCCGCGCCGGCGTGATCCACTTCATCGCCGTCAGCGGGACCAACGTCGTGGTGCTGATGTCGTTGGTGTGGTCCGTCGGGCGGTTGCTGCGTCGGACGAAGCGCCAATGCACGTGGCTGATGGTTCTTTCGATCATCGTCTATGCCCTCGTGGCCGAGGCGCGACCGCCCATCCTCCGCGCCACGATCATGGGATTGCTATTCTGCGGTTCTCTTCTTCTGCGTCGGCCCGCGGCCACTCTCAACTGGACCTCCGCGGCGGCCGTCATCTTGATCCTGTTCGATCCCACAACCATTTTCGACGCCGGGTTTCAACTCTCCTTCGCGGCGGTCTTAGGAGTCGGCTATCTGGCGCCTGCGATGCTCCAAGCGATGATCTCAGGCGGATTATGGTTTGAGCGAGTTGTCCTCGACCGTCCGTACGGGGTCCAAGACCGGGAGCTAGCCCGATACGCCTTATCGCCACACGGCAAGCGGCGTTTGCATCTTTGGAATCGTTCATTGCGCTACGTCCTGTTCGTTCCTACCGTGAGTGTCGGTGCCTGGGTTGCCAGCCTGCCGATCGTCGTAGTGCTTTTTCATCGCGCGCAGCCTTGGGCCCCAGTAAACTCTGCCGTCGTATTCCCCTTGATGTCCGCCGTCATGGTCTTGGGCGTGGTGAAAGTTGCGATCACGGGAGTGTCGCCGTTGTTGGCCTCCGTGCTCGCCGTGATCCTCACCGTGATGGACAGATGGTTGGTTCGTATCGTGGAAGTCCTGGCCGGGTTGCCCGGCGCGAACCTGACCGCCTCCACGTCGCCGTGGTGGGTCGTCACGGCCTACTACGCGTTCCTGGTTGCGTTCGTGACTCGGTTCCCACGCACGCCGGCCTTGAGCGGCGCAGGCATCGAATCTGCCGGGCTTCCCCGCCCACAGCAGCCGTTGCCGGCACCGTGGTGTTCGACGACGTTCGCGATCTTCGCTCTTTCGGTAGCGGGCTGGTGCTGGCCGGAAGGGAAACGCGATCAATTGCGCGTGACCGTGCTGTCCGTCGGACCCGGCTTGGCCACGGTGATTGAACTGCCCGACGGGCAAACCGTCCTTTATGACGCGGGTACGTCGCTGCCGTCCGATGCCGGGCGGACCGTCCTTGCGCCGTTCTTGAGTGAGCGCGGCATCCGTCGTGTGGACCGGGTGTACCTCAGTCACCCCAACGTCGATCATTTCAGCGGGCTGCCGACGGTCCTCGACCAAGTCACGACCGGCGCGGTCATGGTGAACGGGTGTTTCGAGGCCAAGAGCGGCCCGCGTTCGCCGAGCCGGCATCTACTGGACTTGCTGGCCGCGCGCGGACAAAAGGTGGAGGTGCTGGACTCTTCGCGGCCAACGTGGGAGTTCGGCGGTGCAACATTTGAGTTGTTTTCCCCGATCGGCGACTGCGACCTGAGTCTGTCGGACAACGACACCTCGACGGTGCTCCGGCTTTCCTTCGCGGGTCGCTCCGTTCTTCTTCCCGGCGATATCCAGGAGCGCACGCAACGAGGGCTGCTCGATCGCGGCGATTTTCGCGCCGACGTTCTCGTCCTCCCCCACCACGGCAGCGTTCGCAAAAGCACCGCCCAGTTCATCCGCGCCGTGGGGCCGAGCGCGGCCATCCGCTCCAGTGGCGAACGCATGGACCAAACTCGCAGCGGCCTCAACGCCCTCGTGGGGGACATCCCGCTTTACAACACCGCCGACGTTGGGGCCGTCGAAGTCGTTTTGGACGATGCCGGCGTACGGGTCTCCGCGTTGCGTGCCCGTCGTCCAGCGGATATAGTCCCGCAGCGCTGAATCCGAACCCCAAGCGCCAGCGCGGGGTCTTGGCCCGTCGCTTGCGCTCCGGGTTCGGATGGCGGTGTCGGTCGGAGTTAAGATACATGATCGTCGGCGTACCCAAAGAGACGAAGACGCACGAGTACCGGGTGAGCATGACGGCCGTGGGCGTAGACGAACTCGTCCGCCGCGGACATCGCGTGCTCGTGGAATCCGACGCCGGGTTCGGCTCAGGCATCAGCAACGACGAATACGCCGCCGTCGGGGGCCAGATCGTCGATACGGCCAAAGAAGTCTTCGCCAAGGCCGACATGATCGTGAAGGTCAAAGAGCCTTCGGCCCCAGAGCGAGCGATGATGCGCGAGGGGCAGGTGATGTTCACCTACTTCCACTTCGCGGCCGATCGGGCGCTCACCGAGGGGGTGCTGAAAACCGGAGCCGTCGCCATCGCCTATGAGACCATCTTCGATTCGCATGGCCGGTTGCCCTTGCTCACGCCGATGAGCGAAGTCGCGGGGAAGATGAGCATCCAGGAAGGGGCCAAGTACCTCGAGCGGCCGATGATGGGCCGCGGCATTCTCCTGGGCGGTGTGCCCGGCGTCGAACCCGCTCAGGTCCTCATCATTGGCGGCGGCGTGGTGGGAACCAACGCTGCCAAGGTCGCCGCGGGACTGGGCGCCAGCGTCGCCATCATGGACGTCAACATCGACCGTCTGCGTTATCTCGACGACGTGATGCCCGCCAACGTCCGTACCCTGTATAGCGACCGGCTTACGCTTCAGAAGTACCTGACCACGGCGGACCTGGTGATCGGGGCGGTGTTGATCCCAGGGGCACGCTGCCCCATTCTCGTAACCCGGGCGATGCTTCCGACGATGCAGCCGGGGGCGGTGATCGTCGACGTCGGCGTCGATCAAGGCGGCTGCTGCGAGACCATCCGCCCCACCACGCACGACGATCCGACCTACATCGTCGATCACATCGTGCACTACGGGGTGGCCAACATGCCTGGGGCCGTGGGACGAACGTCTACCTTCGCTCTGACGAACGCGACCCTGCCGTACGCGATTGCGCTCGCGGACTTGGGTTACCGGCGGGCCTGTAAGGAGAATCCGGGACTGGCCGGGGGCATCAACACCGAACGCGGCAAGCTGACGAACAAGGCCGTCGCCGACGCCTTCGGCTGGGAGTTCGCGCCGTCGTCGGCGGCGTGAGAAAACGCCGAAACGCGGAAACGCAGAAACCGAGTTCGGTCCAACGATGAAGAACACGCTTATCGTTATCCTGACCCTGGCCGTCCTCTTGGTGGGATACTACGCGGCCACCACGTTGCGGCTCCCGATGGAGGGTCTGGAGGGGAAGACGGAAAAGGTCATCCGCTCCGACCTGACCATCCCCATCAACGCCACCGGCGAAGTCAGACCGGCGTTGCGGGTCGAGGTGAAGTCCGAGGCCAGCGGGGAGGTGATCGAGATCGCCAAACGCGCCGGCGACCGGGTCCGCGCCCGTGAGCTGTTGATCCGTCTGCAACCGGATGACGAGCAGCGGAGCGTCGATCGTTCCACTCAAGAGTTGCAGATCGCCGAGGCCCGACTCAACACCGCGAAGATCAACCTGGAGCTGGCCCGGGGCTCCGACCTGCTCAATGCCAAAGCTCAGGTCGCTCAACTCGAACCGTACGTGACCCTGGCCAAATTCCGTAAGGAAAAACTCGAACGGCTCCCCGACGACCAGAAGAACGACGAGGAGGTCATTCTGCGGGACACGGACTATCTGCGACAGGTCGCGCAGCTCGACGCGGCTAAGGCCGGTCTGGAAAGGGCCAAGCTCGCCATCCCTCGCTCGGAATATGAACTGAAACAGGCGGAAGCGTCGCATGAGACCGCCAAGGCCAATCTCGGCGACGCTCAAAAACGGCTCACCAAGACTACCATCCTCGCCCCGATCGACGGCGTCGTCGCGGATGTCAAAATCCAAATCGGTGAAGTCATCCAAGGCGGCAAGACGACGTTGACCGGCGGGACAGTGCTGGCCGTCTTGCTCGATGTCGACAAAACGCTCGTTCGCGCGGAGGTGGACGAATCGGACATCGGTCGGGTCCTGGCCATCGCCCCGCCTTGGGCGCAACCCGGTCACGACAACTCGGTCCGGCTTCCGGACAACCCCGCTGAGGCCGCCAAGACGATGCAATTCCTCCCGCGGATCACGGTCGAGTCTTTCCGCGACGAGGAGTTCCAGGGACTGATCGAGCGCATCTACCCCGAATCCAAGACCATGAGCGGCGTAGTGACGTACCTCGTCGACGTCGTGGTCACGAGTGAGAACAGGACACGATTGTTGTCGGGAATGCGGGCCGAGGTCCGGTTTACCTCCGAGCACGTCGAGAACGTCCTGCTCTGCCCGAACGAGGCCATCCGCGAAGGTTCGAGCGGACGGCTCGGCGTCTACATCCCGAAAGCGGGGGCGCCTCCGGCCGAGCGCGAGACCGAGTTCCTGCCCTGCAAGTTCGGGCTGGACAACGGCAACTACTCCGAGGTGCGTGAGGGTCTGACCGAAGGGGCGGTCGTCTACACCAAGCTGCCCTCCAAGCGGGAGGAGAAGGACAAGGCTCAGAAGAAGGGGCGAAAGTCCTGAGCCGCGACGAAGTTCGAAGTTCAAAGTTCGAAGAAGAACGGAACGTCCTGCGCGCCGCGATGGGCCTTACTTTCTTTGAACTTTGAACCCTTCGAGGCTCAGGACAAGCTTTGAACTTCCAGGCTTGCACCCATGATCGAGGCCGCCCAACTACGCAAAGAGTACCGCATGGGCGACTCGGTCGTGCACGCCCTGGACGGGGTGGATTTGCACGTTGCCGCCGGCGAGTTCGTCAGCATCACCGGCGCCTCCGGCAGCGGCAAGAGCACCCTCATGCACATCTTCGGCTGCCTCGACCGCCCGACCTCGGGGACCCTGCGCGTCGCCGGTGAGATGGTCAGCGTGCTCAACGACAAACATCTCGCCGAGATTCGCAATCAGCGCATCGGGTTCGTGTTTCAGACGTTCAACCTCATCAACCGGACGACGGCCTTGGACAACGTCGTGGTCCCGTTGATCTACACGCGGCGCTCGTTCGCCAAAAAGGCCGCCCGCGAAGCGCTCGAACGGGTCGGTCTGGGCAAGCGGGCGAGACACCGGCCCAGCGAAATGTCCGGCGGAGAGTGTCAACGCGTCGCCATCGCTCGGGCCATCGTGAACAAGCCGAGGCTCATCCTCGCCGATGAGCCGACCGGAAACCTCGACACCCGCACCGGCGAGCAGATCATGCACATCTTCCATGATTTGCACGCCGAGGGGATCACCATCGTTCTGGTGACGCACGAAACGGACGTCGCCGTACAGGCCGAGCGCATGATCCACATGAAGGACGGCAAGATCGTCGAGGACACCGCGGTGGACGATCGCCGTCGCGAGCAAATCCTCACCCAGACCCACGATGCCCACACCAAGGCGTTCCGGCAGAAGGCGATCGCCAGAGCGGTCGTCCCCGCAAACGCGCGGATCGCGGACGCGGACCCGGTTCGGGATTGAGCCATGTTCCACATCCAGATTCTTCTTATGTCCTTTCGCGGATTGCGGCAGAACCTCCTGCGCTCCTTGCTCGCCACGCTGGGCGTGATCATCGGCGTCGGGGCCGTCGTGTCCGCGGTCTCCATCCTCGAAGGCGCTCAACGCGACATCCTCGACCGGTTTGAGTCGCTGGGGGCCGACCAAATCTTGATCTTCAACGGCGTGGACCGGCACGGCAGCCGGCGCACGCAAATGAACTCCCTGCTGCCCGAAGACTCCGATCGGATCGAGGAGGACAACCGGGACATCGTTCTGGCCACGTCGCCGCAATACGCGGGGGCCGCCCAGGTCAAGTACTTTGAGAAGAACGCCTACGTCAACCTCCTCGGCGGACGTGAGGCCTATCCCCTGATCAACAACTACCAAGTGCTGCACGGGCGGTTCATCACCCGTGAGGATGTCCGCGGCGACGCCATGGTCTGCGTCCTGGGGTACAAGGTCGCCGAGGACCTGTTCGGCGCCCTCCCGCCCGTCGGCAAGACGGTCAAGATCAACGGCAAAAGTTTCATCATCGTCGGGGTCATGGAAGAAAAAGGGGCCCTGGGTTTCGTGGAGGTTGACAATCAGGTGGTGATCCCCGTGACCACGGCCATGGGCCGCATGTTCGGGCAGCGCTATCTGACGATGCTCGTCGTTCAATGCACGAGCGCCGATCGCGTTCCCGTTTGCATCGAGCGGGTCAAGAAATCCCTCCGCGCCGGCCACCAGATCAACGCCGGGCAGGACGACGACTTCACCATCTTCACCCAGGACCAGTTCAAGCAGCAGTTGGGACAGGTGGCCCTCATCTTCGGCGTGGTCTTGTACAGCATCGCGGGCATCTCCATCGTCGTCGGGGCCATCGGGATCATGAACATCATGCTGGTCTCCGTCACCGAGCGGACACGGGAGATCGGCGTGCGGATCGCGGTCGGCGCGCGGCGCTTCGACATCCTCAAACAATTCCTGGCCGAAGCGAGCATCATCAGTATGTTCGGCGGTAGCCTGGGAATCGTCTGCGGTTGGGCGATCGCCAACTTCCTGAGCGAATTCACCCAGGTCATCGAGGTGTACACCCCGCCGATCATCATCGCCTTGGCCCTGTTGATGGCCGTCATGGTGGGCATCGTCAGCGGCATCTACCCGGCCATCCGCGCCGCCCGGCTCGATCCCGTCCAAGCGCTACGGTACGAGTGACCGTCCGACGGTGATGCCGATGTTGAGCGGGTCCATGAGGTGTTGGAGCACCTCGGGCGCCGTCTTAACCGTCGTCACCAGTCCGTTGAGCGTCAATCGGCTGCCGAGAATCTTCAACGAGTCACCGAAGCCGCTGGGCATGGTCATCGACGCGGGCAGACCTTACGACGTGCTCACCCACGCCCTGCGTCGCGCCAGCGTACCCGTTTTACCGGCCTGCGACCAGGCGATCCGCTCGCTTGGCCGCTACTTATGCCATCGCAGCGAGGAAATTACGAATTACGAATTACAAGTTACGAAACCCGGGCTTGCAGCGATCCCAAATTGATCTCGCCGGTGGTCCTCCCTTTTCGTAATTCGTAATTCGTAATTCCGTTTCGGTTCTGGCATAATGCGTCCGCGGAAAGGAACGGACCATGCCCAGGACGAAGAAACGAGGCCCCGTGCGTCCCAAGCGCAAGACGCCCCGGCGGGCTGCGCGGAAGGCGGCACCGTTCAAGCCCAGCGTCGAACCTCTTCCGGTCCCCGCCCTGCGTTGGCGATGCGACCCGAAGACGCTCCCCTTCGATTCCACCGCCGACATCGAGCCCATCACCGGCGTCATCGGGCAGGACTCCGCCGTCGACGCTCTCAAGTTCGGCTTAGAGACCAACGCCCCGGGGCAGAACGTTTTCGTCCGCGGAATCACCGGCACCGGCCGCATGACCTTGATCCGCCGGATGCTGGAACAGACTCGCCTCGCCTGTCCGGCTGTGCGGGATCGCTGCTACGTGCACAACTTCGCCCAGCCGGATCGGCCGCGGCTGCTGACCCTCTATCGCGGCCAAGGCAAACCCTTCCAGCATCGGATGGACGAACTCGCCGACTTCATCCGCGACGACCTGAAAACCGCCCTCTCCTCCCAGGCCATGGTCGCCAAGCGAACGACGCTCGATCTGGAGTTGCAAAAGCGGATCGAGAAGACCGTCGAGCCGTTTGAGAAGGCGTTGGCAGAGGCCGGCCTCGCTCTCGTCAGCTTCCAAGTCGGAACCATCGTCCAGTCGGCACTCGTCCCACGCATCGACGGCAAAGCCGTCGCGCCCGAAGAGTACGAACAGATGCGGGCCGCGGGTACGGTCACCGATGAGCAGTACGCCCACTTCCGCGAAACCCACGACGCCTTCCAGCCTCGGCTTCAGGAGATCACCGCACGGGTCAACGAACTCAAGAGCAGCCACGGTGAGGCCGTCAGCGATCTGTGGAAAAGCGACGTGCGGACGATCCTGACGCCGATGGCCGACGCGATCGCACGCGAGTTCCCCGGCCCGCACGTTCGCCGCTTCCTCGACGAGGTCATCGACGATGTCGTGAACCGCCGCCGTCGGGCGCTTGAAAAGGAGAGCGATTTTACGCGCGTGTATCGCGTCAACGTCATCCTCTCCCACGAGGACGACGCCTCCTCCGCGATCATCGTCGAGAACACGCCCACGATGAGCAACCTGCTCGGCACCATCGACCACACCTTCGCACGCGGCGAGGTCCCGCACTCCGACCACCTGATGATCCGCGCCGGGTCGCTCCTCCGCGCGGACAGCGGCTACCTGATCCTGGAGGCCCGTGATGTCCTCCGCGAGCCCGGCGCCTGGCACGTTCTTTTGCGAACGCTGCGGACGGGGCGATTGGAGATCGTTCCGCCGGAGCTGGTCTTCCCCTGGGCCGCGCCGTCGCTCAAGCCCGAGCCGATCGATGTGAACGTCAAGGTCGTTCTGCTCGGCGAGTCGGAGATCTTCTATTTGCTCGACGAATACGACCCGGACTTCCCCGACTTGTTCAAGGTGCTCGCCGACTTCGATCGCATGGTTCCGCACGACGAGCACGGCGTGAGCCAGTATGCCGGCGTGCTCGCCCGCATTGCCAAGGAGGAGAATCTGCTTCCGTTCGATCGCACCGCCGTCGCCGCCCTGATTGAGCACGGGGCCCGGATCGCCGCCGACAAGGGGAAGCTGACGACCCGCTTCGGTCGCCTGGCCGATATCGCCCGCGAAGCCGCCTTCATCTGCGGAAAGAACGGGACACAGCGCGTCACCGCCGACGAAGTGCGAGAGGCTGTCCGCCGCACCAAAAAACGCGCCGACCTGCCCTCCCGCCGGTTCCGCGAAATGCTCGCCGAGGGTACCATCCGCGTGGAGACGTCCGGCGCCGTCGTCGGCCAGATCAACGGCCTCGCCGTCATTGCCGCCGGACCGCTCACCTATGGATTCCCCGCCCGCATCACCGCCACCATCGGCCCCGGGACCGCCGGGGTCATCAACATCGAACGTGAGGCCGCCCTGAGCGGAGCCATCCACACCAAAGGGTTCTACATTCTCGGCGGATTGCTGCGCCATCTGCTCCGCACCAACCACCCGCTCGCCTTCGACGCCTCGGTCGCGTTTGAGCAAAGCTACGGCGGCATCGACGGGGACTCGGCCTCGGGGGCCGAAATCTGCTGCTTGCTCAGCGCCCTGACGGAGATTCCCCTTCGGCAGGATCTGGCCATGACCGGCGCCATCGACCAGGTCGGCCATATCCTCGCCATCGGCGCCGTCAATGAAAAGATCGAGGGCTTCTTTGACACGTGTCGAGACTTAGGCTTGACGGAAACCCAAGGCGTCATCATCCCCCGCGCCAATGCCGGCGACCTGATGCTCCGCGAGGACGTCGTCGAGGCCTGCGCCGCCCGACGATTTCGCGTGTACGCCGTGGACACGGTCCAGGAGGCCCTGGAGTGCTTGACCTTAGTGCCCGCAGGAGAGCGCAACGCCGACGGTTGGTATCCCGAGGGCACGGTTCTGGGTTCCGCCGTCGTCCGAGCTTGGCAATACTGGGTCAAAGCCTCGCAAAGCGCGGATGTCGTTCACCGCCGACGGGAAAAGGAGGACGAAGTTCGCCTGGCTGCGAGACGACGTGCACGCCGCCGTGCCCGCAAGGCCCGATGAGCTATGTTGTTAGCCATCAAATATATATACGATAATCAGCAATCAGAAACGACGTCAATGAATGCCGCCATATTCTATTGAGAATATTTTCAAGCACCCTGAGACTAAGGTGAGCGCCCAGCAGAACCGTTGTTGACGAGGGCCTTATCCTGGCGTGCGTGTTGATTGCGTGATGACTCGCGACCAGGAGGTTCGGCATGTCTCGTTCATCGGATCCCACCAAGCCCGCTGTGGGGCGCTCAAAATGACGCCCTCTGGAGCCAATGCGCAGAGATCCATGTG
>Ga0315274_10007411_pt1 | contig 15882 bp, 8 predicted proteins | sample YL17G02_20_MG_FD_203700 | JGI IMG/M metagenome (GOLD analysis project Ga0315274, IMG submission 203700) | Sediment microbial communities from Yellowstone Lake, YNP, Wyoming, USA - YL17G02_20 | ecosystem: Environmental > Aquatic > Freshwater > Lake > Sediment | place: USA: Wyoming | collected... | reverse complement strand
ATAAGTCCGATAGCGCAATAGTACCGTGAGGGAAAGTTGAAAAGCACTCGTGATAGAGTGTGAAAAGAGCTTGAAACCTAATAAATACAAGGAAGCTACGCCGATGAGGTGTAGCGTATGTTTTGAAAAACAGGCCAAGGAGTAACGTTAAATGGCGAGGCTAATCGTAAGAGAAGCCAAAGCGAAAGCGATTGTCCTTATCGCAAGAAATGGACGACCTATTAATGTGGGTTTTAGTCATTTGGCGTTAACCCGAATCCGAGCGATCTAACCCTGAGTAAGATGAAGTCTTCCTAACGGAAGATGGAGGTCTGAACAAGTGTTATGGACATGTACTTTGATAACTCGGGGCTAGGGGCAAAAAACCAATCTAGCTCGGCAATGGCTGGTTCCTGCGGAAATATACCTCAGTATAGTCTTGTTTGATTTTATCAGCGATGTAAAGGTACGGATTTGACATGCAGATCCTAACGGGTACGGTGTCTTTTCCAACTCTGAAGTTGTTGATACTGGAGAACAGGAAACAGAGTTAGTGGGTAAGCTACTATTTCGAGACCCGAACAAGGGAGATTGTGGTTAAGATCCCTAAATGCTCATTAAATGCGAAACAAGAGAGTTCTAAACCTGAGACAGCGAGGAGGTAGGCTCAGAAGCAGCCATCCTTCAAAGAAAGCGTAACAGCTCACTCGTCGAGGTTTAGAGCCTCGCAAATGGACGGGGCTAAATGAGCTATCGAGACCACAATGCTTCTCATTTGAGAAGTCAGGTACGCAGGCATTGCTTTCAAGCAGAAGTATCTCTGAGAAGAGGTATGGATTGAAAGCGAAAGAGAATCTTGGTGTAAGTAGGATCTGAGTTTCATGAAAACTGAAACCGTCGAAAGAGCAAGGGTTTCTTGGCACTATCGTTTAACCAAGAGTTAGTCGGTCCTAAATCATACCTTAACTGAGTATGATGAAAGGGAATGCCGTTAATATTCGGCAACTGTCTGATGAATACTAACCGTGACACTTTGGGATAGGCAGAAGTCTGAAAGGATTTTGTGTCAATAAGCTGTGGGAGTGTTGTAATGACGAGAACATGGCGAAATGATGTGACGAAAGTTTGCCGACTCCTGGAGTCAGTGAAAAGCGGGACATTTAAATCAGAGAACCGTACCAAGAACCGGAACAGGTGCTCAAGCTGAGAAGGCTAAGACGTGAAAGGTGAAACCTCTTAAGGGAACTCGGCAATTTAGTCCTGTACCTTCGGAAGAAAGGATGCCCATCTTTGTGTTAAAAGCATTGATGGGTCTCAGTTACTAGGATGGCCCAACTGTTTATCAAAAACGTAGCTAGTTGCAAATCCGAAAGGATGTGTACAACTGGTGAGGCCTGCCCAGCAGTGGTGTTTCAAACCTCTTTTCAAGGAGGCTAAGACCCATTAAACGGCGGGCCTAACTGTGAGGCTCTTAAGGTAGCGTAATTCCTTGTCATCTGAATGGTGACGTGCATGAATGGCTAAATGTGGTTGTCACTGTCCCTAAGAGGAGCCTTCCGAACACTCAATCCCGGTGCAAATGCCGGGGTCACCTAGTGGGAAGCAGAGACCTTATGGACCTTTACTGCAGTCTGTTATTGTGCCTTTATAATTGGTACATAGCGTAAGTAGGAGATATGATATGATTCTTCGGATAAATTGATCGCCAATGTAACACTACTTATCGGTTATCAAGTCGCTTATTTCGTAAGAAAAACAGTGATAGATGGGCAGTTTAGCTGGGGTGGCTCCTGCCGAAAACATATCAGCAGGGCCCAATGGTAAACTCATCCAGGTTGGAAATCTGGAGTAGAGTGCAAAGGCAAATGTTTACCTGATTGTCTCCCCGACAGAAAGGGACACAAATATGAAAGTATGGCTTAGCGAACGTTTGAGGCTTTTTAGTGGGGCCCAAATCTAACAGAAAAGGTACCCTAAGGATAACAGGGTTGTCGCGCCCGATAGTCCATATTGACGGCGCGGTTTGCTACTTCGCTGTCGGCTCTTCCTATCCTGGTTGTGCATAAGCAACCAAGGGTGTCGGAGTTCACGCATTAAAAGGAATCGTTAGCTGGGTTAACAACGTCGCGAGACAGTTGGCATGATATCTGCTAGGTGTGTTGTTGCAAGAATGGAACGAATCTGTAGTACGAGAGGAACCAGATTCGGAGGCCTCTGGTATAGCAGTTCTCAAGTGGGAGGCTGCGCAGCTACGCCTCGTATCGATAAGAGCTGAAAGCATCTAAGCTCGAAGCGATCCGTAAAACGATGCAACGTAGGCCGCCATAAAACATGGCGTTGATAGAGTTGTGGTGTAAGCATAGCAATATGTTCAGCCAGCAACTACTAACAGCTACAAATTTTCCACACTTGCTTTATGCTATCTTGTCTTACTTTTTAAAAAGTAAGACAATTCTTAGTTCATTCATTGATTACTCAGAATGCTCTTCAAGAAAGGTATTTATATAAGAACAACCTATATAATTCAGCAGTAACAACACAAATCCAAGAGACTAAGGATGCAGCGATGACCGCATCCCTTGACAACAGCATAGCACTGAATTCTAATAGTATTAATGGTCCAGTTCTTGAAAATATTATAAAAAAAGATAAACTAAAATATTATCTTTACGTCAAGTGCCCGAATTGCAAGCAGGACACAACAATGGTTTTACATTGCGAGGAGTTTAATGACTACAAAGAGCACATATTTGATTTGTATACCTGCATGAAATGCAAGGATACCTTCGCGTATAATGATACTGAAAAATGGCTTGCGGGGCACAAAGAAACAGTGGTTAGGGTAGCATAACCCTTTTAAAGCTGGAAAGCATATTAATATTAGGGTAAGTAATGGAGCTGATTTTCGGATCCAGTCCTTAATTGGGCAGTTTCCCATCATATGAGAAACGGATTCTGAGGAAGGTCCATCCACCCTTTGGCAATCATTAATATTGCCAGAGAAGTAGCCAACCTCACGAGAGGCATGTCGAAAGGCATGGCAATTTCACAGAAACGACACAGCTTTCCAGCATTGTGATGTCGGGGCAAGAATGATTGCCTGCAGTAATGCAGTGCAAATGTCTTGTGAAGCGGCAGAAATTTGGAAAGAATTGATGAAACGGGAAACCTGGCTGGTGCAACTCGCAAGAGGCTTAGTAGGATATCAGCACATCCACTTCAGAAATGATGGATGACAAAAGGTGGCCTAACCTTACTTACCCTATTTCTTTTCACCGTTTCCGTTGCCATTGCCGTTTTTCTGGAATTCTTTGTCGTCGATATAAATCCCAAGCTTCTTTGTCTCATCGTTTAGGGGCCATTCCACACCCAATATGGAAGCCATTTTTTGTGTAAGTCTTGCAGGGTTATACAAATAGAAATCATATTCAAACTGTTTTACTTCCTGGGCCTCAAATCTGTATTTTGCTAAATCAAACTGCTCATAATATTTTTTAATAATCCCTTCAACTGTCTTTGGAAACCCGGATTTTCTTTTTGAGATGTCATATCCTTCCTTATAATAGCAAATTTTCCCAGCGCTTGGATTTAATTTTTCCAGAACATTCCTCAGAGCGAGGATTGGATGAGTATTGTTTCCGCAGGTGCATATCCTGAATGACATAAAATTAGGATTTGTTTCGGGAGTTATATGAAAGTCTGCAGAACTTTCTGTCAGGGCATAAATTCCCGAAGCAGAATGCATTATTTCGGGAGGGCAGCCCAGAAGATAAATATGAAGGGCCTTTTCAACAGGATTAAAAGGATTTTTTTCGTCAATTTTGATATCATAAGGGAGTAATATCTTTTTTTCTATGTGCGCATTGCTTTTTTCAATCGCGACTGAAAAAATCTCATCAAGATTTTTTATTTTATTCTCATCCACCATTTAATTTTCCTCCAGAATTAGACATTTCAGACTAGAATTATTCTCTCTTAGTGTGAAAATCTCACAGTTTGATGAGATTTTTTTGTGCATCTAATTATATATCCTTAAATTTTACTAAAATAAAAATGTAAAACTTATATTTAAATTTTTCTAGAATTTTTTGCAATTGAAAAATTTAAACTTTTAATTCTCGTCGAGAACTTTTTTCCAGTTTTTCTGAACTTTTTTAAATTTATTTAATTGTTGTGAATTCTTTTTTGTCAAATCTTATTATATGCTGCACAAATTCCTCAATTTTTGACTCATGGCTGACTAAAATCAGCTGCTTGACTTTCAATTCACTAAGGACCTGCCGCATTTTATCAAGCTGCTCGGAGGAAAATCCGTCAGTCGGCTCGTCCAATATAATTAAATCACGGGTTTTGATATGGGACATTAAACTATTTATCACTTGATTAAGCGCAAGGCGATAGGCAAGCGCAGCTGCTGTCCTTTCCCCGCCTGAAAGATATTCATAATCAATCTGATAGCCGCTTTGCTCGATTATCGGCGTGAAATCGCTGTCAAGTCTTGCATTCAAATCATTGGCCAGCATTGAAAACCATTTTTCAAATAATTTTGAGAAGTCCTGCTGCACCCTGTTCATTATATTTTTTTCAATGAGCATCACCAAAGGGATAAATTGGTCTGAAAGCCAGTCCCTTATCTTGTTGATATACAAAACTTTCTCTCTTTCAATCTCTTTTTCATTGATCTCATCCTCCATTTCAGCAATTGTGTCAGAATGGCCTTTCAATTCCTGTTCAAGCTCTGCTTTCCTGATTTCTGTAGCTCTTTCTTTTCCTCTCTCCTCTTCAAGACTCCTTCTGGAATTTTTGTAATCCTCTTCCAAATCTTTCCATGACTCTAATTTTTCATTGAAAATCTTTTCTTTTTCAGACAAATCATTAATTTCCATATTGATTTTCTTGGCATAATCTGAAAGTTTTTGTCTTCTTGATTTTTTCTCCTCAAAATTTCTTATTTTGAAAGAAAATAATGAACTCTCTTTCTCTTTTTTGGTCAGTTCTCTCAATTTCTCCTTTAGTGAATACAATTTTTTCTCTATTTCCTCTTTATTTTTCTCCTCGGCATTAAGGTTTTCAATCACAGTCTTGAGCTCGGAATTTGTCCTGTCTTCAATCTCTTTTTTGTAATCCGCGCTTACAGTCTGCTTGCAGGTAGGGCATGTGTTCAGCTTCAGTATATCTGCATTAACTTTTTCTCTATGCTGTCTGTTGAATTCCAGAGATGCTATCTTTCTTTCAATCATAATCTGGCTTCGCTTCAATTCATCCTGCTCTTTTTCGATTGACTGCATCTCTGAACTTATTTCCTTTAAAGAATTCTCCAGATTTTCGACGTCTATCTTTTCCTTTTTGAACTCTTCATCCACTCTGGCCAGATATTCCTCAATTATTGCAATCTCTTCATCATTTATTTTGATAGAATTTCTCTTTTCACGCAGCTCAACTCTGATTGAGGCAATCTCCGTCTTGGTCTTGTTGAGCTCTCTCAGCTTTTCCTCAGTCTCCTCAACACTTTTTTTCTTTTCTTCAACTATTTTTTTCAGTCTCAGCACTTCAGGCATTAATTTTTCAATCTCACCCCTTGTTTTTTCCTTGTTTTTCTTCTTGTTTTCAAGCTCTTTCTTTTTTGAATCCAAGTTTGATATAAATCCTTCCTTGCTTTTTGATATTTCCCTTAATTTCTTGTCGGCAATCTCAGTGTTTGTAATTATCTTTTTGTAATTGTCAACTCCGAATACTCTTCTTAATGTATTGAGCCTGTCTTCTTTGTCCTCCATCAGGATATGTTTCATTTCTTCCTGAGGGGTGTACACTGTATAACGGTAGAGAATAGGGTTTTTTGTGAGGAATTCAGCAGGATAATTTAAAAGTTTGAGGATTAAATCTTTCATCTCGCTTGTCGATAATTCTTTTTTGGAGTTATTTATTGTCACAGAGCCGTATTCCTGGGTAATGCTTGATTTGTGTCTTTTGATTGCCCTTTCAATCATTATTTTATTGTTGTCCAGCTCAAGCTCAAGCCTAACTTTGCCCTCATTTTTTCCGTTTCGAAGTAGCGCACTTCCCAAAAGGCCTTTTTGCAGCCCGAAAAGCGCAAATTCCAGTGCAAGAAGCACAGTGCTCTTGCCGGAGCCGATATTTCCTGAAAGAAGCACAGCTCCATCCGGAAATTTGATCTCCTGCTCTTCATAGCTTCTTATATTCTGCAGATAAATGCTGTTCAGTTTCATTTTTTATATTTTATTTCAACCTTTTCTCCAAATTTTTCTATGAATTTGCTTTTGTCTTTGCCCTCTAAAGCATAGATTATTATTTTATCATAGCTTTTTCCCTTTTTCATCAATATTTCATCAGAATTTGTGTTAGTTATACTACTATTTATTACTTTAACAGGAGAAAACAAATGAAAATTATATTCTCCAAATTCTTTTTCTAATTTTTCTCTTATTTCCTCAGAAATCCTGAATGCAGCTTTTAATCCTTTAGAGGTTGTATGTCTTATTCCGTCTCTGAATTCGTAATGTATTTTTCTTTCATCAAGTTCTTTTGAAAGCCTGGTCCCGAATCCATAGATTAAATCTATCTTGCTTGAATTCTGTTCTGCAAAATTTTTTATTTCATCCAAAACTTCTTTTCTTTCAATCAAATCGCCAGATACTTTCAAAATTATTTTTTCAATTGTCATTTCATTTTATTCCTATGATTTTCTCAATGTCCTGGGAGATTCTTTTTTCAAATGTGGCAGAGGTCTCGCCTTCCTGCTTGTCCATGTTCAATGTCTTCATGAGCATGTTTATCAGTTTGTTGAAGTCAGACTGATTCTCCTCACTAAATTTTTTGATAATTTCTTTTTCAATCTCCTCAACATCAGTTGCATTTATCTCAAAATCAGTTTTGATTTCAGGATTTTCCAAGTCAGAGGTGTTTTTCAGCAGTATGCATCCATTTTCCTCAGATGTCTCATTGATTTTTACAAACTGGATGTCTGAAATATTGCCCTTTAGCTTTCCAAACACCCTCAGCGTAATTATTTTGCCATTTAAATTTTCAATCTTCTTGATTATCTCTGCAGTTATCTGCTGAGGCTCTTTGTCTGCCGCATCAATCTTTATCATTTCGACATTTAAATTGATTTTTTTATTTTCAACTTTAATTTTTCCGTCATAACTCACTATGCAGAAGTTTCCCGATTTTAATTCTTCCATCTCTGCAAAATTATTAGGGAATAACGGGCCGGGATAGACAATTAATTTATTATTCAATGTTTTTTCGAAATTGAAATGAATATGCCCAAGCGCATAATAATCAAATCCTTCAGGAAGCTCTGAAGAATTTACAGAATTCATGAATTCTGCGCTTCCCAATTTGTATTCATTCATTGCTTCAGTTATTGTTGTGTGAAGCGCAAGAATTTTCAGTTTGTCCTTGTTTAAAATATTAGTTTTTATCATCTCTTTGCTTATCAGAGCTGTCTCCAGCCCTGCTTTTTTTCCCGGCAAGCCTGCAATCAGCATTTTTTCAGTCTCAATCAGTTCAAGCTCTATTTTTCCGTCTTCTTTTTCATTTATAATCGAGACATTTGACAGAAGGCCCGCTTTTTCAAGCACTTCCAAAAAGGTTTTTCCAGATACTGAGAAGTCATGGGAGCCTGCAATAATATAGCATTTGATTCCTGCATCGCTCAGCTGCTTGAGTTTTGCAGTGGCCTCTTTCAGAATGTCAATTGGAGGTGTAGCCGCATCGAACAGATCACCTGTAATCAAAACAAAATCAACTTTTTCTGCCATAGAAGTGTCTATGGCTTTTTTGAATGAATCTAAATTCATTTCCTGAAGCCGCGCATGCCATGCGCCGAGATGACAGTCAGCAATATGTGCGAATTTCACACTCATTTTTACAAGGATCCCCTAGCTCTAATTTTTGATAATTTTAGAAATTTATAAACTTATCTTGACTATATTATATACTATATACCGGGTTTCTTCAGGACATACGTATATAGTACTGTGCCTATAAGGAGAATCATGACTGCAATTAAAACAGGAATAAGCCAGTTCATGCCTTTCTTGACTTTGGGCTTTTCTTTTCCAGGAGATGGCGCCATTGAAAGAATTTGCGATGGAGAAGGCATTGAGGATGGACTTGAAGGAGCCCTTTGTGACAATTCCGGGTGAACTCCAACTTCTCTGGCAGCCTCCTCGACATCATCTATGCTGTAGCCTGCTGTGACAAGGCTTATTTTCGCAGAATCAATTGGCTGTTTTCTGTCAACTGCATTTTTTAACGCTGCAACTAAATCCTCTCTTGCCATTTTCCTTTAAATTTTATTTTATGAAAGCCCCGCCGTCTATTTTCAGCGTCTGCCCGTTCTGCATCAAATGAACATTTTTTCCAAGAACATATCCGAGCTCTGTTGCAAGCTCTGCAAGCGGAGTCAACTTTACCATGTCTCCATGTGCAGGGATTATATGCTGCGGCTTGACCATTTCAATAAAGTCTCTTAAATCCTCTCTGGCGCAGTGTCCTGAAACATGAACCTCTGAGAAAATTCTTACGCCATCCTCCTTCAATTTTTTTTCAAGCTGTCCCCGGTTTGCGATGTTTATCGGAGAGGGAATTATCTTTGATGCAAATATCACATGGTCTTTTGGAGAAAAGTGGAATGGCAGCTGCCCTCGGGCCAATCTGTCAAGCACAGAGCCTGGCTCTCCCTGGTGGCCGGTGCAGACAATCAGATATTTCTCCCGGTCTTTCATCACTTGTTTTAGCACTTTTTCAACTTGGCTTGTGTAGCTTACAAGTTGGATGTCTTTGATGAACGGAACAAGATTTATTGATGCAGCAGCACTCACATATCTGAACAGAGATCTGCCAATGAATAGAACTTTCCTGTTCAGCTGTTTGGCACAATCAACTATGCTTTTCAGCCTTGCAATATGGGAGCTGAATGTTGTCACAACAATGCATGCACCTTCATTCGTAGTGGTCAGCAAAACATCTTCAAGCAAATCTCTAGCAATTTTTTCGCTTGGAGTTTTTCTCTCGTCTGCTGAATAAAGAGAATCCACAATAAGTGCAAGGACTCCTTCCTTTGCCAGCTCTTTCAGTCTTTCGTAATTTGGCTTTTTTCCGACAATAGGGGTATTGTCAAATTTGAAATCATTGGCGTAAAGTATGACTCCTTTATCGGTATGCACTGCAATTAATGCAGCCTGGATTGTTGAGTGAGTTACGTTAATGAATTCAACTTCATAGCTTTTCTTGCCTTTGACAATTATTGAAGAATTTGGGCTTACTGCCTTGATTTCATTTTTTATTTTCATTTCAGAATCTTTTATCAAGGACTTTAAAACTTCAATTGTGTAAGGTGTTCCGCAGATGTCTGCATTATATCTATACGCTATGTAAGGAACAGCGCCAAGATGGTCAAGATGCGCATGAGAAATCAGTATAGCCCTTACCTTGTTACGAAGGCCAAGATTGTCGAGTATCAAATCGTTTGGAATTGCATCAATCTCTCTCAGTTTTCGCTCATTGTAGACCTTGTTTCTTTCCTCATGCTCGACAATGGGCGGAAGAAACAGGCCGCAGTCAAAAAGAATCACGTCGTCATCTATCTGAAGGGCAGTCATATTTTTGCCAACTTCATTGTATCCGCCTACAGTTGTTATCTTTATCATATTCTTCTGTCCTCTTTTTTGTTAAAAGAAATCATCAATTTATATATTCTTCCCTTCAGAACATTTTTAAATTTCAGATTATTGTTGAAAGGATGAAGAAATCCAGGAAGCAGAATCTTTCATTGATTATTACCTTATTAGTATTGGCAATTGCTGTCGCAGCAATCATAATTTTTTATCCCAAATCAGCCGAGTGCACCAGTGATTCAGACTGCATGCCTTCTGCATGCTGCCATCCTATTTCATGCGTTTCAACTGACAAGGCGCCAAATTGCGAAGGTATGTTTTGCACGATGAACTGCCAGTCAGATAGCATGGACTGCGGCCAGGGAAGCTGCGGCTGCATCGAGGGACAATGCAGCGTTAATTGGAAACTAAAGTAATTAAGGCAAAAATAAATAAAAAGATAAGTTGACGTCACAATTAAACAAAAACAAATCACATTAACAAAAAAATGATTCCGAAAAAAGCAAAAAAACTGCCGCCTGCAATGCGGGAGAAAAGGCATTACCTTGTGGTTTTAGTCGACGCCAGCGATGCTGAAAAATTTGTCAAGGACTCAATAATGCAATACATAGGTATATGGGGATTTGCTCAGGCAGGGCCCCAGGTGATTGAAACAGGCAAATTAAAAGAAAAAAACTATGCGATTCTTAGCGTGATAACAAAATGGCAGGAGCTTGTCAAGTCTGCACTGGCATTGAGCGGAAAATGCAGAGTCATAGGAATTTCCGGAACAATAAACAAAGCGCGTGAAAAGTGGCTCTGATTTTAGAAAAATCAATTTTTCCGGATTTTTTACTATCTGACTACCGTTACTATCAAGTATTAAAAAACCCGGATTTTAAGAAATATTTAAATACCTGCTTTTCCTAAATTTTTTAGTTATTTTACAGTAAAAGAGGATAAAAGAGATGAAGAGTAAACATAATACTAACAAATTTTTATATCTCCTTCTAGTTTCATTAATCTTCCTGTCCGTTGGGACAATGTTTGTCGAGGCAGGAAACTGGGGTGATCCTAAAATCGGTACGCTTGTTCATACTTTCGGTTCTACGGTGACCAAAATAATCCATAATCAACCTTTCCCATACGGATACACTGCAGCAAGTGTCGGTGTTGACGGTGGAACAGGCTCTTTCTATATAACAACTGTCAAATTGTGGCTTTCTGACGGGTCAACCAAAACAAACAATTACGGTTCTCCTGGAATGCTATGTGTGGCTCCCGGATGCAGCTTCAATCTTGATATGGCAAGCGGTGCTACTTACTATAACATTGTGAGGATGGACATGACAATCGCAAAATACAGCACTTACACCACAATAAACCATAACATCCGTTACTGGTGCGTGCAGTCTGGCGCTGCATGCAGGGAACTGCCTTGCACATCTTATTATAACGCTGGCACAGGTTGCTGCGATTACACTTCAATCCCCGGAGGTTTCAAAGCTTTCGGAACATGGTGTGGCACTTTAGACTGTCCAAGCCCTTCTTACTCCAATGATGGTACTCATTGCTATTATACCACATATTCAAATTGTCACAAGGACTGTAACGGCGTTTCAAGCACTTGTGGTCTTGAACAAAAAACTCCAACTACAACAACTTTGCTTACTTGCGGTGAATGTAGCCAGCTAACAAAATGTGACGCTTCAGGACAGTCTTGCGGGCAAAACTCCCCATTTGGAACACCATGCAGCACTGGTTTTTGCAGCGGTCAGGGGAATTGCTGCGTTGATGCAGACCATGACGGATATTCCGTTACAGGCGGAGCCTGCGGGCTGGTTGATTGTGATGATGGCAATTCAAATATAAACCGCGGCGCAACTGAAATTCAAAACGGAATAGATGACAATTGCGATGGAGTGGTTGATGTATGCACTGATTCTCCTATGGAAATTAGTTCATCAACAACACTTAACAGGGACTATTCAATGTGCGGAGAGGGTTCTGCGATAACAATCACAAATTCTGGAGTGACTCTTGACTGCGCAGGGCATTCAATAATAGGAAGCGGAGCAGGATTTTGTACAGGAGACACAAATTGCGCTTATGCAATGGGCTCATGGTGGGATCCATTCGGGATGTGTGTTGGGATGGAAGGATGCCGTTGGGAATCATGTCAAGGCACTCCATCAGTTTCATGCTCTTCTATTGGTGATCAAAATACATGCATGAACACTCCAAAGTGCTGGTGGCAGACCACCACTGAATATGGAGGAGGTGGTTACTGTTATGGAATAGACACATGCGCAGGCACCGGAGAGATATGTGCTACATATTCAGAGATACCCGGTACAACAGGAGCTCCTCTTTGTAGTTATCGAACCTGGCCAGATTATTGCACAGCCAATTCTGGGTGCCAGTGGATTGGCTGTTATGGAACCGCCCCTTCCTGCAATACTTATGATTATATGACAAGCGGTCAGGAATGCAACAATGCAGGATGCGCATGGCTTGCATGCGCAGGAACTCCGACGCCGTGCGAAAATCGTGGTAATATTAATGATTGCAATCACAATCCTGGCTGCTATTGGGGCGGGATTTGCACGGACAATCCTTATGCTGTTCCTTGTAATACTTTCACTGATGAATCTACATGCAATATGAATGCATGTTATTGGATGGGAGATTATTGCGATGGCCCCCCTTACTGTAATTATTATGGAGATCCATATGATTGCAGCGCAAGGCCGGGATGTCTTTGGCAGGAGAAGTGCCAGGGCTGGCAGCCATGGGGATGTGATTATAATTATATGAACCCTACCGCATGCAATGCTGAGCCTGGATGTTACTGGGAAGGATGCTCAAATGTATATGGAGGCCCTGCTCCATGCTCACAATTTGACGAATGGGGTTGTGATAATATGAATCCATCGTGTACGTGGTATGGATGCCAGGGAAATGTATTAGGGTGCGATAAATTCTTTGGCTGGCAGTGCAACCAGCCTGGTTGTATGCCTTATTATTATGACAGTAATTACATGGAGGAATGCAATAGAGGAGGATGCACTTATCCGGGATGCGTAGGAACAACAGTCCCATGCAACCAAAAATGGGATGAAGGGGGATGCTGGAGCCAGCCTGGCTGCTGGTGGCAGTGGAACATTGCAACAGGAATATCTGTGCCAGGACTTTATAATGTAAATATAGTCAACTGCACTATACAGGGATATGACACTGGAATGTACGCGCAAGGCTACAGCAGTAGCATACTAAATAACAGGATAACTAACAACCGCTATAAGGCGATGCAGCTTTCCATTTATGACAGCACTATTGCAAACAATATTCTTGAATACAATGATTGGGGATTCAGTCTTTATGGAGCTGGTAATCTCATCTACAACAATCGATTTAGCGCTGCGGCAGGAATTTTTGATTATGCTGATGAAGGAAACTATTGGAATACAACAAGAATGTTAGGCACAAACATCATCGGAGGATCATATATCGGAGGGAACTATTGGGATAATTATGGCGGTGTAGATATCAATGGAGATACTATAGGAGATACACAAGTGCCTCATCCTGTAACAGGCTCTGATGTGGATTATCTTCCTCTGACTTTAAGCACTGCAACATGCACTGATTCTGATGCAGACGGATATAGGATAGAAGGCGGAGTCTGCGGAGAGGTGGACTGCAATGATACTGATGCAACAATAAATCCAGGTGCTGAAGAGATTTGCGACGGCCTTGATAATAATTGCGACGGCCTTACGGATGGGGTATGCCCTCCAATAACATATTATTGTGATAATGACGGAGATGGATTCAGAGGTTTAAATGTTGCTGAGTGCAATACATATCAATGCATGCCTCCTGGCTGTAGTGAGGAGCCAGGCCCTGACTGCGATGATAGCAACGCAGAGGTATATCCTGGCGCAGTAGAGGTCTGTGGCAATGGTATTGACAATAACTGTGATGGCCAGATAGATGAAAACTGCTGCACTGATGCTGACGGCGATGGATATGGAGTTTGTCCAAATTGCGGAGTAGCCTCAGGCTGCACGAATGAAGGCGATGATTGCGATGACACCAATCCAGCAGTAAATCCAGGAGTGAATGAAGAAGGAAATCGTGATTATTGCAATTATATAGATGATGACTGCGACGGCAGCGTTGATGAGGGATTATATATTGATGTAAAACCAGATTCAGACGGCGATGGATATGGATATGGTGATGTTTTGGGAGGGCAATGCACTGTTCCTTCAGGTTATATGTCCTGGAATGATAATCCAGTTCTAGACTGCGATGATAATAATGCAGCAGTAAATCCAGGAGTGAATGAGGTAGGTCCTGAGTATTGCAATAATATAGATGATGACTGCGATGGCGCTGTTGATGAAGGATGCACTGTCTGCGGAGAAAGCCTGACTCAAAACAGGACACTTATCAATGATTTGGTATGCTCTGGAAACGGATTAAACATCACTCTTTCAAGTGATGTCGTGCTGGATTGCGCAGGGCACTCAATCACAGGAAGTGGTGGAGGAAAAGGAGTATATGTATATGGCAGGAATAATTTTATACTAAAAAATTGCAATATCCGTAATTTCATACATGGGATATACCTCTCATCTTCAGAAAAAAGCAAGATAATAGATTCAACATCCACAGACAGCGCATATGGGCTTTATGCTACGGGTGCACCTTATATACAGATAATAAATTTAACAGCCAACGGAAGCTCGGGCGGGATTTATCTTGACGGTTCAGGATTCCCATATATAACAAATTCAATAGCCACAGCAACAGGAAGCTCAGACGGAATTACCCTTAAAGGGGGTTCTTCTAACGGCCAGATATTGAATTCCAATGCTTCTAAAATTTGGATTTGGAGTTCAAATAATATCACACTAATCAATTCTAACAGCACTATTATAGATCTTTCTAACTCTCAGAATTCTGTAATAACTGGCTGCAAATCAAAAATCAACACAGATTACAATTGCCCTAATCTCAAAATAATAGGATGCAATGCAACAAACATCGGTTCAGGAAGCGCGATTAAAATCAATTCTATCAACGCGCAGATAATTAATACATATGCGACAACCACTGGGACAGAATCCGGAGATGCAGGAATATATTTACAATGTTTGAGCAGCCCATGCAATAACACTGTAATAAACTCAGTAGTTGGCGGAGGATGGAATGGAATCTATTTAGGAAGAGACGTCAATCAGATAATCAACTGTACTATAACCACTGGAACCTACGGGATTTTCGTTGATTCCTCATATAACAAAATAATCAACTTGACAACTAAATCGGCTCAGTGGGGTGCTCGTATCACTGGCAATTATAACAATCTAACAAACTCAAATATGGGAAGCTTGAGTATTGAAGCGCCATATAATAATATTTCTAATGTAAACATAAACGATGGACAATTATTCATTAGCGGGAATTCTAATATCATCAGCAATTGCAATATCACACGCCAAGGGGGAGGACCTACTGTTAGCATCAGAGGTTCAGGCAACACCCTCATCAATTCACAGTTCTATAATCCTTCAAATGATGGGTTCTACTTCCAGGCAGGATTTACTCCAAACAATAATCAGATAATCGATTCTAAAATAACCGGTGCCTCAACAATCTTTAAAGACATCAAGGTGGAATCAGGAAATAACAACACATTTTTGAATGTCACTTACAACAGCTCAAAGGTATCTGTCACAAATGGCAACTTTGTCAGCAAATGGTACCTTGACCTGACAGTCAATGGAGTGGGAATAACTCCTGACAATGCAGCCGTGGTGATAAGGGATCTGGCAAATGCGCAGGTTTATTCCGGAATCACAGATGCAAATGGAAAGATACCAGCTCAGGGTTTGGCAGAATTTTCACAGGACTCTTCTGGAAAGACCTACTTCACGCCACATACTATATTAGTGTCTAAGGAAACAGCTGCAGGCAGCAGCACAGTCACTATGGACACAAATAAGCAGGTTATTGTTGACCTTTTCAACTGCATTGATGATGATAATGACGGCTATGGAGTTTGTCCAAATTGTGGAGTAGCCGCGGGCTGCACGAATGAAGGCGATGACTGCGATGACACCAATCCAGCAATAAATCCAGCCGCAGCTGAAACATGCGGCGATGGAATTGACAAGGATTGCGATGGCCAAGATTCAAACGGTTATAATTTAGGAACATCATGCGGAACCGGAGTTTGCACAGGCTCATTAATATGCAATGGATTATT